>Ga0126342_10002604_pt1 | contig 28459 bp, 29 predicted proteins | sample Cyp1metagenome_FD_92528 | JGI IMG/M metagenome (GOLD analysis project Ga0126342, IMG submission 92528) | Coral microbial communities from Lord Howe Island, Old Settlement Bay, Australia - Cyphastrea 1 metagenome | ecosystem: Host-associated > Invertebrates > Cnidaria > Coral ... | reverse complement strand
TATATTATTATATATATTATTATATATATATTATTATATATATATATATATATATTATTATATATATATTATTATATATATATATATATATATTATTATATATATATATTATTATATATATATATATATTATTATATATGTATATATATACAATTATACACATAGTAAAAATTATGTGTATATATATATGATATGGAATATGCAGCTTATAGAGCAGATGGGACCAACCCCCAGAAGGTACCAAGCAATGTACTTCCCAGGGTCATCCAAACGCCGCCTCCCGTGCCGCCACTCACGGTCTCATCCTCGATCACCTGGAAGATCACTTCCCTCAGTGAGGTGGAAGGTGAACAAAAAAGAGATGGAGATTGGTCAAAACCCTACTATGTTCATTGGCTTTCATTGATGTTCCAGGGTTTTTCCGTGTTTTGCCAATTTCGATGATTTTTGGTCAGCTTAGAGGCTTAGATGTGAAAGCCAGGATACCATTGGATTTTTTGACCCTGTGAAAAGTGGAGATTCCAGAAAGATTGGGGGATGATCAACAAAACCGCAAATCTATGGGAGCTGGCGATGAAAAAACAAAACTCGTTGGCTTGGCTCATGCATTTCCTGGCTTGACGAACACTCATCTGAATCTGGCTTCGAAACCATAATTGTGATTATTGTGATCATCCCCAGTATATAGATAGTACAATCCCCTATAGCCTATAATCTTATAATCTATAATCATCAACGAATGGTTGTTTTAAACACTGCTCATCTAAATCTGGGTTCCATACACTCCTTCATCTTGGAGATTTCTGCCCGCATCCTCTACCTCGATCTCGACAGCTTCTACGACCTGCGGGCAAGCCTCAATAAGGTACCCCGGATGTGATATGGTCGCTAATCACTAGCAAATCTGTTGAAAATCCAGGTGGTTTTATTTCTGTCAAGACCTGTAATACCGACATGATCTCAAACAAAGTAATTATGAAACTAATGTTTTTTCATGTTCTGCTGCCAGAATATTTGAAAATATGGTACGCATAAATCCCATAGTTTAGAAGATTAGAACATAGTTTCCCCGTTAAAATCACCATAAATTGGTGCAAATCCATGTAAATCAATCGTTTGGGGGATGCATCGATACAACAGGGTCCCCAGAAAGTAAAGCCAAGTTTGTCCAGGATCTTATTTCATGTTCTTTCATAGATGTTTCATAGTAAGTTCCATCACCAAATTTCTTACCCTCTGGTAAACGTTTACATAACTATTGACAATCACCATTTTGAATGGGTAAATCCACTATAAATGGCCATTTTCAATAGCTATGTTAGTTTACCAGAGGGTAACCAAACTGTTTGGCGAAAGCGACATGGACAGCGCCGAACTTCACCCGCCTGCAGCAGCCGACCGCCTTGCGCGGCCACTTGTGCCTGCCGGGGGTCAACGAAAGATGTTTCGTCATGGGTCTATTTGGTTAAATTCAGACTACTAGAATCAAGATCGATGCTTCAATGCAATCATGACTAACCAACAGTTTCAGTTAAATCATCTGATCGAACCAACAAAATGCTTCAAAAGATTCGGAATAACCCCAACAAATGGCATAATGTGCAGCACCGAAAGACAACAAAACTGTGTCTTGTGGATCCAAATTTCGCACCCTTTCCCGTCGCCCAAGATCCTTGGATTGCACAGACACAATCTTGATGCGCGAGGCCGGAATTTGAAGCCTGGCCAAGGCCAGCATGTGCATTTTGCAGAGCTTCTCGCCATTGTTTTTCGATGTTTTTCGGCTGCACCTACTGAGGCAGGCTGAACATCAACTCCCACGGGCACAGATCGAGATGTTCACCAGAGTTTTCACTGGTCAAAAACCTGGTGAACCTATGTGAACCTGAGGCTCCTGCAACGTTGCGACGTTGTTCACAAACTTGTTCTGTTCCACGCTATCGAAGTCGGCCAAGGGGATGGCCCTCAGCTGGCGACAAATTCATCATCCCGAGACCACGGGAAACACCGAGACCCCTGCAGTCACTGATATTTGCTCATCTTTTTATAGACTTCTACGAGCTGTGTTCACTTCAGAATGTCTCAGTAAGATCTACCCTACTACTAATTCACCTGATCAATATCAATCAATAAGGTATAGTACAGCTATCCTGTGAACCTTCGGCGACTTTCTTGGACTTTGAACCCTGCGTAGTGACTCAGGTCTTCACACTGACATGGTGATCTGCACCACCTCACAGGACAGCCCCATCAATGGTCCCCAATGGCTTTGTCTGAAGATTATGGGGGAGAAAAATGATCATTGATTAGTGATATGGCAATTATATGCAATTATTTGATTGCTTTTTGAGTGGTATACGGTATACCGGCAAACTGGTATATAATATATACATATATATATATATAGTGTATATAATATATATATATACATACATACATACATACATACCATACCATACCATACCATACCATACCATAACATTACATTACATTACATTACATTACATTACATTACATTACATACATACATACCCCATGTTCAGACATGCCCCAATCATCTGCCTGCAGCAAGCGCAACGAGATGAACCCCCCACCGATGGTGGCAGCCTGCGCCAGTCGAGCCACCATGGTACAGTTTCTGGATGTTTCTGGGGATCAACAAAGAATGCTTCAGCGATGGAAAAGCATCCCATGCAACTCATTGGATATTTGTTCTGAAGAATGTCACAGAATGTCACAGATGACATTAGATCCCAAGCTCCAGCTATCAAGAGCTAGTACAGGGTGTCTGCGTCAATGGAGTTCATCGATTCGTCGCCGTCAACTGTGCTTCTCTGCAGCATCCAGCCAACCCTCTGCGTGGACCAAAGCTTTAGCTTGCTATTGTTCAAGAATCACAGCTGGCATTCTCATTCATTCTCCCCTTTCAAATGGCACGGCCTTGCCATTGAAAATGCCACCCTGCATGATGAGGTAGAATCGTCGCCTCAAATCCCACAAGTAGCATCTACTTTTCAGCCGTCCCAAACACGATCTTGTCATCTGCTTCAAGAAACTCAGGATGTGTGTTAAATAGCCACCTGAAATTGCCAAGAGAACTAATTCAAGTATCATATAGTAGGCTTTGTCTGAAACTCGACCACCAAAATCTCAGTTGATTATCATCCTAAAACATCCTAAATCTGCAATTTTGGGGTATCCCAAACTGTTTAAGGACAACCTCATTGACCTGGACAACCTCCGAATCCCCCCTGAGCATCCGAACGCTTGTGGGTCAAACGCATACGAGCCGTGAGGGTCCGTGAGTTCTGGCAGTCGCGATGGAGATTTCCTGGCGATGACCATCACCCAGCGAAGGAAAGCCAGAAACAGCTGGAAACCACGCAGCTGTTTGAAAATGCACATGGATATATATATATATATATGGAAATCTTGATAAATTTCCAGGGCAATATGAATTTTGATTGATGATATTATATTGCCCTGGAAATGTCTGGTCAAAACACATGAAAATGATTGAAAATGCACATGAGCTGTGAAAATTCAGGTAAGAATGCCTGCAAACTCCCACGGGGTGCTCTGCGCTGTTCTCTTTTCACATTCCAAACGCCATGTCATCGTGTCCAGTGTCTACCATCAATTTTTAGTAGACACGATTGTGGAATATATTTATATATATACATATTTACTGTGTATGCTCCTCCAAAAGCGTTCTACACAACTACATATTACGTCAGCTAACAAAAGTCAACTTAGCATTGCTCATGGCGAGCCAAGTTGCTTGGCGGTGTCGTACAGGTCTTCGGACATGAGAACCTCGTCCACGTAAACCTGCAGTGAAGGCAACAGCTACAGTCACATGGTCACATGGCACAAAACGATACAAAACGCCAGGATAACACTAGCTGCCTCTAGTCGGAAAGGCTGGGTGAGGAAAATATCGAGTCGAATCGTCTCATCCTGCAACTCGCTTCTGGAATCTACAGGAGCTCTAATGGGTGCAAAGTCAGGCAAAAATGACAAAGTCATTCGGGCAGCACTGGCCCCAAAACACTGGACCAGAGCACAGCGCAGTCCGGGTTGTCATTGAACCAGAAAAGCCGGTGATTCTTCGGTGGCGAGGTGAACCTGATCTGTGCACCGCTGAGAGAAGGCATGAAGCGCCATGAAGTCACGACACAACGGGATGTAGGGATTCTGAGTCACCCGGCATCGTCAGGTTGTACAGGTCGTTTGGACCTCAGCGAAGTTTAGCGACACATGTTCTGTGCTGCTTCTATTGTGGCATTTTGGACGATAGTTATGATAGTTCCTACATGGGTGTTACGTGTTCAGTCTTCGTTCTTGTCTCTTGTAAATATCGATGGAGACAACTTGGCACAGTTTCCAATATCTTCAAGCTGCAAGCTTCATAATCATCATATCAATATATAGTACGTATAGGTAAAATTAGATAAATAGATTAATCGAAAAGATTCGAAAAGCTACTCATGAACTAACTAGCAAAACACATCAAATTTCTTCAAAAAAATATCAATGTGACCTATCGTCAGAGGCTTCGACGTATTTTCCAACTTCTATCGTGCTCAGCTCCAACCGGCAGGCACGCCTTCTCTTCCTGAGGACCTTATGATGCCAAAACAGGACGCACTCGGTACCCCCAGGGTTTGACTAACACTTCGCAAACTTGAAAAATATGGAAAATCCTCGATTTATTGATAAGAATATGACATTATATATCATATAATATATATTTATCATAATATAATAATATATATATATATACATATAATGAATGATGATGATTTACCTAGCTATAACATAGTGATGTTCCAGTTCGCTACGTGAAAAATGATCCCTCTCCATTGGATCTCCATCCATCCATTTGTGCCGTGAAGACATCCACCCAGCGACCCTGGCTGAGCCATGAACCAGCAGACCATGTGGATCTGTCATCAGATGCTCGCCAGGCCTGCGGTCACTGAAAATTGGGAGATCACCATAGATCACCTTCACACGGGGATGAAAAATTCACTCAACGCTCATATTAATACCGGATACCCTGAAACTTGGACGTGAAAACCGACATCTGGACATCTGTCGATAAATGCACAGAAAACCATTTGATAAACCCCAAGATCCATAAACTGTCTGCTCAGTACAGTGTTACGATACAAGTCCATCATCAAAAATGTTTCGGTAGCTTCACAAGTGTGAACCCCTATCCAAATCATTTTCAGAGTCAGACAGATTTGATTTGATATGATTTGATGTTTATGCACTTGGGGAGGAACCTAATTATATCTTAGTGGCACCCAGTGGCACCAAACTCCCAGCTATACATTCAAGCTCTTGGAACGAGACAGGTGCATCGATTCTCCTAAATAGGCCCGAAATCGCACAATTCAATCAAAACCCGAGATCGCAGCAGGAAACACGAAGAAATCCAACGGTTCAAAGTGCACAAAGATTCCCAAGACTCAAACCCAGGCCTTCTATTGGACATACAAAGCTCAACAAATTTCACCGAGTCTAGCTCCTGCCTTGAACTTGCTTAGGACACGGTGGGACGGGCCACCAACAGCCTCCAATGTGGTGCTGTCAGGCTCCCGGCGATCTATCAGAAAACTAGTTGCTAGCTGAGCCAATTCCTTTGTTTAAGAAAAAAACTTGCGGCTCAACTGGGAATCATCATCATCATCATCATTTTCTTCATCCTCATCCGCATTCTCATCATCCTCATCCTCATCCTCATCATCCTCATCCTCATCATCCTCATCGTCATCGTCATCGCCATCAGCCATCAGCCATCAATCATCAATCATAAATCATCAATAATCAATCATCAATCCTCATCCTCATTGTCATCTTCCAGTTCTTACGCATGCAAACTAGGAAAGGGGAGAAACCAACAACCAGAGCAGCTTTGCATGGTTGAAAACTTCTGTTAGCTGTTTCTGAAACCCATGCAACGAAAGCGGCAGAATGCACCCCGCCTCCCAAGTCAGAAGACGAAGCTGGAGATCAGGGCAGTCAAAGTAGGAAGAGGCAACTTCCCTGACAGCCCAGACCATGCGTCTCTTGCAGCTTTTCCCGCTCACAAACAAGCTTGTGTTTCAACATTACACCGGTCATACCAACAAAAGCGAAAAATGGAGCTGGATCAGTTCCCAGCTCTGATGTCAATGTATACCAGGTAGAATAACCCCACCAAAACTAGAGAGCTGACAAGCCCAGTCTAATTTGGGGCGCAGACGTGCAGCTCTGGATTGCCAGTGCTGGATTGTACACGGTCACCATCTCAGTTTTTTTCAGGACATTTGCGTCTCAAGATTGTGAATTGGGTACGACCCAAAACGGGGCACCAACGGACCCACAAGATCTTTAGTATTTGGTAATCCTTTTTCAAGGAGAATGTAATTTTGAGCCATTCAACAGACCTGGGGGCGACTTCTCTCAACTGACCTGGAGCTGATTGTTTACAATCAGCTATATGTGGGTCAGAAATGGGAAATACGGCAAACTCGGTGATCTTGAACCCTCAACTAAATGGTTGTTTGGCTGATCGGAGCCATGGCCAAACACAAGATTTATGTGTGATCCCAAGTATATCCATCTGCAGCTGAAATAGGAAGATTATGGAAGATTGACGGCTTTGCTCACCAGGGTTTCCGGCCGATGCATCTCTTGATGTGGTACCAAGCAGGCTGCCATCCACATCTGTGAGCACCTAACCAAAGATATCCAAAGATCAACAGATATCAACAGCGAGAGCCACCAGCATCCACCAGCTTCAGAAGGCTCCACCCAGCAAAAATCTGCTCAGCTTCCGACCAGCTGGTTGACACCATCGAACTCCCCAGTTGCCGTGACCTTTTTTGAATGGGTACCCGTGGCTTCGTGAATTCAATAAACGAGTCCTGGAGACACCCAGTTCGTGACCATCCAAGATGATCCAAAATGCAGTGAATTTACCATGGTTTCCCTATTAATGTTCCTATATGATCCTATATGTTCCTATGAGTTTATGCCAGTTATGCTGTGAATGTTCACCAAGTCGCTATAAAACAGTTCTTCAGTTCACCAAGTCTATCATTTCGACATCAGCAAATGGACCGAGGCTCTGGCGCTGTTGTGCGTAATGGTGGATTCGCCCAAGAACACTTTTGCATTGGCCTCGGAAGCAGCAGTAATTCACCAGAGGCGAAATCCTGCTGTAGAGTTTAAAAAAATGATAAAACATGATAAAACACCCCTGTTGATGGATGCTTGTTGTCATATTAAGTTCATAATACGTAAATAGTAACATTCCAAACAGGGAAAAAGATGGAAAAGAATGGAAAAGGGACAAGTTCGATGCCCAGGCTACTCAGCTTCCTGGAAACTCATACGTCATACGTAGCAACCACACTTGGTTGCAGACCTCAACGGTCGGAAGCCACACCACACCCGTAAAGAACTGCGGGTATGCAACGTCAATGTTTGTGGGGTTGTACCTCAAGGTGGGCTCACAAAATTCACAAATCTTCATCCGTTGCCGACCTTTCATTCTGACACAGGTTTCAAGTCAGTAGTGGTGTCAATGGACCACATGTTAGTTGGTCACGTGAAGGCCACCGACGGACGGCCGCAGTCATCAGCAGCCCAATGGCCAAACCTAGGCATCGCAAGCAAGCATTTGGCATCTGGTTAGTGGTTGAAACATGTTGAAACATGTTGAAACACCCTGCAAAATAATTAATCATATACATGTAACATATATATATATATGTATATGTCTATATGTATATATGTATATATGTATATATGTATATATGTATATATGTATATATGTATATATGTATATATGTATATATGTATATATGTATATATATGTATATGTATATACAATCAGCAATCAAGAAAGACAGGTCAAAAGCATTATCAGGCATCCACCTTGGAAACATGGAGTGCTCAAAGAAATTGAGACCGTGACGTGATACCATCCCAGTGAGACTCCGAATACCGTGAGCCTGGCACCATGAAATGCTCAGAATATCCTGGCACCTCGTTCTCTCCACAAAAAGGTACTTTCCAGCGGAGTTCAAGTCGCAAGTGTCAAGGTATCACGATCGCGATCCAGTGAAAGTGGTGCAAAATGGCGCAAAATGGCAGAAAATATGTCCACTTGACACATATTTCTGTTGCTATGAACTGAAACATTGACCTGCTGATTCCTCTGACTATGAACACTCACAGAAACAGGTCTCAAAATTGGACGCCCTGAAAATAAGGCTTTGCTCGGATCTCCCCGTGTGTGGGTCAAAATTTGACATCTGATCTTGATGATATTGAACATGACGAAGGTTGTGGGTTCAAGTCAAGAAGGTAACGTATAGCAACGCCAACAAAAAGTCCACAAAAAGGTAGAAAAGTAATGTGAGTAATGCTGTCTCACTGTTTTAGTTGGAATTTACTTTTCTGTTTGGCCTTACTACAGTATAAGTTTCACCATTACTAGGGTCCTATCAAGCAGGACAACAGCCCGCCTGCAGAGCCCATGCGTTCCTCCCAGGGCATCACCTCAGAAAATCGATCTCTGTAAGCCCCAAGACGATAGAACTATGATAGAACTATGTCTTGGAAATATCTAATATCATCTAATATCATCATATATCATCTAATATCTTGGGTTGGTAAATGTCCTAATTGCTGGCCTAATATCATCTAATGACCTAATGACCCAACTATTGGAGATATCATGTCAAACAAATACGCGAAAGTGATGTTAAAAATCCCCGAAACGAGACACCCACCACTCAACGTCCCAGCTTCACCCTTGAGGCACTGACACACATCTTTATTGGTGTGGTGGGTGGTCGGCAAGGTTCGACTCCCTTTGCTTCGCAGAACTTGGGTATGTTGTTCATCATGTGCGTCATGATGCCAACCTGCAACGTCGTCTTGGAAACATGTGGAAACATTGCCATGAGCCAAAAGACTTGGCAGGTCAACTGGGTTAAACTTTGAAAGATCTGCGCCCACACTTCAGCTTCATTTTTGATGATGCACCATCCAATTCTGCGGGTTGATATACATATATATGTATATATTATGTGTGTCAAAATTTCTTTTCCTGGCTTGGTTGATAAATCGTAAATCCTTGCGTGCCGCTTCTTGTTTGGTCTTTAAAACTATGACTTATCTAAATAGTCTGAAACCCAGCATTTTATATTTCATGTTTCAAGCCGTAGCTAAAACCTACAGAAACTTGCAGGAACGCACGTCTATACGAAGTGGGTGCCGCTGCTAGTTATTAGTGGTTGCACTGATATCTTTTCAACAACTGGTACAAAACTTCTGCCAAATATGTTTGGCAAATGGTCATATACACACAACATAACATGGTACAACAACTTGACATGGTTATACCATGTTATACCATGTTGTACCCAACCCTTTCATACCTTTCCTGGCTTCGAAACTGTTTGGACGTTCCACGCAGTAAACACCCGCCACCCGCTTTCCGCCCACCCGGCGATACTTGTCCGCCAGCACGGAGTTGCAGGCCAAACCCACCGCATCCGTTTCACCTCGAAGCCGCTGCTCTGCAGATGTTCCACTTAGTCACTTGGAATATCAGTTGTAATTAATTGAATGTATTATGTATTAAATTATCTATTATATATATTCAATGATATTGCATTACTATTATTATTCACCGGAGAGATCTTCCAGGATGTCAGTTATATATTCATAGTTGCTGTCATAGTTCTTCCTTTTTCAGTCCATGGCAGACTTCCAACTGCGAGACTTCCAAGGCAAGCAGCCATAGGCTCGGCAGTCGATGGAGGCATCACCTAAAAAAAAGGCTGAAGCGTGCGGACCGAAAACGCGGATGAGCTCCAACTAAATCATCCTTAATCTAGAGAGTAAAGAATGTAGTTCCAAAATGTTCCAAACATGTCGAACCAACATAAACCAACTATGTTTGGGAAAAAAGTTGGATTCCAAAGATTGCCCCAAGTGATGTGCCCAAATGAATCCAGCTGACCTCAAGTCGCACTTTGCGCGACACATGGCTTGGTCTTTGGACCCCTCTGAGGCCATTGCAAGTGGAAGCTGGAGTTGATCCGTAGACGCTGACGTTGTAGCTGTACGTCTGGCGTGTGGTCAACAGGATTTACATGTTACATAAGTTACATATAAGTTACATGATTTTGCCATTGAAGTTGTCCGTTTATCGGGGATTCCCCATTGCCAATGTTATCCAATGTTTGATTCCCGGAGGGTAGAATATGAGTCAAAGGAGGGATCGCACTTCACCGACGTGCCCTGATGGCCCCATAACACAGGCCACTGTGGGCCCGGTGGTCCATATCAGCGGTGTTGCGCAGGAAGCGCAGAGCGATCTGAGCACATTGGCACGGGGGGGTATCATGGAGGATATCGCATGGTGCACATATGTCACAATGGTACATATACCAATTATACCAAAATTCATATGACTGTACATGGGTGTGACTGAAAATGGAATCAGATACCCCTAAATTAAATGATCCTAAATGGCTATGTTAATTGGGAAAATGATTGTAATCTAATAGATTGGGGGGTATACTATTTTCAGGCAAACTGGCGAGTGATAAGGACTGATCTCGAGAGAAGCAATAGTGTGAGTGTCGCTCTCAAAAATTCAAAAATGCAAACAACATCAAACAACCATTTCAGCAATCTCACTTGCACAGCTTGGGCGCGGCAAACTGCACTGGGGCAAGGACTCCAATATGATTGTCTGCAAGAAGTATGGTGTCCAGCCTCACAGTTGGCCATGAGTAATGTGCTTTCCTGACTTGCTTTCAAGGAAATCTCACAAACATTAGAACTCTCTTCTCTCCCCGAAACCGCTAGGATGGACATTGCCACAGGCCGTAGATTGGTGCTATTTGGGTGATAGAATCCCATGGAATCCAATCGATCTCAAGCCAATGATAGCTGCCACACCATGCCAAAAGCCTCAAACCCGCCTGACATTGGCATTCTGGTCGCCAGACATGATACCTGCACCATCATGACATATCATGACACTTCATCGCAGTGGCAAGATGACAATTGGCGTATCATACTGTAGCAAGAAAGGAACAAGGAACATCGGAAGGTCCGAAGTACATCAAGAAGAAATCATTGGCGCGCATGCACAAACCTTCCGAAAAGCAAATCTCTGATCAAATGGGATTGTCTAAAAATCAGGCCCAAAGAATCCAACGGTTCATCATTTTCCCCATTCAATGGTTTAATTCTTGACCCATGTCTGAACAAACGCACGATATGCGTCCATTGAGCCTCCATGTGCAGATTTCCAGGCTACCAAACCGTGCACTTGTGCACAGTCGTTGCATTGTCCCTGTCCAGGGACGTGTTTCAAACACCAAGAACTGGCGAATGGCATGGTGGTATCCCATGTGCATCATCAACCACTATCATCTACTCTCGATGTTGAGTGTTCAGGAGAATGAGGCTCTGCAAAATGGTTTTGCGCTCTGTTGATGTTGGAATTTTCCTGCAGGATGCCCAGCCTGACAGCCGTCCAAGATGAAGACACCGGTCATGGTGGCGACGGCCTCGTTGAGATCTTCCTGCAGCAGAAATGCAGCTTGCTACAGATGTTGGTCCACTTTCAGTAGACCCGAATCTCACCCGAAGCCAATATCTGCCCATGCTGCTGGGTGCGTTCAACCTATCCAACCATGGTGAATTCATGCCTTCGAAACGGTGAAAAAAAAGGTTCATCAAGAAAGTAGACAGAGCCATCTTCATTGGTGAATCCAAATTGTGGTTTCACTTCACCGTTCTTGGTGTGTAGAATCCCCATTTTTGGCTGGTACAAAGAAGCCCCGGCCTGTTGTAACCTGGCGTTACCAGCATCGCCCTTCTGACAGGCCGCCAATTGGGGCCGCAGGATGAAACCGGTATCGCAGGAGCCTGGAGAGTCAAGGTGAAAGCTGGAGGATTTTTTGAATTGAGGGATTATAGCAAAATATGGCAGTGGGTCAAAACCTTGTACCCCTGTAGTTCACATCAAAATAGCTGGTAAATGGATGTTCATCCCCCTAAAAATGGTATTAATAGGTATTGATCCATACCCATATGAGGCAAACACTGATATATGGTAAAAACATATCATATATTCCCCATAATTCCCCATAATAGAGGATTATTGGGAATTATATTTGCCAATATATGTTACCAAACACAGCTATTCTGATAAAATATATGGTAAACCGGTAAACCCAATAATACTCCGAAATTGGGGATGGTTATGACTGGGTCTAGCTCATAATCAATTCTTTGGTGTTCTTTCCAGAGCATGTTTTTCACCGTGCCTGCTGCAACATTTCCCGCAAGCACTGCTGGGCGGACCTCCCGTCGCGTGCATACCACTAGTCCATCCAGTTACTCTAGCTGTACTGGCTGGTGAATGATGGGGATTGCTATCATGGGTTGTAATAATCCACCAATATACAGGGCAGGTTAATGTAGTCATGAACCAACAGGGGTAGCCACTGCCTCCAAGTAGTAGGCGCCGAAATGTCTGATCCATTCTGCGGCCAGTGGGCTGTGCCATGCCGATCATCTTTGAGTTGGTGAATGTCAAAGCCAAAAGGCCTTTAATTTGATGTGTCTTGATGTGTCTTGACGTGACCACACAGGTTAAATTGGTTAAATCAATAGCGGTGCATGGGCAATGCAGGTGGGACAATGCTGGGCCTGTATTCTCACTGGGGTGACGCAGGGTTTCAATGGCCACGTTTCTCCGGAGGACGATGGCATCTTGGCTGCTTGTCCCTCGGATCCACACTGCCGTTCGCGTCGTCCTGCAGCCACACTGAGATGTGTAAAAACGGCGCAAACAAATACAGCAGTTCGTTCAGAGCCTGTGGAAGACATTGTCCACAATCTCCAAATTAGAGACATAGTTGGCCTAGTCACACAGTCACACTGCGAGTCACACTTGTCTGCTTGTGTCAGCTTCATCGGACAGGAAATTCAAGGGTTTAAGAGATTAAATATGATTAAATTGCTCATGCGTTCCTTGCAGTTTATCACAGTTGAGCTTCCTTCAGTTAGAGTTTAATCCCTTCCCATGGATGCTTGCCGCGGCCAGGGGCCTCAATGGCCCCAGACTGCGAATGGCTAAAGACGCAATTCTCCACCCGGGACATGTTCTTCTGGCCCCTGGGCGATGCGCGACTTGCGGCGGCACTGGGATCCGGGTTTTTCATGGTTTTTCATGGTTTTTCTACTGGGATCCCCGACCCAAGGAAGTTGAACTTCAGAGCTGGCGCTTGATACCAGAACTTGCCTCGGCTTTCAGACATTTTCAGACGTCCAATGACTTCCAATGATGACTTCCAATGAGAAGTCTCAATGACACTTACTGTATCATTGGTGGTTAAACCAGGTTACCCTCTGGTAATTTAACGTAGCTATGGAAAATGACCAATTTTAATGGGAAATTCCACTATAAATGGTCATTTTCAATAGCTATGTTAAATTACCAGAGGGTAAACCCCATGTTCGCTGGAAAAAAAAAAACGAAACGTCCCTATTGTTTCGCGACGAAGAGCCCATGCGGATGAAGTCCACGTTGCTAATCGTGGCGATTCCTGCCTGGCAAGTTTGCTGCTTTTTTTTCAATGAAATTCAATGATACCCTCTGGTAATTTAACATAGCTATTGAAAATGGCCATTTATAGTTGATTTACCCATTAAAAATGGTGATTTTCTATAGTTATGTTAGTTTACCAGAGGGTAAACTATGGGATGTTAGAGGATTGGTGGGATGTCAGGGGATTGGGATAATTATATAACAAAATTACCCAAATTATCCAAATAACTATGAGATGTTATTTCAGGATTGGGATAATCAAATGCTAATTACCCAATTCTCAGACCCATTTGCAGGAATGGTGCTTGTGAAACTCTGGTTGTCTTCTGTGGCAAAATGGCATCCTTCTGACAACGTGGAAGCTGGTGTGCCAAAACTGCACTTCAGTCTCAGTCCGGTTGTCGAACCAAGTATATAACTACAAGTTCGGGTTTCTGATAAATGTACCCTACAGATCTTACAGCTCAATGACTTCCGAACCACCAACACACTGAGAGCTCTGCCCATCTGCCGTCTGAAGAGCCGCCAATCACTACATCACCTGTAGACACTGTAGGTTTGTAAGCGTTATGTCAAGTCTGTGAATGAAGAGATCGCTGCCGGGGGCATATAGGCACAAACATAATCGCACAGTGTCGGAAAGCACCTCCGTGTTCTTCAAATTCCTCTCCGGTTCGGATCACTACCTGGCCATCAATTCACTTTTTACCATCACCTCCAAAAGCGAGAAGTTTGTCAATGATCCAGCTGGCTTGAGGTGCGGTAAAAGATCACATGATGGCCCACCATCGTTGATTTTTCGATGTATCTGTACATTGATATACAAATAATCCCACTACCTGAACTCATACTCCTGAACAAAAAACTCTCACGCATGGGATATTTTTGCGGGGTTCCTAAACTGGAAAAACCCAAAATCATTAGTTGCCATTACTTTCCCTATTTGATAAAGACCAAGTTTGGATGATGTTGGGGTCCCACATGTGGGTTTCTCCGAAATAGACTTCCCGTGATTGGGGAACATGTTTGGGGGTGTATATACGTATGTGTATATATAACTCTATATATATAATATATGTATAACTATATTACTATATATATATAACTATATACTGTATATATATATACATAACTATAAAACTATATCTATACATATATATATATATACACATATATATGCATATATATATGTATAGATATATATATGTATAGATATAGTTTTATAGTTATTAATTCGTATTGATTATCATACATAATGTACTATAATACTATATATGAGATATGAATGTATATTATATATTAATATTTATATATATTATTCATATATTGTATTAATACTATATACATATATATGTTCTATTATATATATATGTATATATATATACCCCCATTACATCCCATGTCGTCATTGAAACGCAACATGCCATGGGCCACATTGGATCGGCCATCCAGTAAGGCCACAGCGGCCGCCAAGAAGGGCTGGGGCCAGTGGATGTTCTCCGCACTACCTGGGGGAAGCTACTTAGATGGGCCATGGACTTAGTTTTCACTGGTTACCCTCTGGTAATTTAACATAGCTATTGAAAATGGTGATTTATAGTGGATTTACCCATTGAAAATGGTGATTTTCCATAGTTTACCAGAGGGTAGTAAATGGATTATAATTGGGATTTTTGGGGGGTAACAAATCCCCAGTTACTAACCAGTTAATTAATCCCATGGCCCATCTAAGTACGGGAAATCATAAAGATTTCGTGGGATTCAACATAAAAATCATGAGCTCTCTGGGATTTCACCACCAAACATGATATCAATGGATTGGTTGGGAAATTGTACAGCAAACCCGGATATTTGGATGGCAAGACCATGCAAAACTAGGGTTTCTTGTAGATTTTCTCCTACACCAACCCACTGAAAAGCAAGATCGCACCTATTTTGTGGGGTTCAGAGTCCTCAATGTCGATTCATCCCATGAAAAATCCCCAGGTGACTCAGCTAATGTGGTTAAAAAAACAAAAAATAATAAACAATCCCAACTTACCCAATGTTACCATTTGGGGCCGCTATTGCAAACCATAATATGCTTTATTGGGTTTTACCACACCCCAAACCATTCAAAAACCCTGGGAACTCAAGGCAGCGGGCTGTCAATGACTCCGGCAAAATGGCGATGTGTCAAGGCTGTGCTGAGCGTCAGTGTGGTGGTGTCCGTGGCTGCCTGAGGTCTCCGTCGCTGTGCATGGAAGGCATCGTGGAATTGAGGGCCAGGCGTCATAGACCGGCTCAGCAGAGATGGTTCTCACCTGGATTTTGATGATTTTTTGGGTGTCTGGGTCATTGGGATCCCACCAGTCACCAAGATTTTAGGCATTCTTTGGATTCACTGATTTTACAGTATTGATTCATAAGGACATTCATTCAACTTTGGCTACCAGGTGCTAGAAGCCACCAGACTCTCGAATGTTTCCATGTCTTTCGGGCGCGTCTTCAAATTGTTGTGCCAAATTCAACCCAAAGGTTCCCCGAAAATAAGGATTCTCACCCACAACTACAATTGTTTCTCAAATTGCCATAAAACGTCAGACACACCCAAAGATCATTATATATATATATATATATTGGCTGTACACCCCCATAAAATATCCTCATACAATCCCATAAGATCCCTGTTTTTCTTGGTTAAATCAGCCATTTTTCAACGGTCTTGGCCGAATCTGACCTCCGTCTCGGTGGTCTGAGGCGGCGATGGATACTCCGTGGCTGAGATCGCCACCTGGAGGGGCGATCTGGGGGGCTATAGGTTGTAAGGAAAATGGTGATTTATAGTGGATTTTCCCATGAAGAATGGTGGATCTTTCCATAGCTATGTAAACGTTTACCAGAGGGTATGATGAAAATTGATCAAAAATATGATGGTTTATGTTGATGATTGATGAAATATGATTTATGAAATATGAAAATTATGATGAAAATTGATGATATTTCACAAAACGATTGTTTTTTTCGATGGTTAATGATGGTTAATCAATAGAAGTGGGGATGCCCCATTTTCAGACCCCAAATGGGGTGGTAAAAGTCAGCAACCGCTGAGTGCAACAAGGACTGATTTCTCTATGGGCCGATCTCTGGGTCAATTGGTCAAACCGTCATTCTATCTATCCAACCATCCTATCTAACCTACCTCCTACCTACCAACCGACATCTACATCTACATTACATCTATATCTTTATCTATGTCTGTCTTTAACTCTAACTCTACATCTATACATCTATACATCTATCTATCTATCTAATCTTATCTTATCTAATCTTATCTAATCTTATCTATCTATCTATCTGACCCGTACATGGGGGGTAGTTTCTACTGGACCAGGTCTCCAAGACCCCGCCTGAGACCCTGGGGGCCAGTCTGTGACAGTGCCTTGAACCGTGAGTTGCGTGGCACCTGGCGGGATCAAGGGCTGATCCAGGCATATCATGGCATATCCAGGCTCATTAACCATCATCCAGGCTTATCAACCAGTAATAACCAGTAAACTGTAAACATCCAGGTGCCTTGCTTGGGCACTGGTTCCAGTTCGGAAAGGCATGGCCTTTCAAACGAGCATTACACCCGCCTGCTGCAGCAGTCTGAGACAGTCTCGTCCATGCCTTGCTGGTGCGAGGGGTTCCCACCTCGGCACATCCAAACACTGCTTTTTAAAAAAAAAGTGTCACCATGTTGCTCGCACAAGTGTCTCGAAAATTGAGAATACTCCAAAATAAGAATTGAAATACCTTTGATTTGGGTTTCCAAATTGAGACAACTCCAAGAATCGCAACAGTGACACTCGGAGCTGATCTGGCACGCCAAGGTACAGCTGAGAACTCGCCCAAGACAGCGATGACCTTGTTGACCAAGAAGAGTCCTTCCACCATGATCACCGTGATGGCCTCCAGATCGCAGATCGCATTCGTCCCATATCGTCCCATCATCTCCCATCGACGTCGGCAGGTTTTCCCCACCTGCTCGGCGCCCCAAAGGACAATCTCGGCCTTGTTGGCCGCTGGCATTGGATTGTCCTCGGAAAGCGGAAGCGGCGAGCAGCAGAGATGGTCAGCATGGTTACCGATTTTAAATGCCAAGGCCATGGCCACAGTTCCCATCTCCAATTTGCCCCAAACCTAAGCGAAAGAGAGAAAATTCTCACCCTTTGACTGTGCCAAATTGATTGCTATTGACCAAGAAATTTCAAAGAGATCTATCTGATCACTAGGAATCGTCAAAGTCAAAGATCTTCAGACTCCAAAGATATTGAACACAATAAAACTTAGCAATCTTCAAAGATCTAAAAGCCCTATCAATTTCCTGAGGCAGCAGACTTTCAAGGAATGCGCGTTGAGTGTGGTGTTCAGGGCACGATCAAACTCGAGCTTGCCCTGGATGTCAACCCAATGCCTGAAACACCGACCACATCTCTGGATGATTCAGGTGTCTGCAAATTTAGACCTCCTGGTTCATTATCCACTGCTCAATCATCACTTTAAGTATCTCAAATCCAAAAGTAATGATCAAAAACAATGTTAATCATCACTTACACCATTCAAGTTGCCATAAACAATGGGATTTACCACCGTTTCTGGACAACGCTCCGCTTGGATCTGCATCATTTAAGCCGGAAATCAGATCTTGGAATCCGCACAACTTTGGAGTCACAATGTCCAGCAGCACGTTGTCTGTGGGGGGTAATACCACATTGTCCTAAGTTTTGAACGCCAGGGCAGCGTGACAAAAAGAGCCGGAAAAATTGGATGCCACATGGCTTTAGGATCTATAGGTAAGTTTGTGGCTTGTGGACCCAAAAAAAAAACATGTCTGTCTTACTGACCGGCAAATTTTGGTGTGGTGGTACCCAATTTTGACCCAAAGCCACATACTCAGAGACTCGGAACTGGGAGTGCCCACCATTGCCACTGGCAACTTTCCATCGGGCCAACTTGCTGCGTCGGACCAACGCCTCAAGACACATCTGAAGCTTGGAATCTTTTTGGTGTAGCCGGTAGCCTCCATTGATCATAGATGGCAATGGGAAATGTTCCGATGATCATGGGAAAATCATTGATGTCTTCTGGGAGATCTTCCATTGCCAGATTTTTTCACGACGCAAATGTCGACTTCGACTTAGGAGCACACCTTTGTGGCAGGTATCCTGCGGATTTGACCATTGTCAAGAGCCAAGACCCAGGGCAGTCGCGTCACCTTTTGTACACCGCAAGTTGGGCCCATATCCAGCTGTGTTTTAGATACGGATGAAAATCATGTACTGTGTATACAGCAAAAATTGTTAGTTTCATAGTAATAGGGGAAAAGTCTGGAAGAGTGTGATTAACATGAAAATAACCTTGATTGACCAATGGATTTTACGCTATTTTCAGACAACCCCAGTGTTTCAGGTGCAGCTCTTCCAGCACAAAACCATGCCAAGCCCGTCCATCAACGCCAACTTGCGGCTGCGGGCAGCCGCTCTTGGGGCACTCCCGTGGCGTGAAAGTCTGCCTGGCACGGTGTATCAAGCACAAGCGGACAAAAATGGCATCTGGGTGTGTTTGAAAGGTGTTGATAGGGAAAATGAGAGTAAACCAGCGAAATTCTGGAGTTTTCCCCTAAATCTTCAGACAAACGCATCAATTTGCCAACTATTTTAATCTATTTTAAACCTTTCTGGATTAGCTTTGGTCTATCTCAAGGGCAAGGATTGGGACTAGGAAGGAAGAAAAAGATAGAAAAAGTAGACCCATCTGTCAAACCGATTCCAACCTCGCAACAAATGTTAGGCAGTGTAACATAGTGTAACTATAGCTCTACAACTTCTACCTGAGCTGTTCGAAACTGCTCAAGTGTAACATGCTCTCAGCCTGAATTGGCCACCAGTGGGGGTGCCCGGACCAGCGGTATATGGGCTCCCGTCGCCACCAGCCACCTGTGCAGGGATCGATCAATGGAGTTGCAACTGGTATACCCCAAAAGCACTCGCAGTTCCCATTAAATTAACCAATAAATGGAGATCACCCATGTTCAGTCACACCCTAAGTGACAATCTGCTTAAAATCCCCCTAAGATGGCCCTTTTGATCCTCTTTGGTTTGGGCTCGGCTGGGCCTTCACAGCCAGGGATGTGGTCAAGCGGCCATTCACCATTGGAATCTCGGGTTGCTCATCAATCTCCGCCTCACCAAGTTGAGATGTCTACCAGGCGTGATGCGGATCCGCCATCATCATTGGGATGGTTTCAGGGGGGAAGTGACGGAAACCCCTGAAATTCTATCCATATACAGCCGGTTCCTGTAAATGGGAAATCAACAAGCTCTTGTGGATAATTCCAAATGCTTCTATGTTTGGAAGACCAAGCTTTACCAAGCTTCAGCTCGCGGAGACCTTTTTTGAGAGCAAAAGGGGTGTTTTGGAAGGGTCGTTTTTGGCAAACCAAAGTCAGCTTGAGCTGGGGCCGGCTGCAAAAAAGCAGGCCGTTTCAAAGTGTGCTTCAAATCACGGCGACCAGCCACATCTCCAGGTAGCTCTACCCATAGCAATTTTCATGGAAGAGTCCCTCGGAGGCCCGCCCGTCACTTGCGGCAACTGAGGAGAGGCTGCAAGTTCTTCAAATCGCAAGCAGCCAAGCAGCAACAGCACCATGGCCGCCACATCAACACTGACTTTCTAGAATCATCTAGAATCGATCCTGACTCAGGCTCGGCTAAAAGTTTTTTGTGGAAGGACCAGGAACTGTGCCTCCTCTTGGGGTCTCACAGCAATGGGTCTCGCTGGAAAGTTCGAACATTTAGATCTGGCCCAATTAAATTCCAATTAAATTCCAATCAAAATCATCCCACTGACGGGTACCCCATGATAAATTATTGAAAAACTATCTGGCGCTTCAGGACCCATCTCTGCAAGGTTCTCTTTGGAGTCCTCGCTGGCGCTAGAGGGGCCCGCGCTAGGTTCAACCACCATGGCCACACGCGCGACCCCGGACTGCTTACCAGCATGTCCAGCATGTATGCCATGGTCGAAACTACTTGCTGCACCGCTGCAACAAAAAAATGCTGGTGATAAGTTCCTTTCTGAGAAAATATCATATTACACAATGTTGCTCTCGCTAGTCAATCCTCATTTTTCCATGATTCCATGGACATCCGTGGACTCTAGGCAAACACCACTGGTCCCAAGTTTCGCCCATGGCAACCTAAAAGCTCAAGTCTAATTGCTGGAGCTATCAGACCATGTTTCACAAGGCTTGGCGAACTGTGGAAAATCACCGAAGGATCAAATTCGCACTGCTGCATCATGATGTGTTACGACACTTCTTTGGAGGATCTTAAAAGAAAAAAAAAGTCAAAAGCCCACGTGAAGGCCATGGTCATTCTGACCGAGGGGAACAGAGCAGCTCGAAAATTTGAGCAGGCTGCATTGCATCTGAATTCCGAGCACGATCGGGGTATTGTCGCGCGGGCAAGAGAAGATAGAGGCAAATCAATCATTGCCTCCCTATACTCCTTTACTTTTCACAGCTATTTACAGAGGGCACTTGCACCAAATTGATTGGCACTTTTGATTATTGGAAGCGCCATGCATATTGCCACTGAAGATCGGTAGTTGCTCAGCAAACTGGGAATCAAATCGGATCCTGCTACACTATGCTACACTGATAGCTGAAATAGCAACTTCAAAAGATCTTTGGAGCTGGCAGTCCAGGACAGACCCAGCCTCTCCATTGTGGGCGAATTCATCCATTGTTCCTCTTAAACAGTTATTCATCCGCAAGAGGAAATGTGACCTGCTTACTTGGAGCAAGGCCCATTGAAATGAGACCGATGCATTATGTTGTCAATGCCTTTGCCGGTGTATTTCAAGCGTCAAGAAGCGGCGTACCAGGAAAACATGTCCATGTCATCAAAAGATGTCAATGCAAAAGGGGTACTGTACATACACAGTGCACACATATCATTTACCTTCGTGTATCTAAAATCAAAACTTATGCGTATATTGTATGTGTGTATATGTGTCTTTCCTGCGTAAGATTCAGATGATTACGCGGCTGCCAGTAGAGGCGCGGCAGTTTCAGAAATCGGGGGGAGTGGACATTTACAAGCCCATCCCACTGCTTCAAGTCTTTAAAATAAAAGCGATGAAACCACGCCTTTAATCTACGACTTCTTGGCCGCAAAAGACCAAACGTACGGAACTACATCGAATCACATCCCTTTCAGAGCACGGAGAGTGCCGACCGCCATGAGCACACCACCAAGAATCCACACGGTTGGAACCGCAGCGTCCTTAGTCACGAAGTTCTTAAAATTGCAACTGGTGATTGCAGCTGTGCTTTTAACATGCAGAAACTGCCGGCTTTCCATCATTTTTGACCCTCCAGCAGCCCACTGAGGTTCCGGCCATCCATCCAGCCCATCCAGTGGATTCTTCGTCCTCTGCCTTGCGGAATCTCAGGGACTCCGATCCGGAAGTTTGCGACTCGGTTTTCGGGGCCCCACTTGGAAGTTCCTAAACACCATAATGTCTAGGTATGTCTAGTTATGATAATTACTATGGTTATAAATAGACTAGTTCTTATAAATATATATATACATATACATATATATATATGTATATATAATTGCAAATAATTACCATAAAGTCGAGTTGTCAGGTATGCCAGGTATAAACCAACTTGGCTATATATATATATACATATATTATATGGTTAATGAATGCTAAGAAGTATATGATTCCATACTTCTTATGCTTAAAGCCCCCATGGATATCTATAAATGACGTTTAAGAATTATCTTCCATATTTTGGATGGTCAAAGCCAGCAACAAAATGGCATCCTCTGGTAGTCAAAGATGGCCATGGAAAATCCTTTAGTTCGATGATTTTCCCAGCTATAAACCTCAATTTAGTTCAGGGATTTTCCAGCCGCCCATGTTTGGACACCGGAGGCTAAATCCCAGTAGATATCCCATCAAGTATCCATCAAGTGATCAATGAATCATCACTATTAACATCTACCCTCTGGTAAACTAACATAACTATTGAAAATGGCCATTTGTAGATATTTGTAGTGAGTTTTCCCATTAAGAATGGTGGATCTTTCCAGTTCGTTATGTAAACGTTTACCAGGCCGGGTATTCACCATTGGAATTTCCCATGGAGAAACGGAAAATCCAGGCAGACCCCACCACCTCTGGGGCTGAACTTGCCAGACTCCGAGGCGTGGCCGGCGTCTCCGTGGACTGCGCCTCAGCGTTTCATTACTCCGATCTTTTCAAATTGATGACCATCCCCCAATATGGGCATATTATCGTACGACGTATATAATATGTATATATATACTTATAGAGATCTAATATGATATAATACAACTTTTGACCATAGCATAGATGCACATATTGATAGTGAAAATGAACAAACACGTGTCTAATTTCGCGACAACCTCATGTTTGATTAGTTGGATTGTTGGATTGTCACAAAACACCATGAAAACCACCAGAATCCGCATCTAGTCAACAACAATAATCAAGATTAATCAGCGTAATTGAGCATCATACAGATGAATCAAGCACCAAAACTGAGCATTAAACCAAAGCTACTCACAGAAGGGTTTTAAGGGATGTAAACAAAAGTAGGATGGAATTCAGCTTTCGGATGTATGATTTTCTAGCCAGTTCAGATTCTGCCAAAACAGCGCCAGAGCAAGCCCTGCTATGGTTCAGCTGTACATGCCGTCATGGGTGATCTGATCTGATTCAGAAGTCATGAAAATGCCAAGGAGAGCTAAGAAGTTGTCCATACAGGTGCATGTGCGCACACCTCTTTGCTCGTGGCGTGCGAAGATCGCACGCAACGGGATTTGATCGAGTAATCGAGTATGAGTCAACAAAAGTTCGCACAAGTTTTGCAAGCGATGGCCGCATTGTGTCAAAATTCACTTCATTTCTCTCTTTAATCGACGTATATAGATATAGCATAGCTAATGCATATATTTACCTGGGTGTGGTTTGTCGAATCCAGCTTTGTTGTTGGAAGCAAAATGTATTCTGCTACAAAGCTCTGTTCTGCCAAGTTGGTCCATTCAGAACGTTGGCCGAGATCTCTCAAAATAACCTTCCACCTTGAAGATCACCACGAATAACCATGGATAACTATGGACAACTGGAGTGAGAAGTGCGAATGATGCCAAATAGTTGCTGTTCAGGTGCCCCAATGCTATGCGCCCTCTGCACGAGTTGGAGCGCAAATTGACTCAGCACATCCTCCGGGGCTGCGAACCGTTGGTTCGCATGGGTCAATTTCCCAAAATGCTGGTTTAGCCGTCATCAAAAACGGAATTTAATCTGATGTAATGTGCATATAATGAGATTTATGGTTTCTTATCGCAACTTCCCAAAAGTCTCCGCTTGCACAGTAGTGAACCCTCGAACTCGGCCTGCTTGTGGAGCAGGCGCTGTACTTGCAAAAGATCAATCCTTTGTATCAAGGTTGGGAAACCTTTTGTTTAACAGCCAGACAACGCAAACATGAGTATGACTCGAAAAAGGGGCATCAATGGACCTTCAGCGGACCCACAAATGGTTTGTTATATATATATATATATATCTGTCCGAGTCAACCATCCAGAAGTTGAAGGTTCGCTTACAGTAAATTATACTGTAGTGATTACAATATACATCAATATACACAACTGGATCCCAATCATGGAGTGAAATTATTTTCGATCATCCAATTTCAACAACTGAGGCAGCAACTGCGAACCAAGCTCTTCTGATGCCTTTTCGCCTGATCAGTGTTGGCTTTGTATCACCTGAAAAATCTCGGATCTTTATCCCACCATATTTGACTATCAAATCCCATTGCATCCCATTAAATCCAGTTAGATCCCATTGTATGAACCCTTTCTGTTGATGGTTTTTAGGGATCAAAGTAAAGAATGTTTTGTGACACCCAAACTCTAAACACCCAAAAACCTCAAAACCGCACCTTCGTCAGGCAGGACACTGTACCATGGCTGCCACGCCCTGCCAAAAAAACATCTTGGATTTCCATCCGTAACTACCTGGAGAACAACCAACTGACCTATCATCCAAGTGATTAGAAACCAAGGGTGAAATTGGGGTTACCCCAACCTGGGCTGAGAGGTTAATAATGGAGAGCCCTCGGCCCAAGAACGGAAGTTGTTTTTAAGGGTTGGTCCAGCCCTTGGCCCACTGCTGATCCGTCTATTCCGATCCCATCTTTTCCGTCAATCCGTTCAAGGAGTGCAGAATATCATGTTCAATTGACAGTAGTCTTGGTACCCAGCTGGTGATACCAGTACATATCTAATCATCTAATAGGTCGGATTGCTGTCCCATTTACAACTACCTTGCCAACATACCTGGGACACATATCCAAATAGATACAAGTGGAATAGAAAATCCACCATTTACATATATTTACAGATTTACATATATTTTATATTTTTCCCCATAAAGACTAAAATTATGAAGTAGGGGATTTCACAGCCATGTTAGGGTATCTTGACTTGAAATCATGAATGCAGTTTCATCTTAACTGACTCCATGCTGGAACTTGCCCCAGGCACCTTTGTTCTCTTGGCCAAAGGCGCCAGACTGCGTTCTCCAAACGCTGTACGTCCAGAAGGCTGCCTAGTTCAGCGTTCTGGAACGGGGATTTGACAGCAATCGAATGGGGCCATGATGGTTTCCTGGCAAACAAATGTTTCTTCGAAAAGCATTACTGCTAGTGACATGTGAGTAACACTTGGTTTTCATGTCATTCCGATCATCAACATTTCCATCCCCATCTTCAAAATGTGGCTTTGACTCTGACGTCTTACGATGTCTGATATATACAGTATACAATGATACAATGTGTCATTCGATTTACACACTCACAAACAGAGTGCTGATTGTAAAGGACTTTGGTGAGCCATCTGTACAAGACTTGACGAGGTCTCAAGGCTGTCTCCATATCCTGAAACCATTACAAGAGGGCCATAACTTAAGGGATTGATCAATGATAATAATAATTGAGTATTGATTATTATGGCTAATTTTAATATCCCATTATCAATGATTATTATGGCTAATTTTATAATCATTGATAATCATGTTCCCCGTTGAAAGAGCCATAACTTAAGGGGGCAATCCCCCATTCTCGGACAAACTCCGTGTTCCACCCATCCATCCCTCAACCTTGCGGATTAGGAAGACTTGCGGCTCGGTTGTCAAGGCTTCGCCTATCAGGAAAGGGTACAATATCTGCCAGTCAGCTGATGGTTAAAAGTTGGATGCCTTCTATCACACACACACTGATATATATATATATATATACATACATACATACATACATACATACATTACATTACGTTGCGTTGCGTTACGTTACGTTACATTACATTACATTACATTACATACATACATACATACTGCATACGTACATAATTATTACATATTACATACTACATATTACATATTACATATTACATATTACATATTACATATTACATATTACATATTACATATATATGTATACATATGTACGTATATATGATATCATACACATACGTACATATATGATTACATATACATATACATGTACATGTACATGTACATGTACATGTATATGTATATGTATATGTATATGTATATATGTGCATATATATATACATATATATATATATATCATATCATCTGGTTGGATTAATCCCATTTGAAATCCCCAAGTGTTGTCGGTGAATTCCCCAAATCTTCGTCTTCGTCACATCAGTTCCACCTCTTACGACTGACCGCTGGGCCACCAAGTGGTTCTGGCAAATGATGAGAGACGGCCTGCAACTGACCGCTGAGGCTCCAAGTGGGATGAAAAAAAACATACACAAACCATCAATGACCAAGGGATTCCAAATAAAATTCCAGTTGGAAGCCAAAAAAAACAAAATCCTATGTTTGACCAAACATAGGAGGGTCCAGTGAACTGTCCCTTACTTCAATTCCTGGAATGCAACTTCCAACCGCTGCGACCGTTGCAGTTTCAATCCATGCCCAGCTGTGTAACCTCCTTATTAGAGGTCGAAGAGGTCATGCAGCTGAAATCGATTTCCTGCCACGGTGAAGAAAACGGCTTAAGGTGCTTTCAGGTAAGGGTGGAAAATAAACATATTCGGAGCCAGCAAAAAGAAAATGGATCAAATGGCCACATGATTCCAAACCATCTACAGTTTTTGGTACTGTATCTTTTAAGTATGAGAACATCCCCAAATCCGGGTTATTCCCAAAGTTGCAGAATTGATGATTAACGATTGGATTTTTGAGGTATAATAACCGACTTCAGACAAACCCATTATTATCATTGATCATAATTGATTATTATTGATTATCATATATTTTATCAAATCCAAGATATCATTGATAGTCTACAATCATCTGCTTTAACAGTGTGTCACCTACGTCACCTCGCTTTGCCCAATCCACTGGTTTTTATCACAGTCCTTGCCGATGGTTGCGACAGCTTTGCGCAGGCATTCTTCGTTCCAGGTTGTCCTCATGCAGCACCGTTCTGGATCCACCAAGTTGCTCTGAATTTCAGCACTAAAAACCATCCCCCGTTCATACCTTTATACCACCCATGAACATGAGGGACCCCAAAAATATATCAATATCCAATACATTCCACAGGGGTTTTGTTTTGCTGGTGATTTCACACCCATTCAAAACATTGGAAGATGATTTCGAGCGGGACCTCTTCTCCTTCTGCATCAATCGCCATACCTTTGCCGTGTATTTTTTTGTGTGCAAGGTTTCCCAAATGCATTAAGGTCGGTGTGCACCAGTGCGTTGTACTTGTTTCGAGTTTTCCTTCAACTACACTTGGTTCCAGCAAGCTGAGAGCCAAAATCGAAGCTAGATCTGTCTCCAAATCCAAATTAATCAGCTCAATTTTGGCCTCCGGACAGCATTCTCAAATCGCCGCGAGCTGACGTCTCCAAGGGGTTTGGTTGAACCATTTGCGCCTGCGCAAGGCAGCAAAAGCTTTTAGCAAGGCGTGTCTTTTTTGAAAACAAGGACCCTTCAGACATGTTCACAAAGTTCATCTTTGAAAACATTCGCTAGAATCTATATTACGTATTGTATATTCCATTGAGGAAGCCTGGTTTGAACTTCGTCTCTGCAACCAATTCTCGTAAGGACTAGCAAAATGTCGTCATGATTTGCTGTCGATACAGGCCACTCCGAAAGGGTTGATCATGGTTGATCTGTAGGTCCATCTGCCAGGGTCTATGTTAATTTACCAGAGGGTAATCAGTTATAATTAGTTGCTATACGTTGCTATGCTTCATTGATGTGTTGACATATTGCGAGTGTGAATGTGAAGAATCAAGGTATACAATCTATGCAGTATCAGGTCAATGGCTTTCTCTTGCCATTCACTGGTTCCAAGATTTCATGCCCAGCTGCCTTCCATCTTCACATCAAAATCAAAGTTGCTCTCTGACCTGCAACAAATGCAGAGTAATTGCAGGAATTACAGTAATTGCTGTTTTATGAAACGGGACATGTTATCACAAACCATTGGAATTTCGGACCAGCTGCGTTGCCTCCGATCTGTGTCCACAACCAGTCCTGCCCGGGGAAGGCATGTCATAAGGGAATTGAGATACAATTGCAACAATATGTATATATATATATACTCCGGGATATATATATATATATATTATATATATATATATCCGCCGACCCCGGCAGACGCAAGGGGGAGTGCGTAAGGGAAAAAGAGTTTAT
>Ga0126342_10002603_pt1 | contig 28463 bp, 19 predicted proteins | sample Cyp1metagenome_FD_92528 | JGI IMG/M metagenome (GOLD analysis project Ga0126342, IMG submission 92528) | Coral microbial communities from Lord Howe Island, Old Settlement Bay, Australia - Cyphastrea 1 metagenome | ecosystem: Host-associated > Invertebrates > Cnidaria > Coral ... | reverse complement strand
TGGGCAGGTTGGGGATGTTATCATGCCATGGCATGTCCACCCCCGGGTGTGGTCCATGGGGTGAAACCCCTAAATAATGTAAAAAAGAAGTGAGCAATTGTTTTGCTCCGGTTCACCCCAACCTTGAATACCCAAATCGGCTGCGTCAAAACAATGGCTAGCTTAAATATATATATATATCCATCAACGCCAGCGATTTTGGTGTTCACCTGGGGCTCCCATGTTTTTTTAATGGAAAAATTACCCACGGCCACGAGAAAGAAACCGGAGTTACACCGAACTTGGACCCCTTAAATACATATATAATGTATAATATATTAACCTAAGCTGGCCCCTGTTTGTTTCCGTTGTCAACGTTCAAGCCTCCAAGTCGTGTCATTCTTTCTGAACATCTCTGAGGAAGTCGACTGTCTCTCAGTTCACGCTCCAGCAGCAACAGCAGTGGCCGACACTGGGCTGGATCATGGGCTGTAATAACCAGGTGGGGGTACCTTAAAAATGGAAGGTTTATATATATATATATTATTTGTTATATATTATATTATATATATGTATATATACGTGTGTGTGTGTGTTTTGAAAAAAATGATTGAAATGGATGAGTAGTTTGCCTTACTTGAAGTTTTTTTTTGGGTCATTGTTTTGGGGTCAAACCCTTGGGGGACCCCAGTGGAATCCATTCCGAAGCCCCCACGGGACGATCGATGAAAAGGGCCAGTTATATGTGGGTGAAAACAGTATGGCTACCCTCTGGTTATGTCAAAATAACTATGGAAAATCCCACCCATTTTTAATGGGAAAACTCACTATTTCGACTGGGCCATTTTCAATAGCTATGTTAAATTACCAGAGGGTATAACCTGGTCATCTAGGTTGTTCACAGGCTTGGGATGGGTCATCGTTTGGGCATTATCATTGGCAATTATCGTGATCCCATGACCACGTGACCACATCCTCATATATTGGGAATCTCCAGTGTTGGTACCTGGTTTTTCTCCCCTCTGGGAGGGTGCTGATAGGCAATTTCAACGGCTCAAAGCCCAGCCATGAAGGTAACTGTGGCATTCAAAACCTCCATTCTCCTCCAAGAAGTGACCCAATGACCCAATGAAGATACGTTCTGAGCCCTTGTTTGGAAGTTACCCTCTGGTAAACAAACAGTTAGCTATTGAAAATGGTCATTGAAATTTTTGATTTACCCATCAAAAATGGTGATTTTCCATTTTTTTGTATGTTTACCAGAGGGTACGCCTTTGTTGTTCGCAAACGAGAGTCTATAACGGTCACCCTTTGCAAGTCCACTTGAAGCCATCCGATTGGTTCGAGGGGAAATTTACAGGAACCACACATGATCTTTTTATGGTAAAAACCAATGGGTTTCCGGTGTAGATTTTTCCCGACCAACCAATCCAATGAACATTGGCAACCTGAATTTCCAGAAATTTCAGGGGCAAACTCACCAGACTTTGGCACCGAAATCCCTTCTGAGGGCAATTGGACCTGGAGAAACTGTGCCTTGGCGCTATCCCCTTAAAAAAGGGTAACCTTGGTGAATGGGGGAAAAGATTTATCATTTGTAGTTTTCCTAAGTCAAGGGGGTACCCTCAAATCATCCATTTGATTTTCGGATTTTCCATAAACCATCCATAAATAGGGTTACCCACATTTATGGAAACTTCCACCAGCGAAAGGTAAGAGCACTGAGTGGTTGAGCCGGTGTTCTCTCGACAAGTGGACTTATCGTGGCCTACTTTTGAAAACACGAGTTAGATGAAACTTAGCGATGGAAAAATCACGGTTTTAATTAGTAGATCATCCATAGATCATCCATACATATCAATGGTAAACCAGCCCACAAGTTACAACTGACCCAGTTAAGACCCAGAAAAACTACTGTGGGACGAACCACAGAAAACCATGACAATCAATGGGTTGCTAAACCAATGGCTGAAACGGATGATAGTTCGGATGTCTTAGGATTATGTTTTATCCTCAAAAACTGGTACTAGCACCAGATGAAATTGAAGCTTGCAATCTGATGAGGATGGACGATGCTAGCACCGAGAATACAATACTGGGTGGTTGAAAGAACTTGGTGATCTATTTATGATTATTTATGTATATTATGCGATATGTTGATCTTTGGTTTGCATGGGTCGATATAAATGGCTTGCAATTTTGCAATGCTTTCATTAAGATCTATTCATGATTTGGGTTCCCATTTTTCTTAAGGCTATTTATGACTTCGGACGGGAATCAACTGCTCAAGTGATGGTGCACGTTCAGGAAGAGTCTGGAGAAGGTCAATGTCATCATTGATGTTGGGAGTCTTGGACGGTATGATGCAGCAACCAACCTTGATGACTTACCTGGAAATCCGTAGTTGCCTATTGACTATTGTTTCATTCTACTTTGGCCTAGTAGCCTATTTTTGTGGCACTTTGCAATTCTCACTTGAAAGAAAGGTACTTCATTTTTTGCTGCAAAAATGAACCGTAAACGTGCCGTACATGTCCGTAAAGTGCCATAAATACGCGTAGAAATCCTACTCCTGCAACGGAACATGTTCCAGTGACCCAAATTCTGGGCACTTTGTAGAGTGCCCTAAGCAATGGGCACAAGGCTTTCCAGGTACCCAACTTACCTGCATCATGGCTCAATCCTTAAGTTGGTGAACATCGCTAGCTGCTAGCTGAAGTGTTATGTTTGTTTGGTTTTTGTAGATGTAAGATGATATAACATGATATAACTGCAGTTAGATGTGTGAAACCAGGCCAAGTCATAACTACACGGCTGGGGGGAGCCACCTTCTGGGGGTCAATATCCCAAAATCATCCGGGGCTTTCATTTGTTTGGGTAAATATTCTATAGTAACTTTTCTGCGGTGACCGAACCCGGGTAAATCATAGTTAGGATTCGGGGAATCATCCCCATAGCTGGCCGCAAGTTTAACAGGTTTCCTTTCTTGATAATTCGCCCAGATCTGTAACTAGTTTGGGGTCCTGAGATGTTTTGATGTTCTGTGCCATGGAACGCACGAGCAGTAGACAGGCCCAGAGGGGCACAGGGGATGCACGAAGAATTGCCAAACTGGGACGGGCATTCCGAGAAAAACAACATGTCAAAGCTGGCAATATTTTTTGTCTAGCCTTTTTTAATGGGTTGTTCAAAAAAAAAATGGGTTGTTCATGATCGTGTTCCAGTAACTAAGACAAATCATGAGCTTTGCAGTAAAACTTGATCTCATCCAACCACACCATTTTATGATCTAGAAATGGTTATGTTTTTTTGGTTCATGTAACGTGTAGTTTATACCAAGATGCTTGCGCAAAACTTGCATTAATTGAGATGCATGGAATTCTTTTAGATCCTAAGTCCGTGACAAAGCTAATCGTGAAATATCAATCAATATCATATGTGTATAATTACTGTGTATATAGTTGTATATAGATAGATATATATATATATATGATATATATGTATATATTATATATAGTATATATTATATATGTATATTATATATATATATATTATTTATATATATATATATGTGTATACATCCATATGCATCCCATTTGGATCCATTTGGACACATTTGAAATGCACCCCCCCAGACCATAGATTCTATAGATCCTTCAACGGATTCCCAGCATTTGTTTGAGATGTCCATCACTATGTTGCTCACCGTTGGTTTATGAACAATATAAACCCATGAACATTATAGTTATATTCCCATATGCCATGTGTATATATATATATACCCTCTGGTTATTTAACATAGCCATGGTATAGATGGTCCATTTATAGATGGTTTACCGTTCTTAAAAATGGGTGGATTTTCCATGGCGAACTGTTAGTCATAACCAGATGGTATATATTCCCCTTATTTTTACCATAGAAAATCACCCGTTACGTGACCTCTCCGATTCACTTTGGTCATGACGATCATGAAGCTTTAGATCTTTAGCACCCATCAGGATTGGTCCTATACTAAGCAGATGAGTTCACCTTGGACCCTAGTTATCTATGGATGAACCCTACTTATCCTGAAAAAAAGCAAGGGTAAAGAAAGTCACCCCCAAATTCATTGGAAAAATCTTCGCCGGACACCCATGGTTAAAATTTTCTCATGGTTGGATCATGGGCCTTTCCGGCTTCAATTTCTGGACAATAGATGATTCCAAGGCACATTCGCCAGTGGTAACATGGTTTGCTGATGTTTGCTGGTGTGTTTTGTCCCATGAAAAACCTCCATTTATAGAGGAATTTCCATGGGAATTTCCCATTTAACACACATTAAATCGCCATTTTTCATGTTTTATGGATGTAAATGGAGGATTTCCCAGCCATGTTTCACTCCTTGTCGGATGAATAGTCATCATCCTGTTTCCACTCTGCCATAGCAGCAGCATAGGAAGGTGCGCTCACAGAATCTATCTATCAAACTACCTATCTAATCGAATCCAATCTAATTTAATGTATTCTAATCTAGTCCTGTCGAATTTCCGTCCCATCCCATCCCATCCCATCCCATCCCATCCCATCCCATCTATCTATCCATCTATCTATCCATCCATCCATCCATCTATCTATCTATCCATCCATCCATCCATCTATCCATCCATCCATCTATCCATCCATCTATCTAGCTATCATTTATCTATCTATCTCTCTATCTATTTTCCTATCTTCTCCTCTCCGATCCTATCCAGCTATCCATATACAATCATATACACACACATGTATATATATATATACTGTATATCTATATATACTGTATATCTATATATATATACATATGAATATCTTGTGATTGGATGGTGTAACGTCAGGTAGCGTCAGCATGCGGAAACGCCACCTCTAAGGAGCTTTGAGGATGACTACATGATCCGATCCCTTAGCTTAACCTTCAACATCCCCGAGAATTGTGACATCAAACTCTTGCCCAACCTGATGGAATGGCTGAAACCCAATCACAGGTTCCGTTCCACGCTGGGCCGGGACAAATTTCGGGACTGGGTAAAACTGTCGTTTCGGGCTGGGTCGTTTCTGTGCAACATCTGATAGTATAATTAATTATGTTTCTTTTTGGATCAAGAATTTGCAATGTGCAAGTGCAAGTCCCTTGGTAAATGAATATAGATTCAAAAAGATGTATAGGTTAGAATCATCAAATCATGTGTGTGTCAATGATTCATGGAGAAAAAAGTCTTCTCGTTCTTGGGACCATTCGAATTATTGGACAAACAACAAAATCTCGATGACTTCACGATTCACGGCGACTGTGACTGGCTTAACTGGCTTAACATTGATCCAGATATATCCAGATCATTACCCATATGCAACCCATGGTGCTGGAATATTTACCAACATTTACCCTATAAATGGCCCAGTTTTGTAGGTAAATATACTATATATGCAGCATATGGGTTATGGTAGTTGAATGGTAGTTGAAGGATCCGGACCCCCTAATTCGAAGCCATTTTTATGGATCTCGAGGATTTTTTGTCTGCCATTGTTCACACCAACAGGTCATGGTCGAATTCTTGGCCAGCCAAGGTTTAATATCTAGGCATCCTGGCATCCTAGCGAAAACATAAGAATGTGGAAACCCCATGCTTTTCCAAGGAAGGTCAACTAGAAATAGTGTGTTTGTGAAATATCTACGTTAGTTTACAGAGCGGAATCAACCTGGCAACTATTCCGCGATGCTGATTTTGGGAGATGTAGACTTCAGTGACACGTTGGGTCAACTCACCCAATTGTTTTTGCCTACTTGGTGATGTCAAGCATGTTGTGTTCTCATGTGTTCTCCATCTTTTCATGGGAATGATGATGATGTCCTATTCTGCCCCTTAGCCAAAAATGATCCCAGCTGACCAAGATATTGGGGATATGTTGAAACTTGATGAAACTTCTGGATACAACTGGATTACAAGCCACCTAAGTACAAGGTGAGGCCCCTCAGTGATGTTAGTTGGCTATAGTTGGCTTATAAACCCACAAAAAACTAGACTTAACCTCTGGTAATTTAACATAGCTATTGAACATGGCCCAGTCGAAATCGTTGATTTACCCATTAATAGCACGGTGATTTTCTACAGCAAACTGCTCCTCCAGGAAAAAGGTCTCGGACTGGATTCAAGCCCATGCCAACGCCCAATATGCAGGGCGACCATGCAAGGCACATCAAGGGCCCCGAACGGCGAAACATATCCCATATACTCCATGTATGTATGGTATATTTACCTACAAAACTGGGTGATTTTTAGGGCAAATGTTGATAAATATTCCATACATGGAGCATATGGGTATGGATTTTGTTACGAAAAATCCGTGGTTTATCCTCTGGTAAACGTTAACAAACAACGATGGAAAGATCCACCATGCTTTTTTCATGGTTTTTTTTCAACGATTTCGCCTGGGCCATGTGGTGTTCCTGCTGTTGGGACTCCTGCTGCTCGAGCTTGCTCTACCAGTTGTAGTCTCTGGTCCACTGTGACTAGACCCTGCTGCATTTGTGCTGTCGAACTCTGCTGAGCTCCTTCCAAACCTTGTACCCGCGTGGTGAGTCCTTGCAGAATTCCTGTGATGCTCTGTAAGGACTGTCTCAACTCCTCCGCGTCCATGCCAGCTCGCAAACTGTTTCAACGTCATTTTACCAGGCCGGGTATCTTTCGAAATCCCCGAAGTGAATAGAGATGTTCATGGGAAAATCATCTACCCGGCCTGGTAAACTAACAGTTTGCTATTGAAAATGGCCATAGAAATAGTGAGTTTTCCCATTAAAAATTGTGATTTTCCATAGTTGTTTGTATGTTTACCAGAGGGAATTTGCTTTGATTCAAATTGGGAAAAGTCCAGCAAACTATGTTTAATTACTGGAGGGTATCTCCAGTCCTCATGAAAAAAGTGGGAGAGATTATGAAGAATTAAGCTGTCTTATTTTCTTTTGTCATTATCTAACTTACCATTTAGTTGTTATATGTTCTTATTATGCTTTTTGGAGGGTGAATGTGGTAAACGCAATATTGAACCTCCAATTGAGGATGCCTATTCACCACTTTTCTGGCAAAAATGGGGACACTGGCTATGCTATTTTATGTGTGCCACAGTACTAGAAATATCTAATGAAATATCTCATGTTCACATTCCCATATTTTAGTGAAGTTATATTATCCGGATGGGAAAGCACGTTATGTTCATCCCAAACCTTGTAATCAATCGGTGTTCATCCCATTCAACCACTCTTGATACATCCCGAGTGACTTCCACAGATGACTGGGACTGGTGGTTTGGAACCATGGAATTTTATGAATTCCATTTCGTAGATATTAATAGATGGGATGTCATCCGAAACCCATTGACGAACTGACTTTTATATTTTTCAAGATGGTGAAATTGCACCACCAACCAGATGATATAACCCTGAAAAAAATCAATGTCAAGTTGTGTGTGAGTTGCAAATCCTCAGAGTTTTCTACGAAATTCACGAAGGGCTGATGCAAAGCTTGTGACTGCGTAGTAGTTGAAATTGCAAAGACCATATTGAAATAACTTGGAATACGCGTTGGAATTGGAAATTAGAATATCCAAATTGAATAAGAATCGGCTTTTTCGAACTGGAATTGGAATTGAAGTAGGACTTCTAATTAATTGGAATTCAACTAAAAGATATTAAACTTATTGATAGTTGTAGCCGATCAGTGACGCGACCCGAGCAGGGAGTTTTGCTCGGTGGTGTTTCACACTTCTTCCATTGTGAAACAATCCATTCACACCTTTAGGGCCCGGAAACTGCAACTATAAACCATTTATAAAAGGTTCGGTTATTTCGCTGGTTAATCTTAGATGGGTAGAAACTAATCCTGAATAGTCTATTATTTTGTATGGGATTATCTACGTTCACCAGCTAAGAACCTGTCATTTGTTGTAGGGTATCTGATTGGCCATGGAAACCACACATCTTGAAGTCCCGCTGACATGGTTCAACTATGTTCAACTGCTTCGATCGATAGATTTCATGATTGGATGATGGGAAACTGACCGGCAAGCCATCCATTGAAAAACCTCCCAATGGAACCAAACTCACCACGAGAGATAGGATCTCAGTTGGTTTATAGCTTGATCAACTGTGGTTTATGAATGTTTATGGGACATAATCACATGGTTATTCACATGAGATGTCTATTCAGATTATAGAATGATGATACGGTTTTTCTGGGCCAGCGAAATCCAAATCACCAGTTGATAGATGGTAAATATCCCATTGTTTATACAAGGTGGTGCCCCCCAAACGTTAAAAAATTGTTTATAAACCCCATGAATATTATAGATATATCACCAACAAAAACCATAGTTATTGGAGTTATATTCACCAACTGAACGCTATCGAACGGGCACCACCTTGTAGGGTTTCTGGCCCATCCCAAATTGCTGGTGCAGTCGGATTTTGGCCGCCAGCCCATCCCTTGTGGCTCTGTGGCGGCTGTGAGGAACCATCCTTGCGGGGTACCAAGCTGACCTCGCCCTTTCCCTCCACCAACACCTTGTTGGTGGGCGAATTGAAATTCGCCGGCGTTTCAGCACCTTGGATTTGGACAATTTTGAGTTGGCCGCGCAGAGTTTTCAGGAAATTCACTGACTGATGGAACCTGAAATCACTGACAACCAGGCATTCAACCAATGACTAACTGCTGCTGGTGTGGTTTGGATGTGCCGGGATATTCGTGATGCCCAGTAGAATGGAAGCCTGGGATTCCAAATCGCTGAGCCAAACCACCAGCTACAGTTATAACAATTGGCTGAGTTTTCTTTTACGAGGCATCATGAGGCATCCATAGCTTTGCCAGAATAGGCTCTGGCATGCTGCTTCGACCGACCCCATGAGCATTTGGGATATTTGCCTGGCGTATTCAAGTTTGGGATGAAACATGGGAGGCTTCACCGTGTCTAAAATCAGTTTTTCCATAGTTTCCCATAGTTTCCAACATTCCCGAGACAGTGAATATGGGGGTGTCCTAAAATGGGGGTATCCCCAAACCATCCACTTTAGATTGGGATTTTCCATCAAAAACACCATCCATAGTGGGGTACCTCCATGACTAAACCCGCATATAAAGCTCCCTGGTTGGTGGTTTCAAACATTTGTTATTGTCCATAATATGGGATAATCCTTCCCATTGACTAATATTTTTCAAGATGGTTAAAACCACCAACCAGCTCCCATCACCAGCGAAAACTGGGCTCGAGGACGTCTTCCCTGAAGGAAGGGTGAGAAGTCCAAAGGTACTGAGTCCGAAGAGCGTCTCCAGCGCGACCCGACTGCAGGGGTAGCCCCCAGCTATGCTCACTATAAATTGCCATTTTCAATAGCTATGTTAAATTACCAGAGGGTATAAATGCCTCACAGGATCCAGACTTGTGCTTGCTTAGATTACTTTTTCCGCCAGTTGTTGGATTCGCGAAAACCGGCAGTCTATGAACCCCAATCAAAGATTGCAAGGGAAGTCTAGATGTTTCACCAACAATACCAGTGTCATCAGTGTCATAAGTCTACACCCAGCCATTTATACAGTATAAATTCCCTTTTTTCAAAACCCTAATGAATGGCTGGTTGATGGTTTGGAACATGTTTTTCCATTCAGTTGGGAATTTCATCATCCCAACTGACGAACTCATATTTTTCAGAGGGGTAGGGCTCAACCACCAATCAGTTAATATACATCATAATCCATCATACCCTCTGGTAATTTAACATAGCTATTGAAAAGTTGCCATTGAGTTCGTTGATTTTCCTATTAAATATGGTGATGTTCCATGTTCATGGGTGTTTCACACTTTGCGGTGTAAAGTCGTAGTGAAACTGGCTGTGCCATCTTGGTGCCCCGTCCAAGGTGAGCTCGGGTGGCGAAATGTGTCTCGGGTAAACTTAGAAAAAACTATGGGAAATGGCCCATTTAGTTCGTTGATTTACCCATGAAAAGTGGTGATTTTCCATAGCTATGTTAGTTTACCAGAGGGTAGCCGATTGTTGTCAATCTGAAGAAACTGATACAGTAATTACTGATACACTGAAAAATCAGAGTTTTAAAGCTTATTTTTTTTAAAAAAAAACATAGATTGATCTTGATCAGGAAGGATAAAGAAGCATCTGCACATTGCGTGCAATGGATATAGGTCGTGCATAATGTTTTATACCTTATAAGTTGCGTTTTGAGGGGCCCAAAGATTAGTTTTATGTGATCAGTGGGAATGTAAGCAAGCAAATACGGTCACTTGGACTTCAATAGTATGTGAAAAGCAACAAGCAAGAGTTTTTACCGGAGAGTATTTGCCACCTATTATATAACCTTCTAATATATAGTTGGTTATATATCCCATTATATAAATAGTTCCAATGAGATCAATACTGGAATTTTATATCCCATCCTATATCCTTTACAGCATACTATCATTAAATCTCCATGTTGGAATGCTAAAAATATGATAGTAATAGTACATATAATGTAGCATAGTTTGCCATCATAAGAAATATTATATATAGATCTACATAGTATCCATTTAAAATACTATAGTATAAAGATGTACTACAAAAAAATATAGCTGGTTATATACCATATAATATTAGTATAAAAATGTACTGTTAATAGTATAGCATCTCCATGTTGAACGGTTCATAATGTTGGTAAAACAATGCCATAAACCATCCCCAATTTCACCATGTTTATAGGTGGTATGGTTACCATTCCCAGTCATGGGTTGTTTATGGCATTGTTTTAAGTCGACTTTACTAATATTCCTATGATTTTTCCATACAGGATAGTATAGAAAATATGCCATCGTCTCCATGTTGAAAGTATATGAACTTGGAGTTGCGTCAGCTGTACGCCCATTGAGTCGTACGCCCATGCCTAGACATGCACCCGAGACATGCACCCGAGACATGCAGTTTTTGGATGTTTTTGGGGTATCTTAGGGTCATCATTTTCCATGAATATCCAGAATATCCAGAACTTCCATCGAATTTCGATCGGATTTCCAAGAAATCCCATTCGAAACTAGAATGAATCATAGAATTTCATCATGAATTTTCCGGAAAAAAAAAGCCTCCGAAAAATCAGCATGGTTCATGGCGAAATCCCAAGAATCTCCCAGGATTTCTGTACGTCCGAGCTGGATCTAACTGGTGTTGTTTCACCCAAAACTAAGTGGGATAATGCACCCGCGAGCCTTGGCTTATCCAAGAATTTCTGGTTTAGGATTGCCGGTAGTCAAGTGCAATGGGCAATCCCTTGTTTATCTGGTTTGTGGTTTGGAACGTGTTCATTTGTCCATATATTGGGAAGAATCATCCCAACTGACTAATATTTTTCAGAGGGGTTGAAACCACTAACCAGTTATGAATGAGTTTCCCACTAGAACCTCTAAGTACTGTATAGGGATTTCTCATTCACATTTGCTGTGGTTGATATCTAAGATTGGCCATATGGTAGTTGGACAAAACTGCTCCTATTGTTTACGGTCGCAATGTTCATTGTGGTCACACGTACTATGTGTGTTTTTGTTGCTGTACTACCTCGTTCGTGTTTTGATGTTTCTTGCTAGCATCATCATTTTCAGGATCACGATCATGATTATTGACAATACGGTGGATGATCCACAGTATGTTTTACAATGATTATGTTGGTCTTCCTGTCTACGTAGTTTTATCATGATCTTGCAGGTTGCTCTGAAATAGTTCTTCGATTCCTTAAAGAACTTGAATAACCATGACTTCACGGGAGCTTTTTTGTGTGTCGCCCCACAAAAAGGTCCCCCTGATAATCCTTGGGCGGGTGGCTGGTCCATGTGGTCTGTGTCACAGTTGCGCAAACGGCGTGGCTTTATGTGTCGAGCCGAGAAAAGCGGGCCCTTTTAAAGCTGGGCAATGCCCAGGCCACGAGCCGAGTCGCGAATGGCTTCTGGAAATTTATGGCGACCACAGACTTAAGATTTGCATATTTTGATATTTTGAGTAACTGTTCGATTTCCTGATGTGCCCAATTTCGACAAAACCCCGCCAAATGATGATTTGGATTTTTTGGTGGTAAGCAGCCAAAAAAATATCAACCATTCCGAGGTTACTATCTAAAACTATCTACATAATCCGCTAAGTAAGGTATATAGACATATAGACACTATACATAGACACCTTCTTTGGGATCCAAATCTAGATGATTTTTTGGTCTTCATCCCAATGGAGGGATTTCATTGAAGAGCAAGCTGAATGCAGGATTTACAGCATCTATGTTTGTTTTTGGATTTATTTAGAAATGCAGCGTTTGCTTGTGGAACGATCTCACAGAGTTACCTACTAGATGTTTTGAAGAAGTTAGAATTTGCCATCAAAAGATGTCATGATATTTCTAGAGTTTACATTAAGAACTGCATCTCCAATTTCCTAATGTGTAAACACTTTGGACTTTGGACCATGAAAACGCAAACTAAATGCAGCATTATCCAGGCATATTGCCTAGATTTGGTGAAAGATTGCTCAGGAAATTGTGGCGTTTAGACAAAGGGCGGAACATCAAAGGGACGACAAAAGGATGACTTGATGACTTCCCAAATGCCGCGTTTACATTGGGGTATGCACTAAAGGGACGTGGAGGGATTACAGTGTCCTCTTACTGTATATTCACTATATATAGACAACACAATAGTTCCATAGGGCGATGAACCTTTCAACGCCAGGCATTTCATAACAGTTGATGCGGGTGGTTATGTTTGGTGCTGTTCCAACTGTGCCACCAATAGTGAAGGGAGATTAGCAACTGTGTGGAGATTAGCAACAGGCTTGATGGCATGTAATCCTTAATTATGTTTAGGATTATACCGTATAATTAGCCCATGGCAATCCCCCAAAGATGGAAAACGTGTTTCCAGAGGCTTCTGGGATTTTCTACTTCCCATATTCCGAGGTTCCCAACTTTTCGATGATGCAAAAAAGTTGTGTTGTTACCATCAAGGCGGCCTTTTTTGGAGAACCCCTATGATGCTCCCAGGCGATTACAGAAGGTTCTGGGCATGGCTCAGCGCGTTACTTTTGTAAAGAAAATGCTGGCCCAAAAGGCTTTACTCTCAGAGAACATATGGACATGGCTCAAGCATTGGGGCACCCATGTGCCGTGCTTGAGCAGTGACCAAAGCCTTGCTTGATTGGTTATCAATGGTTTTTTTGAATTGTTTTTTGAATGGTTATAAATGGCTTTAATACAAAGATATTTCTAGGGGCGTGTACTGCCCAAGATATCAAGGAATATCCTCTGGTTATTTAACAGTTCGCCATGGAAAATCACCCATAGAAAGTTCGATGGGATACCGTTCTCAAAATGGGCAATGTTCATCCATTTTCCATGACGAACTGTTAGTCATAACCTATCCGGGTATCATAACCCATGAGCTGTGAACTGTTCTTTTGATCCAGCGGAATCCGGGATGTGTCGGATTTTTTTAACACATTATTACTAATAGAATCTTAGAATATTATATATAGAATTCACTGGGATAAATATATATAATTATATACATATATATATATATTATACATTATGATATTTCCATTTTTTAATATAGAATACAGACTGGGATATGTTGATCCACCATTTGGAATCTAAGGTTAGAATTTGACATAATTTGACGTTGAGACAGTAGGTACACCTAGACCAACCTGCATGCGTAGATATTACATGTATGCATGCGAACTACAGGCATCCCAGAGACAGCTGTTCTGGCATATATGTATGCTGTTGTCGGCCAAATCAACATGTCAAAGCAATATTTATTTGTATGTACTGCAATTGCATGCAGTCTGTTACCTTCCGGTAAACTAATATGGCTATTGAAAATGGCCCATTCATTGTTGATCGAAACTGGTACCCTCTGGTTATTTAACATAGCCATGGAAAATGACCCATAGAAATAGATGGTTTGCCTATATTAAAAGTGGTGATTTCCATAGCTATGTTAGTTTACCAGAGGGTAACTGTTGAGAAGTCAATGATTTTTGGATAAAAAATGCACCGTGATATTCCTGTTGCAGCTTCCGGTGAAAAGATTGAAGTAGAATCCACCTGAAATGCTACCCCATTGATTGGACTCACATGTGGTAAAAGGTGCCCACACTCAATTTAATCTTCGTGATGCGTACACTCGATGTTTTGCAGGTTATCTACCAGGTGAGCGAATCTGTAGCTAAGTTTGATGGTAGATCTATTTGTTCATGAGTTGAACACCGGTAAAAATCGTCTTTTTTGGGGGATGCTTTCTGTGGGGCCCTGTTATGTTTGTTGCTTTATGAACCCCAGTAACTAGTTAGTTATACCGTATAAGTTATACCATAAACCATAGTTATTGGAGTTATAAACCAACTTGGCTATAGTTTGGGTGCCCCACTTTGTAAAGATTGGCCATGTTCTCGTGCTTTGGGGTGTGGATAAAGTTTCCCGCCCTTTCCTAGCAGTCTGGTCCGTGGCGACGGTGAGCTGCAAGGGGAGGTTTTCTGTAAAAAAAGATTGGGGACCAGCCGGGGACCACGACCAAGAAAAGGCCATCGAGATGAATGGATATTTAAGAACTACATATATATGTATATATTTATGAAACTATATGCTGTATGTATATATATATGTGTGTGTGTTTGTGTAATGTTGCTCATTTACAGTATATAGTCTATATACTGATTGCACGATTACATGAAAAGGTTTAGATATAGATATGGGTATACACATATAGATGGAAGTCTATAGAAGTATACATGTATCAATCTGTTATATATGTATGTATGTACGAAAAAATGCGCAGGGCATGTACATATGATATTGGCTTCTAAGTTCACATATGAGTGTGTATGTCTGTATATATATATGTGGGTCAATATAGTTGAATTTATAGATGTATATAATATTGCTGCATATCAATGCATATATATTTTAAAGTATGTGTCATGTGTATAACATTCCATATAAATAGATGTTGTATTTGATCGTGGAGGAACGGAATGAATTGAACCCAGAAAGGATGAACACCCCAAGTCAGAAGTGACTTAGAAACAACTAGCAGTTTTTGATTATCTATTGTTCTTAATGGTTGCATCCTCATTTTGTTGGAGTTGGATCAGTAAAATATCTACAAAACTTGGTGACTGGCGACTTTTGTGCACAGGACCCGTTTTTCTTTTGGTCATTTTCATGGGGGCTAACCCCACAAAATGATGGTAAAACAAGGCGCTTCGCTTAACCAACTTAAAACAGGGCGAATCCTTGCCAGCTATCATTGAGGCCCTGGGGGGGTGGTTAAATCTCCGCGATTTTTCATGTCATATGACGGATACCCGGCCTGGTAATTTAAGTTACAGTTTGCGAATTTGAAAATGGATAAAAATGGCCCAGTCGAAATAGTGGATTTACCCATTTTCATAGCATGGTGATTTTGCATAGTTTTTTGTATGTTTACCAGAGGGTGCTACTTTACTAGCTTCGACGGGCCGGATTGATATTAAGTAATACTTTGATGTGTTGTTCTGAGAATCGAATGATTGATATTAAGCTAATCGGATCGTAGCGGAGATTAATAAGATATATAATTTGTTTCAAGATCATTTCTTTCAATATTAATTTGCTAAGAGCATTTCCTTACCCTTCAGACCCTTCAGGATTTGTGTCTAGATTCAATCTGGCAATGACGCTTGGCTAAGATTGCCTGGTAAGTTATTTGAAGTTCTTCCGGATGAAAACCACCATAGATTCATATGGCCCACTGGCCATTCAAACCACTCATCAGCCATAGCTGGGGTTGTCTGAAAATGCTGTGTACCCCAAATCCATCGGACTACGATCATTTTCTCTAACAAATAAAACCATTTAGAGGTATACACCATTTTCATACAAACCCATTTACTAAGTAGGTTAGTTCACCCTGGACCCTAGTTATCAGTGTATTTTGGCCCTACCTATCCCACTGAAAAAAACAGAGTACCAAAATCAGACACACATTCATTGGATTGGTTCTGTTGGGAAAATCTTCACCGGAATTCATGGGTTTTTACCATTAAAATCAAGACGGTTTCCTGTCAATTTTACTCCAATGACAAATGTCTGGCGATAAATTGGATATAAGCCAACTAACTAGTTCGATATATCACCTTTAAACCATAGTTCTTGGAGTTATGTTCAACAACTGAGCTATCTTGGGGTAATTATGGATTAATCACCATTAAATCACCATTTTCCTATGGTTTTCCTATGGGTTTTCCTATGGTTTTCCTACATGGGGCCTCCAATCTTCAGAAGCGCCCCGTGGCGCCACCGCTCGCGCTCACCTCCGATGAAGGGCGCGCGGTGCATTCGCACAGCTCTGAAGGTCCGTGTTGAATCCTCCAAGTTCAGGCCATGGAAACAACAGGACGATGCATGATGATGGTGATGATGATGATTGGAATGGAATGGAATGGAATGGAAGGGAAGGGAACTTAATGCAATGCAATGCAATGCGATGCAATGAATGAATGCATGAATGAAATGAAATGAAATAAATGAAATGAAATGAACTGAAATGAAAAGAAATGAAATGAAAAGAAATGAAATGAAATGAAATGGAATGAATGAATGAAATGAATGAACGAAATGAATGAATGAATAAATGAATGAATGAATGAATGAATTAATGAAATGAATGAATGAATAAATGAATGAATGAATGAATGAAATGAATGAATGAAATGAATGAATGAATGCATGAAATGAATGAATGAATGAATGAACGAATGAAATGACATGAAATGAATGAAATGTATGAAATGAATGAAATGAATGAAATGAATGAAATGAATGAATGAATGAAATGAAATGAACTGAAATGAAAAGAAATGAAATGAAATGAAATGGAATGAATGAATGAAATGAATGAACGAAATGAAAGAAAATGAAATGAAATGAAATGAATGAATGAATGAATGAATTAATGAAATGAATGAATGAATAAATGAATGAATGAATGAATGAATGAAAGAAATGAATGAATGAAATGAATGAATGAATGCATGAAATGAATGAATGAATGAATGAATGAATTAATGAATTAATGAACGAATGAAATGACATGAAATGACATGAAATGAAATGAATTCAAATCAAATGACATGAAATGAAATGAATGAATGAATGAAATGAACGAATGAATGAAATGAAAGAAAGCATGAATGAATGAAATAAGTACACGAAACCATGAAATGAATGAACTGACATGACATGAAATGAAATGAAATCATGACGTGACATGACATGACATGACATGAAACGAAATGAAATGAATGAAACAAACGAAACAACATGAAATGGAATGCAATGAAGTGCAATGAAATGAGATGAAGTGAAATGCATGAATGAACGAACGAACGAACAAAACAAATCAATGAATGAGTGAGTGATGAGTGATGAGTGATGAGTGATGGGTGATGAGTGATGAGTGATGAGTGATGAGTGATGGTGATGATGATGATGGTGATGATGATGATGATGATGATGCTGGTGATGCTGGCGATGCTGGCGATGCTGGCGATGCTGGCGATGCTGGTGATGATGGTGATGATGGTGATGGTGATGAGGGTGATGATGGTGATGATGGTGATGATGGTGATGATGATGATGATGATGCTGGCGATGCTGGCGATGATGATGATGATGATGGTGGTGATGCTGGCGATGCTGGCGATGATGATGATGATGATGGTGGTGATGATGATGATGATGGTGATGCTGGCGATGATGATGATGATGATGGTGATGCTGGTGATGATGGTGATGATGGTGATGATGGTGATGATGGTGATGATGGTGATGGTGGTGGTGATGGTGGTGATGGTGATTATGATGATGATGATGGTGATGATGTTGGTGATGATGATGGTGATGATGATGATGATGATGATGATGAGTATGAGTATGAGTATGAGTATGAGTATGACTGATGGGGATGAGGATGAGGATGAGGTCGAACACTGGGATTTCTGAGTGCGGTGTTCAAAGGGAAATAAAACATGTTCAGAAAAGCCCTGGATAAATCTTGGTTGAGAAGCTCATTTTTTGGCTACGCATCGAAGCACCAGAACTATCACAACAACGGTACTAGGACTTGTACAGCAATTCTCCTTGCTTCTCGGGGATGTGACTTGCCAGACTGCGATAGGAGATGGAGATGGAGGAATATGAAGCTAACCAGCTCGAAATTTCCACTTCGACTATCAGTCGAAACAAACTGAGCCATCTCAAATACGGGCAACCTTCAGAGAATGCAAGCAGCAGCAGGGTGTTTGAGCCCGCTGTGCCGGGGAAGAGCGATAGAAAATGAGGATAAATAGGCTGGTTGCTACGAAGGATTGTATACGTCAATCAGCTAGGATACGCCACTAATGCTCACGCAATGGTAAATGTTGATAACCTTTATCTTGTCTATGGAGGGGGGCATGCCTTCTAGGGACACTCCTAGAACAGTCCTGTTTATTAATTTTAATTATAAGTAATTAATTCAATGTCAGTCCAAATGACTGTTTGTTCATTCCAAATAACTATTTTCATTAATATTTTAACATTATTTTAAAGAATTATTCAAAGTTTCTTTCAGATGTTTTTTTTTTGTTTTTCATTTTTTTGGAATTGTTTGGATTTGTTTAGTGTTTTTTTATTTATTTTAATGTTGGACTGGGTTTGGGTTAGTTTTTTTCCGATGTTTTGTTTTTGAACTGTTGCATCGATTTATTATATTTTTTTATTTTGTAGTAGCCCTGTCAGGACTAGCGCAGGGCTTTTTAATGACTTTATCTATCTAACAATTACATAACCCATCATTGATATCAAACCCCCAAAGTGGAGGGTTTAAGATACCAAAAACGACTACGTATCCATGTTTGGTTCCAAAGCCTCATGTTTGAATGCAATGATAGATATGGCCATGAGCCCCCCCATAAAAAACCTAGGTACCCTAAAACTCTTGGTTAATGGATGATTATTCCCCAAAATATGGCATACAGTAATACGGTCATAGGTTTTGACCCATCCCCATATCCGCCCATATCCAAAAAAGTCGGAGATTGGGTTACCATTTAGTTTCCGATTTCCGGACTGATCGTCCGATGGCAGCATGAACCCACATTCCAGCGCTATGTTTTCGGGCGTTAAAAACGTCAGCTTGAGATTTCCCGAAACATTCCGATTTTCCGAAATGACATGTAATAGTGTAAGATCATTCAGGATGGGGCCCCCCAGTTATAAGTTGGTTTATAAACCCCTAACCCCATGAAAACCATAGTTAATTAATGTTAATTGTCTATAGTTATATCAGTATATATCAGTTATATCTACCATAAACCATAGTTAATTCAGCCACAGCCATAAACCTTACACCATTGTAATCATTTTTCGATACCTTGTGTTCGAACATCACCTGGTCAACTTCAGGATCATCTTCATGGTCCTGCCATTTGGGGATGGTTGGAATCCCATCCCACCCTGGCATTGGGTGATTTTGGGTGTGTAAACGGTAAGGAAACCCTGGCATTGGGTTGGAAAAACATGGGAAAAAAGTAGTCAAATAGTCTTAAATATGTGCTGCGGAATTTGAATTTGGATCCATTGTTGAAATATGTGCTGCAATTGGAGGAGTACGTATTTATCATACACCACTAAGAGTGAACAATATGAACAATATTCTTGCTCACCTTAGCATTTGGCCAAATCCTCAAAGTTAGTTGGTGGTATATCCCATTAAACTGTTGTTTACCCTTTCAAAGTCTCAGTAGAACTGGGTAAACCTTCATCGCACATAGCAATGGGCAATATCCTGCTCGCAAGGAGCACCTTCTGTACATGGTGAATGTTCCTTTGCGAGAAATACGAGAAGGTTAGTGCTTTTTGTATGTTTGAGTCTAAGATCAGGGTTGGCATTTTGCTGCTTGAATCTCCTTGTTTTGCTCTGCACCGTTGGTGAAAATCCATCTCCAAGTACGCCAAGTCGCCAAGTCTTCCTCATGCAAAGGGGATATTGGCAAGAAACCTCAAATATGTTCTGATATTTTCTGATGAGTGTTGTGGATTAGAACCTGTTAGATCTGTTGGACTTATCATATTTCTTGGGATGAAGCCTCATTTACCAGTGATATTGGCAAGCGCTCCTCCCCGGACAAAAACTCGGCACCTTTTCCGATGTCAGAGAGGAAAAAAAAACGCGTTGCCTTGGGATCAATGGGAGGGTAGAACCACAGAAACCTGGCCGACCTTGGTGTGAAATGATGGGTAGTTTAACAAGTTGCGAATTGGAAATATTGGAAGCCATGGCCCATTTTACTAAAGTTTAGTTCGATCATTTACCTATAGTGACCATGGTGATTTTTCATCTATACCCGATGGTAAGGTGAATATGGTGAATCATCCCAAACCATCAGATCAACTCTTCAGTGGGATTTTCAGGACCCTGAAATGGAGGTACGTAAACGTACCATATGTTTGGCCATATGAATCGTGGGGCTATTTCCTGAAATTTAGCCCTCAACAATAGGCCAAAAATAGATGGAATCGGTACCTCCAGTTTAGGCTCCTGTTGCATGGCCGTTGAACATCATTGAACTATTCAAAGCTTAAGTCTGAGGGGTCAGTTTTTTCGATGGAATCATCCCAAAGAATTTTTTCCAACGGCCTTTTTTGGTGGAAATCGGATTGGATTTTCTGGTTCATTTCTGGGTTTCCGCAATGGATGGTAGCTTTGGTGAGTCGACCAGGAAATGGGAGGAAATAGGAGGCGCCGAACTCATAATATGATTTATATAATGAGATAAGATATATTTATATTTTTTTAATATATATATATATACAATATATATATATATATTGTTTTAAGAATAAGTTCTACGCTCCAGTCAGTCACATTTTCAGTGGCCACGAGTGTGACCACTTTTCGGATGAGGGATGGTACCCAGTAGTCTCCAGATGTTGAGCGCTTCCACCGTGGTCCATAGCCTCTGATGAATGGTGATTACCCTCTGGTAAAACCATAGGAAAACCATGGGAAAACCATAGGAAAACCATAGGAAAACCATAGGAAAATGGTGATTACCATAGGAAAGCCATAGGAAAACCATGGGAAAATGGTGATTTTCATGGTGATTTATCCATGATTTTCATGGTGATGAATGGTGAAAACCCGGCCTGGTAAACGGTTACAGTTTGCGAACTTGGTCACATGGCCCATTGAATTCGTTGATTTACCCATCAATAGCATGGTGATTTTCCTGGACCACGATGGACCGATTCAAACTTCAAAGTCAAAATGGCGCCGATTGACGCCTGACCAGTACTTGTAGATGGCTCACTTATCACTGACGTATGATTTTTGGCATGATATACCATTAAAATGGAGGTATTCACTCTGGATTTCTCATGTTTTCCCCTGATATTGGGACTTTATGTGGATCCTTATGTGGATCTGTAGATTTTTCCATTGTTGGAAGCCATGAATTCGTTCCAAGCCACCTCCAAGCAGATGATAAAGATCAATGCCTGACTTACATGTATTGGACCAAAAATGATGGTTCTCAAAAAAAAAGTGCGATTTGAACTGGGCAAGAGAAGTGTTTAACATTGTTCAACCATTTTTTCGCTTGGGGGAAGCTATTTATGATGTCCAGTCCCCCAATCTTCGCCAAAATCGGTGCCTGCTTATCATGGAAATCTCAGGGCGGCCCAAAATAAGATCAACGCCCCAACAAGTTAGACTCCTCTCTGGGTTTTTTTTCACATTGCTATGGAAAATCACAGTGTTTAACAGTGCATTTATTGATCAATGCAAATCATCTATTTAAACGGACCAGTTTCCATAGCTATGTTACATTACCAGAGGGTAAGGTGTTGGGGTTCTCAACTACCATCAATGGCAATTTCAGGATCCTAAAATGGAGGTACCTACCATATATGTTTGGCCTAAATTTCAGGGAATATCCCCACAAAATATGGCCAGACATATGGTACAGTACTTACAGTACCTCCATCAATTGGATCCTGAAGATCTCCCATTGAATGGATTTTTAAATGTGATTATCATCTGTGAATAGTGAATAATGGATGTTCCATTGCTCCCATTGGTACCATGAGCCATGGATGTTTGGGTCTCAAACCACATCCCCATCATTGGTAGCTTGCAGGACCATAAGATCACCAGTTAATGACCTCCATTTGTCATCGCTTTCTCGTCGTTGTTCTGGTTGTTGTTAACGTTAGTGTTAACGTTAGTGTTAACGTTAGTGTTAACCTTGATATTAAAAATGCAGTTAAAGTTTAAGGTTAAATTGAAAGATAAAATTAAAGTTCAAATGAACAAACAAAGCTAAAACTATTAAAAGTTAAAGTTAAGAATACAGTTTAGCTTAACAATAGTTTCTTAAAACAGTTTTCCCATGTTTGAAGTCCCGTCCCTTCCCCTTCCGAGAGGTCCTGGCATATCATTCGCCTCCACCGGCACCCTGGCCGATGGCGACCACGGCGACCACGTTTTCGACCGGGGGAAAACCGTGGAGCTTTTTTTACGGGGAAAACCATGGGAAAACCATAGGAAAACCATAGGAAAATCACAACTAAATGGATCTAAATGGAGGGTTTTCTCAATTTATGCGCTCAAGATGTTTTTTGTTTTTTTTTTTATGACTAAAGTTAAACACCTATTTGTTTGCCTGAACTGGATGGATACAGCACCCGGCTAAAAACTAATTATATATATATATATATATTATTTTTTTTTGTTTGCAGGGTATCTAAGAACAGCCATGTTAAGCCATGGTTCTTCAACCTTTGATGCAGGGGAAATGGATGGAAATGGATCCAGCTGGCAGCTGGAGCTGTTGGAAGATGATGGGAAACCCATCATGTTTTTCAAACATTGGTGTTTCCAGTAAGAAATAAACCCAACCCCTGGTTTGATGGGTAAACAATGGTAAACATGTTCGATTTTCCAACTGATGAATGCAAAAACTCATGATATCCCATTTCCAAACAAGGTGTTTCAATGATGATCCCAACCAATGAAACACAGATGTTCCATTTCCAACTTCCAGTACTAACCTGGCAAATGCTCAACAAAAACCGCCGCAGTTCCCATGCCGTTGCATCGTCCAACTGGTGGCCATCATCCGGTCCCCAAGTTCAACACTTCATCCGGGGCGATGAGCCATGATTTTTGTCACGATTCGTGGTGAGTTTCCGGCAGCATACTCTTTGTGTTATAGAATACCCTCAGGTAATTTAACGTAGCTATTGAACATGGCCATAGAAATAGTGGATTTACCCATTAATAGCATGGTGATTTTCTATAGTTATGTTAATTTACCAGAGGGTATAGAATCATCTAAGGGTCATTCCAAGTAGTTTGGTGGTCACGAAGGGTGACCCTCTGGTAAATCAACAGTTCGACCCTGAAAATAACCCATTCTTAGTGGAAACTAATCTTCCCACCCCTATTTGCCAGGGGCTATGTTAATTTACTGGAGGGTAATATATGTTATAATTAGGCTCTGAAAATGGAGATTCTCCAGTTCGCGGGACAGCGTTTTCAATCGGGGTGGTCCCAAGTTGACTCACGGAAAATCACGCCAGAAACGGTATAAATCATCTACAAAACATATTTATAGTAATCTCCAAAAGGGTAAAATTCCACTCAAACAGTGATAAATAACTGCTCTTTTTTTCTGGGGGTTACCTTATTATTATATAATATATAACATATATATATATATATACATTGAAATGTGCAATTGTCCATAGTTACATTAAATCAGATGGAAACGTTTGTTTCTGTAAAAGAAATGGCCAAGAATGCCCAACTTGAAGGACTTCTTGATGTTTTCCTGGCGCCAAAGAATCTCTGAGGTGCCCATTATGCTGGGAGGTTTCAAACTCTTCTCTACAGCTCTCTGGGCTCCGAGCTTAGCAGCCTTGTCTCGTGTGGTCAACCATCACTGGATCGCAAGATCCGGGGCTGTAAGTCGGAGAGGTAATTCATTTGGGGTGTTATGGGTACTTCCAAGGTATTTTTGGTTGAATCAAAGTGGACTGGTGAACGAAGATTCTCATTTGTTTGATGGGAAAATCAGGAAAATCATTCAACATCATCCAGCTAAACTGTGGAAAGGGGAAACATACATATATATAATTATATATATATACCCTTTGGTTATTTAACATAGCCATGGAAAATGGGCCAGTTATAGATGATTTTCCTAGCCATGGAAAATGGGCCAGTTATAGATGATTTTCCCAGCTAGATACCTCCATTTATGGTTGGGATTTTCCATGGCTATGTTAGTCACAACCAGATGGTATAGAGATTTTCCAGCCTTCCAATGCAGGTGTGGAAAAGGATCTCGATTCTCAAAGGGGAACCTAGCCGCCGGAACCTGGAATGCTTGGGATTTAGGGAATAGCAATATATACTGCTTGGTGGTTTGGAACCATGGAATTTTATGACTTTCCATTCAGTTGGGAATGGAAGAATCATCTCAACTGATGAAGTCAGATTTTTCAGAGGGGTAGGCTCAACCACCAACCAGATATGAATGAGTTTCCCATTAGAACCTCTAAGTACTGTATAGGGACCTGGAAGAATGCTTGGGATTTAGGGAGTCATACCACCAACCAGATATATACCAATCATACCCAAATCGCTGGCCTTTTTGAATCCAGACCGGTCCTTTCAAACGCGACGGGGGCCAGCCCAGCTGATCCCGGAGATATGGCCGTGGCTGAATTCTATGGTTTATGGTAGATATAACGAACTAGGGTCAAAATGGAAGACCGATGTGGGACCACAGATGTGAGTCAGTCTAGTTTAGTATTAACCATCCAATTATTGGGGTACCTAATTTTCACCCATACCCATATAACGAACTAGATAACTATATACTTTTCATGGGGGTTATAAACCAACTTATAACTGGGGGGGCCCATCTTGTAGATGAAATAGGCACAAATAAACCAGCGACAGGACATTTACTTGAATTTGTGGTTTCTCTTTAAACCCTTCAATGTCAGCCCTCAACAAACCAATGCCTGAGCAGCTAACCTCCTGACAAGGAGGTGACCTCTAGTTCTGTTTGTTGGTTTAGTTTCACCATGTTTCACCTCATGCAACATCTGCCAAGCTACCCTTAAGTTTCCTTAAGTTTTCTTAAGTTGACTTCAAAACAGGTAATGTCAACCCCGGATTAATAAACCATGGTTTATTAATTAGGGGGGTACCCTCCAAATAGTCACAATATGGTACATAAATGGTACCCTCCCAATTAAACAGCCGTTTGGGGTTTATTAATCCAGGGTTGACATTATAAACCAACTTAGCATTCGGAAAGCTCACGCCGGGCAGGGCAGGGCACCCCTCCGCAGGTGCCACCCTTGTTCGGCGTCGCGGGGCTTTTGATCGGCAGCCTCTACTGGTTGTGGCCTGGCTCCCGCATGGTTTGTTTTCAACAATTTGGACGGTGAATCAATGTTTAATCAATGTGTATCCGATGTTATCATGTTTAGGAGATTGTTTATTTTTGATGAATTTTGTTTTTTTTCAATGTTAATTATGGTCAATCAATGAGAATGATGGTTAATTGATGGTTAACCAATGATGGTCTGATGGTTTTGCCATGAATGCCGATCATCCTTTCAAGAATGATTATGGCTGATGGTTACTCAAAATGCCCTCATCATAATCCTTTCCCCAAGAAAAACATTGCCATATGGAGGTAAATCCTCATTTTCAGAGCCATTCAGGCCCATGAATTTCTCTCTAGCCGCCGGTAACATCGGTAAGAGTGAGTGATTCTAGCCTCTGGTAAACATGGCTGGAAAATCTGCCACAGTTCGATGATTTTCTCAGTTATAAACCTCCATGTTTTTTTCGGGATTTCCCATTTCTATGATTACAGGTTTTACTTACTGGTGCTAAACGTAGGGAATGGATGGGACTGGGGTGTCTGGGATGATTATTACTAGTGATTATGGATCATTCCCGAAAATTCCCTGCGTTTAGCACCAGTAAGTTTAGATCATTTTATCCCCAAATAGTTGACCGGCATCCTGGCACATGCGCACGAACTTCCGTGGGCTATATGGACATCTGGCGACAAAACTGGAACAATCGAAGCTAGCTGCCTCGCGGTCCAGCTTTGTGATTGGAAGAGACTTTGGAATCCTAGTATATCTTAATCCTAGTTACTTCCCTGCTATTTCTTAGCAATTTAGGAAACCTGACTTATGTCATGTTTTTGGGATGACTGTGCCACTCATCATTTCTCCTACCCTGGTGCAAAGAGATTTTCGATGCCATAGGTGCAATGAGTTGGCGCTTGGATAGACATTGTTTCTTGACAACTGGGCTCACTTAAACCTGGATCCAGGACTGGATTCCGGCTGCAGATTTGTTAAGCCTTAAGGTGATATTTGGCTTGCGGGCAGATTTGGAAAGCAAATTTGAAGCCCTTCCAAACTGATTTTGCGTTTTTCAAAACATGTATTTCACCATATTTCAAAATAATAAGATAGTCTAAGATAGTTCAATATTATTCAATATACTTCACAGATTGCAGGAGCAACAGCTGCAAATACTTCGAGTGATCCCCACCTTGACAATTATTCTGACATAGTTTCGGACATACCATCTGGAATCATATATAGCATGTATGTATGTATGTAATGTAGTGTAATGTAATGTTATGTTTTGTTACATATGTCATGTTGCATATGCTATGTTATGTATGTATGCATTGTTTCCTGGCATTTGGCATCCTTTCTGCCATATATTCTGAGATTCGTTCTTTGAGCTCGACCTGGTGAAGGGTTGCCATCTTAAAACCAGATCTTTGCCGGTAATCAAGCGTGGCCGAAAAATTCCTTATATTTATAGATTATATAGTGATTTAAAGATGTTAAATGGCTTAAAATCACAAAAATATGGGTGATTGTCCTGCCACGGTTAGTTATTGGAAGGTAACCTGGTTGAAAATAGAGGCTAGTAGACTCCTGAGTTTACAAATGGAGGCATACCAATGGCATTAACAATTTGAACCACACTTTTGGTGCTAACTCCCTAGGCCCTATTTTCTATAATAGGCAGGGTGAACATGTTAAATATCCGGGGTTGACGTTATACTTTTCTACAACGTTGTCCCCATAGAAAGCCATGTTTCCGGGATGTTTCAGCAGCAGAATCTTTCTGGAGGATGTTGATTTACCCAGCTATAAAATCGTGGATTTTTCCATCGTTTTTTGTATGTTTACCAGAGGGTAAATTTCTATTAAAAATTATCCTATATTTTCTTTGAACGGGATAGAGAACTTGCGAAAAAAAAAGTTGGGTGTTGCGATTGAAGCTGGCTTGTTATGGCAAGCTGTGGATTTGCCGAACAGTGACCAACAGGTATAGGATAGGACAGGATCCATCCTATCCTATCAGATTATCCATTCCGATTTTATTTTAACATACCCTCTGGTAAACTTTAAACATACAAAAAACTATAGAAAGATCCACCATTTTTAATGGGAAAATCCACTATGAATGGCCATGGCTTCAATAGCTATACCTAACAAATTACCAGACGGTAACAGATTATTTTTTTCTGACATTTTTCTCACATGTTTCAGCGTTTTAAGCCACACTTTCTGTTCCTAAAACCAGAGCTTTGGTGAACGATGACCTGCCAAGGATCGACGATTTCTTAGAGATCCCCCGTTCCCAGCGACAGCCGTCACCTGCCATGGGTTCGGACGATTGTCGCGATGGTGCCCGCCATGGGGAAATATACAAACCATGGGGAAAAAGGTGATTAATGGTGATTAATCCATGATTTTCATGGTGATTAATGGTGATTTCATGGAAAAAACGCCAGGTGTAGATCAATGCTTAACGATGTGTAATCAGCATGCAGTCGTTACAAGTGTTCCCGCTTGCTTTGTTGGCGACATCATTGTTTTTTGTTGCGTTGATCGCATTTTTTGCCGCAATCCCCATACTCTCCGGTAAACTAGCATAACTATGGAAAATCACCATGCTATCAATGGGTGAATCCACTATTTCTATGGGCCATGTTCAAGTTCAAGTTCGCAAACTGTTAGTCAAGTCATTACCAGAGGGTAATCACCATTAATCACCATGAAAATCATGGATTAATCACCATTAATCACCATTTTCCTATGGTTTTCCTTTGGTTTTACCAGAGGCTAATCCTAGCTTTGATTCGTTTGTTTCCCACTATCTTCAATGACATAGATCCCCAGTTCCGTTGGCTGAAATCCTCATGGTGACAAATTCAAGCGCAACATATGGCCATGTTATTTGAAGCCACTCTCTCTGTTGCTTAGGAATGAAATATGCCATATTATGGTATATATATATATATATAT
>Ga0126342_10002602_pt1 | contig 28465 bp, 23 predicted proteins | sample Cyp1metagenome_FD_92528 | JGI IMG/M metagenome (GOLD analysis project Ga0126342, IMG submission 92528) | Coral microbial communities from Lord Howe Island, Old Settlement Bay, Australia - Cyphastrea 1 metagenome | ecosystem: Host-associated > Invertebrates > Cnidaria > Coral ... | reverse complement strand
AGATTGAAGATGTTCATGTTCAAATGACATGTTTCTGGTTTTGTAGGGCCCCCCCCCTATGTTTTTAGATTTGTGTCTACAAAATCTGAACCCCCAACCCCCAGGGCTAACAAACGCAACTATACTTTTCCCATATGTGTATGGGTCAATACCTATATATATGTATACATTTTTAGTGGGATGAACATCCATAAATCCCAGCTATTTTGATGTTCACCAGGGGTACCAGGGTTTTGACCCATCCCCATATTTTTCCATCTTATTATATAATTGTATATATATATATACCCTCTGGTTATTTGTTACATAGCTATGGAAAATGAGCCATTTAGTTCGATGATGTACCTATTAAAAGTGATTATTTTCCATGGCCATGGTTTACTACCATATAAACTATATTATTTATAAACCCTCCATGTTTATTTTGGGGAAGCCTCCATATTATTTAGTCATAACCAAAGGGTAAGAAGAAAACTCATCCACAGCCAGGTTATTTAACATAGCTATGGAAAATGAGCCATTTATAGATGATGTACCTATTAAAAGTGATGATTTTCCATGGCCATGTTAGTCAAAACAGCCAGGTTTGGAGTGGAGGTGATGCTGAACAGCGGCCTGGTACTCCTGGCCGTGAGTTCCCTGGGCTTTGGCCTCTCCGACTCCGTGGCAGGCGCGCTTGCGCGAGAGATTCGGAGGGATTTTCCATGGTGGGATTTCATGGGTACCCTCTGGTTATGTCAAAAGTTTGCTATTGAAAATGGCCATAGAAATAGTGAGTTTTCCCATGAAACATGGTGGATCTTTCCATAGTTATGTTAAATTACCAGAGGGTAAACCATCAATCCTAGTGGGATATAGACCAGGTATCATTGGGATCAATGGGATGGCTGTTTGGTCAATGATCTCCAGGATTCTAAAATGATGGAGGTACGTAAGTTAGTAGCATATTTGGCCATATGGGTATGGGTCAATACCTATATATATATATCTATATTATATATATACATTTTTAGTGGGATGAACATCCATTTACCAGCTATTTTGGGGTTCACGGCACGGTACCAGGGTTTTGACCCATCCCCATATGAATTGTGGGGATATTCCCCTTTTTTATTTAGGCCATTGATGGGATGGCTGGGATGGCTGGTCATATGATATCATGGCAGTCATGGCGTGACATGGGCCCAGCGTCATTTCGTCTTGGGAATCCAATCCTGGGGGAATCAGTGTGAAACACTGTGAAACAGGATGGATGACTGAGATCATCCAATGGTTGGTGGTGACTGGAACATGGGTTTAGTATGGGGTAATGATGGTTAATGATGGTTAATGATGGTTAATGATGGTTAATGATGGTTAATGATGGTTAATAATCTCTGGTTGGTGGTTTGGAACATGGCTGGATTATTTTCCCCAATAGGAACTGGATGATGATCCAATCTGACGAACTCCATCATTTTTCAAGGGGGTAGGTCAACCACCAATTAGAATAAAACGGGTGTGCAAGCCAATGACCACCGACAGCTACCACGCGCTGCTGTGAATCTCTCGACTTCTTGGAATGAACTGAGATTTGATGCAATGAAGGACCTGCATATTTTTTTTGCATGACTGCAATGTGACTGCAATGTGACTGCCAATCATTGCCTCACAGAGTGGTTGCCCTTAGCACCACGACATTATAGAACCTTCGGTTGAATTGTTTAGAAGTTTTTGCAAGGCTTGATGATTGGTTAACCCTATATAACCAACCCTAGTTGAACATGAGAACGGGGGTTCCTCCCTTAAACAATCGATATTTAATTATAGCACTCCAAAAAAAGGATGCGGACAAGTAAACAATAGTAAACATCCATCCAAAATCCAGATTCATCCAGATTCAACCATAAAAATCCATCATCCATCCATCCATCCATCCATCCATCATGTTTTGGAATATGTAAATGGAACCTTTTCCACATCGCGAGGCTGGATGTTTTGGAGATCGCTCCAGGGTCTGGCCACTGCGCCCATCTACACCTCCATCAGCGTCTCGCCGGTGAAATCACCCTATTTTTTCATGGGAAAATCAGCATTTTGATGTCCGGATGTCCCATTTTTAATTTGTTTATTGATCTGGGTAAATTTGATCACGACCTCACGTCGCGACCGAACCCTGGAAATCATGGTTAGTATTGGAAATCATCCCCAGATGGCCGAACTATTCAGGTCAGTGAAATATTATAATTTACCCAGATTGATGTATATTATATTGATTTATATTATGTAAGATTGTATGAAAAACTCTATCACCCAAATTGGGAAAGTATGGAACATCTTAAACATATGGCACTTTGGTCAGGTGTTTAGTTTGGATATATGGATAAATATGATTAAATATGTAATATGATACGTAATAACGCATCGGTTGCATACACACACATACATATATAAATGTCACATATATATATATATGTATATATATATATATTTATAGATATGTGCCTCTTTCTACATGCTTGCAGACATAATTTCAGTTTTATGACGGTCAGTCAGTCTATTTAGATTGATGACCCTTGGCAAATTGGTCTGATTTATGTTTTCCAATTGATCCCCAGTTGTGGGTACCCCGACAGACCTGTTTGTTGATTCAACTCATGTAATTATTTGTATACCCTCTGGTAAACTAACATAACTATGGAAAAATCCACCATTTTATAGCTGGGTAAATCAACGAACTTTCGACTGGGCCATGGCTTCAAGTTCGCAAACTGTAAACGTTTACCAGAGGGTATCTGTATGTATATCATTGTATATCCCAGAAAACCGATTTTTTTAAAGTCGAACTTACTTAGGAAAGCAGCTTAACGATTTAGCGAGCACATTGGGCACTGCCTGGCCTCAGGTACCCGCCTTGCGCGCACCTTCACGGGCAGTGGCGAGTTCAACCGCGTGGTAGGGCTGCAGGTGCGCTCGCTGCGCTCTTCGGGACCCGGAAGGTAATTTAACGTAACTATTGAAAATGGCAATTTTTCATGGGAAAATCCACTATAAATGGTGATTTTCCATAGTTATGTTAAATTACCAGAGGGTACCTAGTTGGTGGTTTGGAACATGACTTTTGTGATTTTCCATATTAATTGGGAATAATCATCCATTAATGATGGTTAATGATGGTTAATAATCTCTGGTTGGTGGTGACTGGAACATGACTGGATTATCTTTCCATATTAATTGGGAATTTCATCATCCCAACTGACGAACTCATATTTTTCAGAGGGGTGGCTCAACCGCCAATTAGCTACCATTTGGGATGGTATATAAGTATATACCATGAAAAAAAACCATACAAATTGTGATTTGGGGGATGGTTCATGGATTTTTACCACAACATACCAATAAACCAGAAGTTGAGGATGGTTTATCATAATTGTGAGTCCCACACGGTATTTGGTTTGAAGCAAGAACACCTGGAAGCGGGTTTACTGTTTGATGGAATCAGAACTGTGAAGAAACTGTGTGTTGGAAAGAAAAGCGAACGGAAGAAAGAACATGGCACATAATTCTTCCTACACATGTTGCTAAATCAAGAATTCTTGATCACGTGTTAGTGATTTCAACCATCATATTCTGGTTGGTGGTTTGGAACATGGCTTTTATTTTCCATTTCATATATTGGGAATTTCATCATCCCAACTGACTTTCATATGTTTCAGTTTTAGAGGGGTAGGTATACCACCAACCAGAATCATATCCCCCTTATAATATATATATATGATATATAAGATATTGTAACCATTGTTGAATAACCATTCATAGTTATACCCATTGTTAAAAGCCATACTACACTGTTATATCCATCATATTGTTATCAATCCCTGTATAGAAAGTCACGTTACCACGTTGCCAGGAAGTCTTCGGAAACGTTGGCGTCACCATTGGCCCCTTTTTGGGTGGACTCTTGGCCTTTTAGTGGGAACATCATAGGAAAATCATAGGAAACCATGGGAAAATCCTTACAGATGGAGGGTATAGCCGAGAAAAACATCTACAATGTGGGTCCCCTCAGTGATGTTTGTTGGTTTATAAACTCCATGAATACTCTGTATATATATAAATAACCATATATATATACACATATAAATATCATAAAACATAGTGAAATTTGGAGTTATGTTCACCAACTTAGCTATCGTTTGGGGGCCGCACTTTGCGGAAATGGGTGGTAGAAGAAATACTCCCTGATTCGGGGAGGTTTGTGGCATTGGGTTTAGGACCTTAGGAGGTTCCCCACCTAAAGTTCCGCTGAGGAAAAAACTCTGGAAATCCAAGCTGAGCTTGGGAAAAATCATGGGAAACCCATGGGAAAATCATGGGAAAACCATGGGAAAATCATGGGAAAATCATGGGAAAATCATGGGAAACTGAAGATCCTTTTGTTTGGCAGAGAAATTTCCGACATCGGGAGTTTCTGATCCCACTGGAGATTTGGTGCAGGTGTGCTCTTCCAATATGGAGGCAGGGCGCCCTGCAAGGTGGATGGTCCCATAGTGATGTGAACGTTGGTTTATAAAGCCTATGAATACTATAGATATAACCCCTATTCATCAACCCTAGTGAAATTGGACTTATTTGCACCAACTTAGCTAACTATGGGGCACCACCTTGTGGGAATCTCATACATTGCACTCCAACACCTTTGAATCGTTGTCGATGAATGTTTTTTTTGGCGCATTTCACCCAATTTCAAACCACTCAACTGGTAAAATCGTAAGAACCTCACCGCAACCTCACCGCGACCTCACCATGATGGTAGGGGGAAGCATCCCCAAATTACCTGCAGCTTGGTTTCAGCTTTGTCATTCTTTGTTTTTCATCACCTTTATTCAGGATCCCAATGTAGTTTTTGGGTTGTTTGAACCACCAACTAGCTTCATTTCTCGGAAACCATTGGATGGCCATGTCCAAGAAGAATCAGCGCCATAGAGGGGAGAGTTTTACCAGCTTTGCAAGAGTCAAGCCATATGGGTATACCATTATACATATACATATCAATATAATGTCAACCCTGGATTAATAAACCCCAAACGGCTGTTTAATTGGGAGGGTACCATAAAAAAGTATCCGATGACATGACTATTGGAGGAGTACCCCCCCCAATAAACCATGGTTTACTGGTTGGTGGTTTCAATACATCACCCACTATTAACCACCATTAACCACCATAAACCATGGTTTAGCAAAATCCGGGGTTGACATTTCCATTTGTTGATCTTTTACGGAGCCAGATTTTGGCGTAGAATTTCAGGTTTTTCCTTAGAATTGCCCAGATTTCATCTTGGTTTTCGCTCGATCAGAATACCCTCTGGTAAACGTTTACATAACTACATGGCAAATCTTGGCCATTATATCCTTAGCAATGGAAAGATCCACCATTTTATAGCTGGGTAAATCAACGAACTTTCGACTGGGCCATGGCTTCAAGTTCGCAAACTGTTAGTTCGTTTACCGGGTATTGCCCAGATGAGACTCAGCCAGGTTTTTTCCTACCTTTTGCTTTGAGTGCAGTGTTGCATCTGCTGTTTGTTGGAGCTTCTGGGCTAGCTGCAGTGGTCGATGGGCCGTTTGGGTCTGAAGGTCAACGTTTGGAAAAAGAAGTCCCCATGGTTTTTCCGAAAGCCATCTACAACTCATGGATGTTCCACAATTTGTATGTTTACCCCTGGGTTTGGCATGCTGGGATCATATTTTCATATATTTTCATGTTTCTGAGTGACGCTCCCAATTCGGAAGGCGCAATGTCAAGCTTGGATTCAACCCCAAACCGGCTGTTGAATTGGGGTAGCATTTTTCAGTATCAGATTATTTTTGGAGTACCCTCCTGAGAAACCCTGGTTTATTCAGATTTACCCTCTGGTAACTTAACATAGCTATTGAAAATGGCCATGTATAGTGGATTTACCCATTAAAAATGGTGATTTTCCATAGCTATGTTAGTTTACCAGAGGGTGTTCATCCAGGGTTGACATCTGATCACCAACTCTGCTTGTCAAGTCGTCAACGTGCCGTTACAGCTCTGAGATTTCCTTCTGTGGCAAATCACCTAGCGGCTCCAGCAGCGAACCCTTGGTGGAAGGCGGGTCGGATATAGAGGATTGGACCATCCAAATACCCAACGGAAATGGTAAATTTACTAAAACTATGAGGTAACATTGAACATACATTTTTTTTTATAGGTAATTATCTGGAGGGTCTATATATATATAGATGGTCACCCCCTATGACCCCCCGACATGCTTATATCATATAATATGATATACATATATATATATATATATATGTTATGCATATAACACCACCCGAAAAAGATAGATAGTTCTTCACTGGTTTAGTAGGATTTTCCTTTTCTATCTTTTTGTGGGTTGCTATACACATATATGATATGTATAATATATATATATATGTATCTATCTATCTATTAGAACCATATATATATATGTATATCTATTAGAACCATATATATATACATATGGATAAGTTACAGCAACCTCACTGAGACCTCACTGGCAGGATGATAATCGTAAGGGGGAATCATTCCAAATGGCCTTAATTCAAGTTAGTGAATTATCATAATTTATTCGGATATCATTGTTAGATCTACAATCTATATCGATATTCGGAAATCCTCCTAGAAAAATAACATCCTACATACACATACGATATACCAATCCTATCAATACATATCATGCAATATGGTTTATTTGGTATGTTTAGTAAAAAAAACCCTATGAATGCTGTTACAAGATGTTACAAGTACCCTCTGGAGAACTAACATAGCTATGGAAAATCACCATTTTATAGCTGGGTAAATCCACTATTTCTATGTCCATTTTCAATAGTAAACTGTTAGTTTACCAGAGGGTAAATCCCATTAAATCACCATTAAATCATAAACCAATATCAACCGGTGTTGTACACCATGACCTGCATCGACTGCCGAAATCACCATTTTCAGGAAGCGATGGAGCCGAGGATCTGGAAGAAGATCCAACGGCAACTTGGCGACATTTGGAGCTTTCCATAGTGGTACCCCTAAATACCGCTGGATGGTTTATTTATGTTTATTTCATGGAAAATCCAATCTATCAATGGATGATGGGTACGGGGCTGCCCCTCATTTTTCTTTGAAAATCCATCTGTCAAAAATGGAAAAAAATGGGTACGGACGGGTACCCCCATTTTCCGAAACGGAAACCGAGGTGATGTGGGATTTGGTGAGTCTGATGGCATGAAACTGGTTACTTCTGATTCCTTCGGGGATTTCTCACTCGCCGCTAGATATAATATATGAAGGGGCTTGGGATCATTTCATCCAAGAACGGGGAATCCCCCCAAAAAAACAAAATCCTAGTAATCACAATGAAATAAGGCTTTGTTTGTTGGAATTAGTAATCATTTTGGGGATTATTGGGGATTTTTCTATAAGCCAACCAGTATCATGAGTCATATCCCTTCTGCACGAACCCGAACCCGGAACCCTGCGGCACCGCGGCAGGTGACGGTCTGCTCAGTGAGCAGCGTGCGGCTGGTGCTGCTGAGTGGCATCAGCATGTTATGTCTGGGCGTCTGGGGTGGCTTCGAACCTCTACTGGGCTCCTTGGCAGAAATTTCACCGATGGAAAAATGGTGAGAAAATGGTGATGAATGATGCGACTAAACTGTGTTTGAACGGTGTTTTGATGGTGTGTAATGGAGTGGAAAAGACTGGGTGATTTTTGGAGATGTAGCTGGTTCGGGAAGGTTTTTTTTTCCTTTTTGATGAGATTTCGGTGGAGAATGACAGGGTGGTGTGGAAATGGTTGGATGCTGATAAGAAATTAGAAGTTCGCCTCTGGTGTCATCAAACATGGGCCGCAACAATCCACCAAACTTCGGTGATTTTCCCAACGGTTCACCTCCATGGCAAGTGACATTTTGCCCCGTCTCGGATTCGTCCCTGAAGGTGATCACTTCATTCAGGCTGCTCGGTTAGGGGCGGTGTCCGCGTCCTGGGATGGGGATGGGGATTGTATAGCAAGCAGTTTAGAAGAAAGGATATACCATGATAGATCATATAATGGGATATAATATGATCAAATTTGGATAGATTATAGTAATGCAACTATTGTACAATGGGATATACATATATATATATAGAGTAGCGATACAACAGGATAGAATACTGGTAGCTATGGAAATAGACAATCGTGCTATTTTCATGAAATTTTCCACAATATGTAGATAGATTGGAAGAACCGCAGGAAGCGTAGCCCAACCTGATGCACCAGGTGCAAATGCGGGATTTTTTGATAGTCATGATGTGATGCGAAGGTGTTTGAACATGGCATATATCCCCCATGTTCATAATGATAATCGATGATTACCCTCTGGTAATTTAACATAGCTATTGAAAATGGCCATTTATAGTGGATTTACCCATGAAAAATGGTGATTTTCCATAGCTATGTTAATTTACCAGAGGGTAGCCACTGGATTTAGTTGTTTTTTTTCAGACACACCTCATATGGAAGCTTCCATCAACACTATTTTCACTTTCATTGGTGGAATGGTCGATCTTTTTCTGGACAATGGAAATATTTTGATAAGGACAATGACAATCAACTCAAAACCAGTTTTTGATTTAGGCAAATTCTCTATGTGAGGACCCATAGTAGGGAAAATCGTTTTGAACCAACGCGCTATTTCTCGGTCCAGTTGCGTGGGCGATATTTTTCCAAGGTTTTAGGCCCCCTCAACCAGTCGGTGATTGGCTTCCTGATGTCTCTGTCAGGGGCACCCAGCAATCCAGCAACAGCAAAGGGTTTCAATATGTGTTGCCTGTGTTGCCCCAAAAAAGATTTTTAGAAAGTCGTAGATTCCCAATCTGAAATCGTGGTTTTCATTGCCTTTCTATCTGTTTGGGTTTTAGTATGAATTTCATGGATTGGGCCAACGAAAAAACCGGGGATTTTTCACACGGGATTCAATCAGCAAGAATGGAGGTAGAAAGTACAAAGCTGACACTTTTTGAGCGATTTTAAATGGGATGTAGTGGGATATATATATATATATATATATAAATATAACCAACACTATGGAAAAAAACGGTTGTCCGTCTCAACATGCATGGGCCTTACCCCAAGGTTCTTCCAATTTTTCTTTGGGGGACATGAACATCATTTGATGGGACAACTTGGGGTTAGGATTTTGAGCTTGTCTCTTCCAGTGGATCACCATGGATCACGTTGTGGAATGATATGACCTCTGCGCGTTTTACCAAAAGAGTGCTGGCATATGAAATTACCCGGCCTGGTAATTTGTTAGATAGCGAACTAGAAAATCACCATGCGTTTTTTATAGGTAAACCATCTATAAATGGGCCATTTTCCATAGCTTTTTGTTGGTTTACCAGAGGGTATATGGATCTATATGGAGTTGTCTCAAATTTGCGTTCAATCCCATTGAGATAATCCCAGAGAGAAAGATCCATCGACAAATGGGGATGGGTCAAAACCTTATACCCATGGTGAACATCAAAATAGCTGGTAAATGGATGTTTACCCCCCTAAAAATGGTATTAATAGGTATTGATCCATACCCAAATGAAGAACCCAAGTCCACAATCCCATTGTTCAAACCTCAGCTTCCCTCTCACCATGGCATCACTTTTTTCGTGGCCCAGTTCGGAGGAAACGCCTGAGTCAGGGGGTTCTTAAGTGATGATCCCCAAGTTACCATGGCAATACTGAAATGGTCTAGTTTAGACGAATTTACTGGTTGGTGGTGACTGGAACATTGGTTTAGTATGGGGTAATGATGGTTAATGATGGTTAATGATGGTTAATGATGGTTAATGATGGTTAATAATCTCTGGTTGGTGGTGACTGGAACATGGCTGGATTATTTTCCCCAATAGGAACTGGATGATGATCCAATCTGACTTTCATATTTTTCAGGGGTAGGTCAACCACCAACCAGTTTAGGATGATTTGGGGATACCTCCAATTTTAGGACACCTCCAAATATCATTTGCTGGTTTTATCAATCCCATTGCATATTGCATTCAAAGTCCCTGTTTCAGATGCTTAATTTGATTCCCACCTTTTTCTGATTATCACTGAGTCCCAACATGTATATTCACCTCCCTATATCCAAACAAGACAAATCCATTGTTATCACCATTTTAGTGGTATCTTAGTAGGATATATCACCCAAAAAGATCGAATCAAAATGAACTGCGTACCTTTTCTATCAATCCTACTAAAATCCTACACAACCTATCTCTAACCTTGAGATTTCCTACTAAAGTAGTGAGAAGTTGAATCTTTTCTGAATCCTTTTTCGGCGTTACTCTTTCCTTCATCAATCCATCATGTCTGGATGATATCCCCATGTTTATTAGTTAATACTCTCGTTTTTCCATGGCTTTTCGAACCCATCAAATTCCCCATCAAGAGCCAAACAAGACAACAATTGATGGTGATAAGTTGAATAATTGAACCCATTTTTTTCCGGGTATTTGCTATACAAAACCTTTAGATGGTTGGTTTTATACCCAATTTTGCTGGTTAAATTCTCATTTTGTTATATGTTAGTACTAGATCATATCCCTAAATTGAACAATCGAAACCTTTCCAAATATTTTTTGGGTTGGCTAATTATATGCTTGCATATATATATATGTATATATTATATATAGACGGAGTAATTTATTTTTAAATACTAGAACGGTGATTTTCCAGTTCGCAAAGTGTAGTGTAACAAATTACGGGTATATCCAAACAAGACAAATGAGTATGACATACAGAACGAGTTATGTTGATATACAAAACTTATATAATCCAATATAACTTCTACTAGCCATCTATATATCCGCAAGAAGATAACATATCAATATAATGCAAGTATACTTATAACGTGCCCCCCTTTCAGTTGTGTTTAAGTTGGTTTATAAACCCTATTAACTATAGTTATCAGTACCAGAATAAACCATACTTATTGGAGATATGTTCACCACCCTTAGCTATTGAAAACGGTTAATTAGCTATTGTAAATGGGAGCTCCGCTTACCATATATCGTATTACTGAACTTACGATATATAGCTATGTATATATATATATGTCATGTAGCATATAATATTACTACATATAACTATACTTACATATTTTTCAGAGGAGTAGGTCAGCCACCAACCAGCTATAATGATGCTTAGAAATATCCCAATAGTCTAACATGGCTGTATACTTACATGTTGATTATCTATTATGACACATAGTACATACATAAAAAAGACTAGCTACATAATACATCTGGGTAAATTATAAAAACTAGCATATTATACTTGGGGTATCTAAGATTGGCCATGATTATATCGTATACATAATCCATATCGTATTTTCTACCCAGATAAATGGCTATCAGTGAATTATCCCCAGTAAAATAACTGCAGTAACTATGGTTATTATTTCATAACCCTAAACCATAATTTACTACCCTCCAGTAAACTAACATAGACCCTGGCAGATAGGGGTTGGAAGATTAGTTTCCATTAGAAATTGGTGATTTTCAGGGTCTATGTTTATTTACCAGAGGGTAACCATGGTTATAATTTTCTAACCAAAAAAACCACCTTGGAATCCCCAAACTCCTTCGACGCCGCCACCTTCCGAAACCGCGGTTTATCCAGGTCGGCGCTCCCCAGCACCTTTGGAGCCATGGCGGTGCCGACGCTGGCGGAGTACGTGGGAAGTAAGTGGCTCATGACGTCAGGTGCGCGGCTGGGGCTGGGAGAAAATGTAGGGAAAACCTAGGGAAAACCTAGGGAAAACGTAGGGAAGACTGGAATTTAACCATGAAAAATGGTGATTTATCCAGTGATTTATCCATAAAGAATTGGGATTTACTGGGTATTCATGGGAAACTCTCAACTCGTCGAACATTGACAAATTCGGGGTTTCTTAAGTCATGGGGGATCCCCAAGTCACAACGGGTTTTACTATAAGAAATGAGACATGACTTGGATGATTTGGGGTACCCCCATGACTTCGGAAAGCTCCAATTGAGTCATAAAGAAAATACACAACTGCTCATTGATTATGACCAATGGAGTTTTTTTCTACCTGAGTTATTGCGGATTATGAACTAGCCCATAGTAGAGAAACAGTTTTCAACCGACTAGTATAATGAGATGGGATAGGGTTATTTTTCATGGCTCAATTGTAGTATATAAATCCGTGTGCCATGAATATGATGAAAACATGTAGATGTTGATACTATATATACATATATACCCATGATATTTCTTCAAATGACATCTTATATCTGGTTGTTTGTTTGGAACTTTTTCTATTTTTCCATAATATATGAAATACCCTCTGGTAAATAAACATAGACCCTGAGAATCACCAATTTTTAATGGAAACTAATCTTCCAACCCCTATCTGGCAGGGTCTATGTTAATTTACTGGAGGGTAATCATCCTTCCCAAGTGACGAGTTGTCATATTTTTCAGAGGGACACACGTTTGCTCCTGACCTGGAACAGAAGTAGGTTTTGGGGTCAATCATTTGGGTAAATCATGGTTAGGATTCGGGGAATCATCCCCAAATGGCCGAACTATTCAGGTTAGTGAAATATTATAATTTACCCATATTTATATATATATATATGTATATGTATATGTATATGTATATGTATATCGTGACACGCAAGGTACTACTACGCTTAAATGGGCTTAAAAGTAGCTTAAAATGTTTGGGAAAGAACATATTCTTGTCATTTTTTTTCAGAAAGTGAGGTTTCATGCAACGTATATGTATATATATACATGTAGGGTTCCATGTTTCCAGGCTCCCATTTCGGCTGGCACTATCACCATTTTGATTGGATTTCTCTATTCCATCAGAAGAGGATGCAGTTCATGGAGTATTCAAAGAACTTCAGGCTGACTTCGGACAAAGACTGTAAGAGATGCTGCAAAGGAGAGAAAGTTACCAGAGGGACCCAGTCATGGCTGGGAAGATTTCCTTTCCGGTGCCAACAGGCAGCCTATGCACCAAGTGATTTTGTGTGATTTGGTTTCAATGGTTTTTCAAACTAAAAAGACACGTCTTCTGATTTTTATGTGATTTGGTGTTCAATGGTATTTCAATGATTTTGGTTTCACTGTTTTTTTTTCAAGGGTTTTTCAATGGTTTTTCCAACTTAGAAACCAAAATCATTGAACATGGTTTCTTCCAACCTTTTAATGGTTTCCAACTTTCAATGGTTTTTTCAATTCATTTTTGTTTTGTACACCTTTGTGGTTTCACACGTCGCAATAAATGTTCAACTGGAGATCAACAGTCACTACCAAGTCACTGTGGTGTAGCCGCAGGATGAACCATATAAAGGAACCAGGGACACATGTTCATACATAAATTCGTATATATATATATGTATACATGTATATACGTATGTATTCATTTGTATCTAGGTATATACATGGCATATCCAATCTTATCTACATATGATATGTATACACATTGGTTTCTTCTCTCAATTTTTATCCGTCATACTGCAGCTACGGCTTAGGTCTGCTGATCTACGGCTTGGGATGTTTCCTGATGGGCAGCTGGCAGCTGGTGAGTCCATGGACGTCTCAGCTGGCGGGGCTTCTGTTGATCGGTGCCTGGGTGAGATCCGTGGAGGTTGCGGCGGGGATGTGACAAGAAATGACGGGTCTTTAAGGGAGCAAGGGATATGTGATATGCTTCATAGTTGTGTATTTGTATATTTCTATAGTTGTATATGATATACATATATATATATATATATATTATATGTAGATATTTGATATATATATATGATTATATATATATATATATCTATGCATACATACAATACAAGGATTGTTCAGCCTTTTTTAAAGGGGTATATGTATACCTACTGTTGATTAGGAACCCCTTTGGAGGGGCACATGAATGAAATGGCCTTTTGGCAGTAACCTTCACACAGTATTTGAAACCTGCTTGCGGAAGAAGTTTGAACATCTCTGGGTTCCTTGTTGTTTTGTTGTTAAATCAAGCACAACCGAAGTGAGAGGATTAGCAGGGGAAGATGAACCTAAAAGACTTGAGATATGAACACAGCGAGGAACATGACAAGTCTGACAAGTTCTCCAAACGTTTTTGGTGAACTGTTTGTTGTGTCCGGTGAATGTTGAGGGATGTTGTTGTGTTTTTGTTTAATTAGGGATCTAAACTCAAGATAACATGGGGATATACTGCACATACCAAAAATGGGCATAGAACCGGTGAACATGATTTCTTTTGGATATGAATTTCAATTTAAGCCGAAAATATTGTGGAGAATGCAAGGAGGCTATGTTCATTGTGAAATCCAGATTTGAGGATCGCACATGTTGCGTCTGACTGAATTAATTAGTTGATTAATTATATATATATATATTAAGGCTTTTCCTTGCTCTGTAACAGTCAGTAAACGGTTTTCTTACTAAACAATACCCCAAGATGGTGCACCATGAGACCACGTTTTTTCATAGGAAACTTTGGACTACAAAGCCCGATAGGATCCGGGTCCGGGTTCCTCCCCAAAGATTACCAGCCATGGGTGTTTGTTGCATGTCAAACCTTATTGAGCCTCAACAAACCCTAGTTTTTTTTTGGCCTATTTAGCCATATCTGGTTGGTGGTTTGGAACATGTGGATTATTTTTCCACATATTGGGAATTTCATCATCCCAACTGACTCTGATATTTTTCAGAGGGGTAGGTCAACCACCAACCAGATTTTAATAGGTTTTAACATCATAAACCAACTATTTCTATGGGAAAATCAACTATTTAACTATGGCCATGGCTTCAATAGCCACCAACCAGACATTAATTGGGATATTTTATGGGATCTAAATCCACCAACCAGAAACTCACACTGTCAATAGCTAAATCTCATCCCTCTGGCCCCATTGGATCTATAGCACTTCCATATTTCGGCCTTATGATTTTCGAACTTTCGGATCCAGTAAGGTAGTGGTTGGGGTCTTTGTTGGACTCCTGTCTTGCCCAGCATGGTCCGGACACCTGGGGAACTCTGGGGGAAATGTGGATTTACACAACACAAATGTCCCATGGCTTGGGGAGTTCGGATGCAGCTTCAAGTATTTGTTGGAGATTATATCCCCAATAGCTGGGTGCCATTTTATGATATTTTATGACATTTTGACGTTTACCAACCCCTGTTTTAGGTCTGATATAAAGGATATACAAGCAATGATTGGCTGGTGGTTTCATTTTGGTTTGCTTTTCAACCATAGGATGATGGGATGCTAATGCGGAGCGTATTTTTCAGATGGCTTGAAACCACCGACAGATAAAAAAAGAATCCTTGTCTTCATGATTCCCACAAGGCATATTTGACACCAGTTCAATTCTCCAACCCTTTTCTGAAATTTCTTTTTGCCCACGTGAGCCATGGTCAATACTCACTATATGGTTGATGGTCATCCCATGCATAATAAGGATCCTTATTAAATGGTTACTATAAATCCCTATTAGAACCATTGGATGACTAGCCCCGTTTTTAATGGTTATTAGTATTGATAATAGGGGCCGTGGTTCATAGGGATTTATAATAAGGGGTTAGTCATCCCTATGAGTATTAATGGTTATTATAAATCCCTATGAACCATTACCGGTATATAACCTTTAATGGTTATTAACCATGAGTATTGACCATAGCCCACGCGGCCATTAGTCGTGGCACCGTTCGCGAAAGCATTAGGTGGATACGGCGGCCTCCAGGCTGAGAGACGTCAGCGTTGAGGCGGAAAACGATGGACCATGATGGAGGGAGGTTGTAGGAAGTGGCCCATTAAAGGATTTACCTATTGAAAATGGTGATTCAATGGGATATTAATGGGATTTTATAGTGATTCAATGGGATATTAATGGAATATACCCTCTGGTAAACATACAAAAAGCTATTGAAAATGATCATTTATAGTGAGTTTTCCGAACTGAAAGATGGTGATTTTCCATAGTTTTTTGTATGTTTACCAGAGGGTACCTCTTGAAAATGGTGATTTTCCATATGTTAAAGTGGTCTGATACAATATTTACCTATTGAAAATGGATAGAACATGATAATTTTACACTTCGCTATGTGAATTGCAGCTGCTCTCAACACCTAGATACAAGGGGACCTGGGTGGCCATGATTTCCCCCTTGGGCCGTTTGGGCAGCCGTTTGGGCCATTTGGTTCTTGGCGATAGATCAACAAAACCGGAGGAAATACGAAGTGTCCAAAGAATGGGTACAGTTACCCTCTGGTAATTTGTTACAAAGCTATTGAAAATGACCATTTATAGTTATGATTTTCCATAGTTATGTTAGTTTACCAGAGGGTAAAGCCCTCTACCAGCTATAAATGGTATTCAAATGGTTATACATGGGGTTATCCTTTCATAAATGGGGTTACAATTGACTTATAAGTGGTATTTCGGGCCATGACTGTATAGAAAACGGCAGCGGTTTCAGGGAACTACAGCCATGGGAATTTCAAGCCCACAAACTGGGATATGGATATGACTATAGTAGAAATATCATGAAATATCCATTTAGAACTGGAATTGCACTTCCAAGTTACAATTTTATCTTTTTCTATGAATGGGAAGCCTCCTAAAGTAATGGAAGCCCCCAGCCTCCGGGTCATGAAATGATCCAAACCAGTCCGCCGAAGTTCACATGTTTCTTCGTTCACCAGCCCCATGTTGACATTTTGGATGGTTGGTGGGTTGGAACATGAATGGATTATTTTTCCATTCAGTTGGGAATTTCATCCTCCCAACTGACGAGTTGTCCATCATTTTTCAGAGGGGTAGGTCAACCACCAAGCAGATTTTCATAGCTTTTAACATCATAAACCAACTATTTCTATGGGAAAATCACCTATTTAACTATGGCCATGGCATGTTAAGCACCGATGCTTTTTTACGGTGATCTCAGATTTGCCATCTCCAGGTTGCCAGACATAAGGTGTCTCCACCTGTGCAGGGACTCCGAGAACGCCTGCCTGTGGGGGGTCGGTTTAGGGCTTGAAAAAGGTGTGATCCCTTACCCTCTGGTAATTTGCTACATAGCTATTGAAAATGGCCCATTTATAGTGGATTTTCCCATTGAAAATGGTGATTTTCCATAGCTATGGGAATTTATTACCCTCTGGTTATTTAACATAGCCATGGTATAGATGGCCCATAGAAATAGATGATTTCCCCACTAAAACCTCCATTTATTTACGGGATTTTTTCCATGGCTATGTTAGTCATAACCAGATGGTAGACAGAAAAGCATTTTATACCACTTTTAGGATGTTACTTTTCTATCTCTTTGGTGGTTGCTGTAGGTTTGGATGATGATTTTTGGATTGCGAAACCGAGACTTTCTGCAAAAAAATCCATGTTCCAGGTGGTGTAACTACTCATAACTTGCCTCCGATTCGAGCCCCCGACAGAATTCCAACAGTTCTGGGGTGTCTATGAGTTGATGATCCATTTAGTCTCCCAAGTCCTTTCAATCCTGTGGGGATTAAGGGATGACTGAGCTTGCTCTGCTGAGGACCACCATTTCTTTTACATAAGCTGGAAAATCCAGCATTTGTAGATGATGTTCCTATTAAAACCTTCATTTAGTTTGAGGATTTTCCAACTAACCCATGTTTGATGATACCAGTTTTGGTACCTGGAAACTCGGAACTCGAAAAACCATCCATCTACAGTCAGTCGATACCTACTGGACTTGGACACCGGACAGCATTTTTCTATCTTGGATCATCCTGGATCAACTTGTTGTTCTTTTTTGCCTATTATATATATATACACCCTCTGGTAAACTAACATAGCTATGGAAAATCACCATTTTATATGGGTAAATCCACTATAAATCACCATTTTCAATAGCTATGTTAGTTTTCCAGAGGGTATATATCTTGCCTTTGTTAGCTATAGAGACATGATTTGTTTGAGGAATCGACATGTGTTACCCTGCAAAAAACTATCCGTGTTCATTCTTGTTCCTCCACTCCCGAATTTTCGCCTCTTCGTCATCTCCATCAGGTGCTCCATATATTCCCATGACATTTCATTTGTTGATGCAATCACCATGGGAGATGTCCTGGCTTTTCGGGATAACTTCCCAAATATTCCCAGTACATTGGTTGGTGGTTTGGAACATTTTTCATTTTCCCATATATTGGGAATACATGGGAACACTCATTTGACTCATATTTTTCAGAGGGGTAGGTCAACCACCAACGAGATTACATTTCCCATATATTCCCATTAGATCCCACGAGATAATTTCACAGAGCTATTGAACATGGCCCATAGAAATAGTTGATTTACCGAACTGAAAGATGGTGATTTTCCAGTTCGCAAACTGTAAACGTTTACCAGTAATGTTATAGTAAAACAATAAACCAACCATATATTTTCATGGTTGATACCATGGTTTATACCACCCATTGATGGTAAATTTAAGGGGATGGTGGATCCAAGTCTGCTCCTTCACAAATTTATTCATGGATGGGCCTAAAAAATATTCCCATGACATAAAAACCATATAAAACCCATATATTCCCTCTATAGATCCCCTTAACTTTCAGGTCCTCCCCGTTGGGCCATCGTCCAGGTCCTCCCTGTTCAACGCCGCCGCAGCCCTGGGTGAAGCCTTGGGCCCGACGCTCGGTACCTGGGTTTTGGCGCAGGGCTTCCGTCGCGGCACGCAGCTGCTGACGCTGCTGCTGGCCTGCTACGCCCTGGCCACGCACTGCAGCGACGGCACGGGAGCGGGATCGGTGGGGTTAAGTTAGGGATACCCTCTGGTAAACTAACATAGCTATTGAAAATGGTGATTTATAGTGGATTTACCCATTGAAAATGGTGATTTTCCATAGTTATGTTAGTTTACCAGAGGGTATTCATGTGGAAACGAGATAAACATGGAAGTTTGAACATGACTTCCAGGATTTGGCACATGACCTGAGTTGATGGAAGTGTTTTTGTGGGGATCTAATTATATCTAATTATGACAATGATGGATTTGATCAAGGATAATGATGATCAAACATTAGTATTTGACTTAGGTAGCTATAAATGGAATCAACTGGATTTGATCAAGGATATAATGATCAATAATTAGTATTTGACTTAGGTCCTTAGGTAACTATAAATGGAATCAACTTGAACGAGGGAAACTTACATTTTTGTCCAAGCGAAAGATGAGCTTTGACCATGAACGTAGGGGATTGAAGAGCAAGGTGTAGATCTGGAAATATATATTGGGAACGGACTCATCACGATTGTCATAAACCATCATCATTGTTATATATATAATATATATATTATATATTATATATATACGATATTATATAATTATATCTATATACAATTATAGATATATAGTTGTTAGTGTTGTTAGTCTGCCATTATATACAGAATCAACCAGGATGATCTACCTCTCTGTCCAAAGACTTCATTTCTCGCGAGATTTCTTTGGCGTGAACATCTTTCTGAATCTGCGGCGGTGATCAACATGTGAGTCAAAAAAGATCCTTGTTGATTGGTTGCAATATCGAGTTGAAAAAAACCTTGGTAATTGGGGATTCGGGGATGATGAACTAACCCATCTATAAATTAGTGTATCTATAATAATTATGTTTACTGGTGCTAAACTTAGGGAATGGATGGGTTGCTGGGGGTTGCTGGGATGATAGATTTGATAGTTAGCCAGTGGATCATTCCCGAAAATTCCCTGCTAAGCACAAGTAACAATAGGGAGCTGAAAAAAACCTGGGTAATTGGGGATGATGAACTAAGCCATGGAAAAGCTATGATCAAAAAGTAGTCCAATGAGATGGCTTAGGGCATGATCTGGCGAAGATTAATTATGATAAACTATCCAGTTCATTCACTTTGAGGACTAGCCTATGTTCGGGCAAACTCTGTTATGCCTATCATATTCCCAAGTTTTTTCCCACATTCGCATCGTCACACCTCCACCCCCGCGGCTTTTGTGGAGGCCGTGCAAGAGTCGACCTCGCGGCTGCGGAGCAGCCGCAACTTCGTCGGGAGATGACGGTGCATACGCAGACGCACCTGCACTCCGTCCTTCCGAGGTCCAAGTCTGTGTGAATTTTGGTGAAAAACGGATGGGAAAAGCGTTGAGTTCAACGGAAAATATCATGGGACAACCAAAAAAAGCGGGTTCAACAGTGTGAATAGAATGGAACTGGCCATGTTTTTTTTTAAAGCTTGAGTGTTTAAGTGTTGAACCAACCCCCCAAAAGTGGGGTTCAACATGTTTCAAGGATGAAAAGTAGAGATATAACCAACATTGAATGGGAAAAGAATGGGAATGCAATGGGAAACTGACGGGTTGAGTATGTTTTTTGCATCGATAAATTGGGGCTTCACTGGTTTCACCAAGATTTTGAATGGTCAACGGTGCCTTTTGAGACGCGTTTTTTTCACGTGTTTCGGTTTGACCAGAAAAAATATGAAAAAATGAGGGAACGAAGCATCACGCAATATCACACATATTGCTAAACTTCGTTACTAAGTTTACCTTCTTGTAAACTAACAGTTCGATGTGCCTAAGACCCAGCCAAAAATGATCCAATTGAACTGGAATTTCCGAGGGTTTCCCTATGGGTTTTCCACATCTGAAGGTTTACCCCATGGTAATCTAGGATTGGCCATGGCAGGTAGGCATCTAAGATCAGCCATAGAATACCACCAGGAATAAAGTTTGAAATGGCTTCAATCAACAAACATATTAGGACTTGGCATGACTTAAGCATCAAACATTTTTGTCCGAACCTCTGGTGAAGGGTATAGTTAAACGATTGCTCTGTTTTTGCTGACCTAGCGAGCCGGAGTTGGCCTGCGCGACCAAAGTGTTGCTGGAATCCGATCGGTTGCAGAAAAGCTGCGGTGTGAACATCAAGAGCGGGACATTTCTTTGACTTTGACACCACACCATTAGACTATCAATGGCCATTTCAGGTATCCAATTTGGAAGTACCTACCATATATAAGGCCTATGTATACGGGGATTTGGGATACGATACGTGGCATCCTGGTTTGTGAAAGTCTCCAAAATTGACCCATACTGTACCAATCCATTATCACGCGTCTTCCTCATTTCTTGCTTGAGAGCATTTTTTTTTGATTTCCAAGCTAAGCCAACCCCTGCGATCGTACCTTTTTATCAAGAACTCATCGACAAACCATGGCCATGAATCTTAAGTCAAATGAGTCGAAATCCCTTCCGATTCATATCTGGTTGGTGGTTTGGAACCATGGAATTTTGAATGACTTTCCATATTAATTGGGAATTTCATCATCCCAACTGACTCTAATATTTTTCAGAGGGGTCGGTCAACCACCAACCAGCCATTCATATGAAACACCCCCTAAACGAAACCATGATTTCGTAGGGGATTTCGTAGGGGATTGGATCAGGCTCGAGACCCTGAACTGGAAGAAGCACGTGCAGGTGGGGCCTTGGCTGTAACATGGTGATTTCAAGCCCATAAGTTGGGATATTGGGTCCCGTTTCGAACTAACTATACCATACTATACCTAGTTACTCCTAGTTAAACATATCCACGTCTTTGATACTGGAACTGCACTTCCAAGTAGGGAGAAATCTGAAGAACAGCGGTTTTTATATGTTTTGTTTGATTTAATTTTCTGGTACTTGTTCTTTTAAGCATAGGTGCAACAGTTGGGCATCAATCAGAGTTCCTTAACAGGAAATGTCAATATTGTTGTGGGTTTAAACTACCATTTTTTGCAGGTAAAACAACGCATCACGCCACTCAGCTTTGTTTAGTAGTAATCCCCCAAATCGAGCGCCTCATTTTGCCGAGGCTGTTGACTAAACCCTCAACTCCGAATCATATGGTTATGAACCAAGATCAACCCGCACAGGACATAATTGTGATTACAACATATGATTATTATTACATTATGATTGATGGTTATCATTATTCTAGAATCTCTATACGTCTTATGTATTATTACATTATGATTGATGGTTATCATGAATTTCTAGAATCTCTATGACTCTATACGTCTTCTGTGGGGGTCTGTGTATCATGATTGATGAACACAACTATATAAACAAGTGACAGGAAACGCACGTACTGGAAGGCCCTGTGACTGGAGATAGATAGATAGACATCCATAGATATCCATAGATATCCATAGATATCCATAGATATCCATAGATATCCATCATGTTAGCCTTTTTGGTTAGTTCAATTTGATGCAACCAACTTACCCGTCCCTCCTAGGGGAGCCCCATTTCAAGGGGCGGGTGGTTCCAAAGATCTTCGCCATTTAGAGGAGTTTTTTGAGCCACAAACTCGATATGAACATCATCACATTATATCATATTCATTGGATTAAAGACAAAACTTTATTGGAATCCTCCCTTATTCAACCATGGTTTCCCAGTTATATCCCAGTTATATTATGTTTTGTTTCTTCCTTGTTAATTGTCGAAATCCCAATTTAAGCCTAACCACCAACACCACCAAGTATCCCAGAATTGGTTGAAGAAAATGGGTAGATTTCCGCATGTTGTAGGCTTCTACCTGCATTTTGTAGGACACACCCCTGGTTATACAGTTATCCCCATGTTTCCCACATGTTGCCGAACATGTTTCACTATTTTAGACAACTTTATCATATTTCATCTATTTCCCCTTATTTTCCCTATAGTGTGTCACCATCTTCTCATGTTTTTCTGTATGTTTCCCGTAGGGTTTTCGTGCTGCCGGTAGCGCCTTAAACGTGTCGTTTCCTCTGGGTCGAGGTCAGGACTTCCATTGCTCGGCTGCCTGTTCAGTGGGCGGCTGAGAGCGAACTGGTGTGATGAAAAAGGGCCTCCCAGTTGTCAGAGAATAGGCCATCACACCATTTCATGAAAACTAACTGCTGTGATGAAAAAAGGAAGAGTGATTCTATGGATAATTCCCCGACATTTCATGTGCTTATTCTATTAATTCCCGAACATATCCCTATGGATCCATGGCGACTGTCTGAGAAGGTACGGCTAACCCTCCAAATTTTCGTAAATTATACCCCAGTCGGCCCCAGTCCCACTTCCTTTCAGAAGGTACGACTGGATCCATAGGGAATGGTTTCCTCAAAGAATACGAATTTCATGAAACAGCATCGGTTCCGTTGGGATTTTTGTTCGGAATTTGCAAAGCTGTTTCTTCCCATTGCGAAACGAGTTCCCATTGCGAAACACCATTGGATGCAGTAGGACATCTCCGGTTTACTTCGCCGGGACAATCATCCATAAATATCCATAAATGGTGAAAACTTGCAGCAAAATGAATGTTTGATGACTTCGGAAGGCATGTCTTGGTTGGATACGTACCAGGTGGGCAATTCCACTCTGGGTCGATGGGTTTTCGATCATGTTGAAGCCCTATAAATTGCTTGGCTCTGTACGCTTTGTACCCTGGGGTTTGTTGAACATAACTATAAATCTATATTAATCTATGGGAAATCATGTTTTTTAAATATGTAAAATATGGACCATTTTCCATAGCTATGTTAAAGAACTAGATGGTGTATATATAATTATATATACTCACACTATATTATATTGTATTATATATACATACAAATAGAAGAGTATAATTTTGCCAATATTTCCAGATGGAGTTTTACTGTTCTATCTAATCTTGTCTGGGCTACAATTTTAGATGTGCCAGGGTCAAAACTTGAGTGAAATTGCCCCAATAAGGGGGGATGGTAATCCATCAATAGCTGATTGGTGGTTTGGAACCATGGAATTTTACGACTTTCCATATATTGGGAATAATCATCCTAACTGACGAGTTCTCATATTTTTCAGAGGGGTAGGGTTAAAACCACCAACCAGTAATGGTTATCCAATAACTATGGTTCTCCAATAAACATTATTAACCATCATTAAATCACCATTAAATCAGGATATTGTCTATTATTGAAACCACCAACCAGTAATCAGGATAGAGATTTATATATACCTATCATGTTTGGATTCCCATTATTGGACGGACGAACAAATACCACAGCAATCCCATGTAATTTGACCCATGACATATATCAGGACGATACAGGATGGTGCCCCCCAGTTATAAGTGGTTTTATAAACCCCATTAACTATATATAGTTATATCTGGCATAAACCATAGTTATGGGACTTATAAACCAACTTAGCTAACTATGGGGCACCACCTTGTAGTTGACTGTCATTTCAGAGGTTTCTTTACTCAAAATCAAGCAAAAGCAGCTTTTTTTCCAGCCCAGTACCTGGTTGATGTCTCATGGTCTTGCATTTGCTGAATGGCCATGCAACAGGAACCGATTGGATTGGAGGTACCGATTCCATATATATTTTTTAGGCCTATTTTTGAGGCCTAAATTTCAGGGGATATCCCCACAATTCATGTAGCCAAAAATATGGTACAGTACTAACGTAGCTCCATCAATTGGATCCTGAAGATCTTTAATAGGTTTTAACATCATAAACCAACTATAAATGGGAAAATCAACTATTTCTATGGCTTTCCATATATTGATTTGCTGAAGATCTTCAACTTGACCCAAAAGTCGTCGAAACTCTCCCACGACTTGGACCCGATTGGATGGGGATCTGTGGTGGATTTTTTTTGGTGCTTTCGGATCGGCAAATCCCAGATATATCGGCAAATCCAAGATGATTAATGGATGGTTAATGGGATGATTAATGGATGATTAATGGATGATTACTAGGTCAATCAACTGGATTGATAGAAACGAATCCTTGAGTCTTTTGGTATCAATGGGATTATCTACGTTCACCAGCTGAGAATTTGTGATTTTTTGCAGGGTATCTAAGATTGGTCATGTATCACCCTTTTTGTTGATCACCAGCAATTCCCCAGTATTTCCTGGGTCACTTCTGACCGACTTCCAGGTGCTGATACTGGAGGAGCGGCCTGGTTCATTTGGTTCACTTGGCAAGCCCAAAATTGGATAAGAACAGGGATAAACTGTGGCAAATCCTCATCCAATCTTTAGGTCTTTCTTTCCAGAAACACAAAAAGATAGAAGAGTAGTAAATGTATTTTTTTTAGTAGTAAATTGAACCTTTTTCATGTTCTTAGGGGGCCCCTGTGCATGGGAAGAGTCTGGCAGTATTGTCAAGAGGTTGCAGAGGATGGTTTCGAAGTTGCACGAAATGACAAATAAACGAGTTTTGGACCTTCAACTTGCAAAGGAATGGGGTCAAACCTATTTATTGTATAATTAGCAACTCCCAACACGGTAGAAAAGTACTTCCAGGATGGTAAGGATTATAATGTACTTCGTATTTGAAGGTTGCCCAAGTTTCTATCTATTGTGGGCTTGCTTGCTATAAGGCTTTCTCAAAAATGACTGGATGGTATAAGACGTCGTGCTTTCATACTGGATTCCCATCTTTTGGGTGTATAAAAACCATTGGATATAGAGAAACATGATAAGCGCTGGAAGGGATTACTTGGATGATTATCATGATTGAAGGTGTTGGATTGCCAATGGTGTGGTTTATATAACATCATATAGCCAGCTTGGATAGTTTCATGGTGTGTAATTTGTGTCACAAATCACAAGTAATTACTAGTTGGTTATATTGCGGAAGCTAATGGTCCTCGAACTGGGGTGACCCTTTTGCTCGCCATTCATGAGATATCATCCATGTTTTCAGCTGATGCCATTTACAGAAATCAGCCAGTCACGTACGGATTATCCCAGGCAGTAGCTGTTTAGCATTGATTCCAAGGCTTATGGCATTTAGTGCTACACATTCTACCAGACCACATCGGAATTTGTCGCGAAAAACTCTGGGACCCGTTGACGCCAAGCTATGAACTATTCATCCAAGCATATCCAAGCTTTTCAATGGTTCATCCCACTTATAATAGGATGAATAGTGACGATTAGGACTATTCACCCACTTCATAATAGGACTATTCACCCATTTATAAGTTCACCCACTATTCTTAGCACTTAGTAACTGTTAACCATGTATAAATGGGTGAACTAACCCCAGTGACGAACCAGTTATTACGTGGGATGATCCTCCAAGTATTCGTCCCCCGGTGCCTCGGGTAGGAGTGATCGATACTTAAACAAGGAATCATCTCCGAATTTCTTACGACTTCATTCGGATGGTATCCCCATTCCGGTTGATTATATTCCGCTTATTTGTTTATATATATATAATACGCCGCATTGGGGTGTCAATGCTACGTCGAGTAGCATTTGGCGTTGCACGCTTGGGGCCCAGTACCCTCGACTGAAGCTTCTTACAAACCTTTGTGCAGAACCTTTGTGAACAAGTGTGCCTCTCTTGCTGAGGCGCCATGTATGCCAATCCGCCATCAATCTTTGATGACCCTCTCACCCAAGAAGGGGCGCGAATGACGTCGCCTTGTGCTTGGCCAAAACAAGAAGAGCGCCACCGTGATATATGTAATTATATATGTGTATATACACATATTGAGTATCAATATTCCTATATCATGGCTGCTTCTATTCTGGTTGCAGATATCCTCCGTTTTCATGGTTGGTTTTATGTCAAATGTGAAGATCCATTTTTTTAACCCCCATCCCGGGTCGACCTTAGATTATTCTTGGGAAATATTAACCCAATCAGCCAAACATCGTTGATAGATGTTGATGGATTGCCCAAAACCAACTTAGCAAACAGGAATCCATTGGTCAGTTGTTTTTCCAGCACCATTTTTGATGGTCGAATTGTCGAAGCACCATTTCTGTTGCTGATCCCACTTATCCAAAAATATTGCATACCCATATATACAGTACCAGTATATACTCATAGATGTACCATATATAGCCGTTTGTTTCACTGTATTCCCCTTCCAACTGATTTTCCGCAGGATCCAGTCTTTGAGAAATTGCTCCTGAGTCGCCTGAAAGCAGACGATTTATCGTGTCTTGGCAGATCGATGGGGGGAAGCGGTAACCATGGGGGAAACCTGCCATTGGTCAAAGTAACTTGGGGAAACTCACCCCACAAACACTAAGGGGACTAAGCGGTTACAATTTGTGGGGTGATGCTCGAAGTGTTGGGGGAAATCTTTTGAATCCCCATCGTTTTGGTGAGATTCAGTTTGTTTGGCATAGTTTTTTGTTAGTTAAATTGGTTAAACAATGACAACCTTTTTCTTGCTGGCAAAATATCCTTTTTTGCTGGTTCAACAGAGTTTCTTTCATAGGTTTGAGTGACCTTGATCAGTTTTTGCAGTCTAGCGCTTCGCCAGGTGTTGGGATGCTCAATGCTACTGGGGTATCCCCCCATTTTTTTGGGGAATTTACCAACTAAGCTTGGGATATTTTGTAGAAAACAGGTCTGAAAATGGGTATATGGCATACCCGAAAAAGCTGTTTTTTGAAGCTTGTACAGAATTACAATGACTGTTGGATTTATGGTGAATATATATCTCTACTTGAATTGGTCAAAAGCGGCCCGCACTGTGCTTTCCTCACAAAAACGTAATACATTCCCATACATTTCCATACATTCCCATAATATCCATGATTCCCCATTTTTATTTCAAATATTTGGGCGTATGTTTATGTTACCATGTTTTTTTAAGCACAGTTCACGGGGGGTCAACAGTTGGGTTGATGGTAGTGATAACTATACCTCTGTGGAGATAACATCAAGACACTGGCTTTGCACCAGCAGATGGGATATAGTTGTGATTCATTAATTATATAGCTATGATATTCATTGCTATTCTCATGAATATCGATTCCCTTACATCACACATATCAATAGGAAATCCCATAAATGGGAATATATATATATACTAGTTGGTGGTTTCAAACATTTTTTATTTTCCATAATATATGGGATAATCCTTCCCATTGACTCATATGTTTCAGAGGGGTTGAAACCACCAACTAGTATATATATACCCTCTGGTTATTTGTTACATAGCTATTGAACATGGCCATTTATAGTGAGTGTTCCCATTAATAGCATGGAGATTTTCCATAGCTATGTTAGTTTACCAGAGGGTATATATATATATGTATAAAATTTGATATCCCAGAAGCTCGGGAAGCTTGGGGCCAAGTCGTTGACAAAGGCGATGTGCCGCTTTGATCTGCCTGGACTTGAAGACTCCATGCACCATGATGGAGGACCGACGCTGGACCACGGTGTTTCAGCCATTTTTTTTTGGCTTTCTATATATGGCTTTTATATATGGTGCCAAATATATCATATATGGCGGATATATGGGTTTCATATATTTTTTTAAATGTTTTTTTTTTTTTTTTTTTTTCGTTTTTTTTTTTTTTTTTTTTTTTTTTTTTTTTTATTTAATTTTT
>Ga0126342_10002601_pt1 | contig 28484 bp, 29 predicted proteins | sample Cyp1metagenome_FD_92528 | JGI IMG/M metagenome (GOLD analysis project Ga0126342, IMG submission 92528) | Coral microbial communities from Lord Howe Island, Old Settlement Bay, Australia - Cyphastrea 1 metagenome | ecosystem: Host-associated > Invertebrates > Cnidaria > Coral ... | reverse complement strand
ATGTATGTATGTATGTATGTATGTATGTATGTATGTATGTATGTATGTATGTATGTATGTATGTATGTATGTATGTATGTATGTATGGTAATGTAATGTAATGTAATGTAATGTAATGTAATGGTATGGTATGGTATGGTATGGTATGGTATGGTATGGTATGTATGTGAATGTCAACTGGGATCATCAAGCCAGGTAAGCTGAAAAACAAGACATAATTGAAACAATCAGCAATGCTCAACAGTTGCTAGGATGTTGATCCAAACAGTGATGTGACACCCATCAGTGGCGCTGATGGCGGAAGAGAAAACCAAAAAGCCACTACAAGGTGGTAGACACGCAAAAGTCCTCACACCACCTGGCGCTTTTGCAGATGGATATGGGCATATATGGGGTTTCTAAAAATGAGGAATCCCCAAGTCACCATGGGTTTCAACACGAAAATGGCTCAAGTTTGGATGATTTGGGGGTACCCCCCATGTAGGAAACCTCCATATGGGTCAAGTCCTCTGGTTTCCATCCCACGAGTATTGGTCGATTGGGAGTATCATCGCAAATATGGTTTATTCCTTAAAGGAACCACCAACCAGCCATGAAGATGGCTTGATCACCACAAATCAGAAACTTGACCAACAAGAAATCCTCAGCAACAGCATTACAAAATGGAGATGCTTGGATTCACAAAGCAATCATTTTCTGGGTCTGAAATGATGACCTTAGCCAAACGAATTTGCCTCACCCAAAATTCCTGGCTGATTTTGAAAATCATTCAGGGGTAAGGGTACAATCTATGTCAATCTGTTGCATCCATGAGAATTTCCGCCACAACTTCAGATATCTCCAGCTTTTGGGGAAAATTAACCATATGCTTAGCATATGTTGAACAGGATTTTACCATATTTGACCATCCCAGTGGGCGCCTACACCGCATCCTGCACTCCCTCGATTTCAGGGGGCGGAATGATATCCTGCCAGGCCCAGGTTCACGGTAGATATATCGAACTAGTTCATGGTGTTGATATACTAACTTATAGGGGGGCCGCCTTGTACCTTGTTAGGTCACATACTGCCAAGGGGGCAACTTTGAATGGTGATACAGTGATATACCACTTGAATTATTCTGTTTGTTATACCGTGTTTGCGTTTTTTGGGGTCATCTGGGTCATCAACCTGTTTGAGGCTAAATTATGGTAAGGGGCAACCCTAGTTATGGTGTGATATACATAAGTGGATATATCTGGTATAACTGCCAGAGGCTCATCATTGAACCTCACGAGCTCAAAAAAAAACATTTGATAGATGATGTTCCTATTCTAAAAAATGATTTTCCAGCCAGCCAGGCTTGATTTCTGGAGAGTCAGGATAGATTTGTCATGATTATTCTGAATGTGCATGTCATACTCAGTACTTCAAGCAGCTTCGGAAGGTTGAATGATTACCTTTGGCCCCTGCTTAAGGAAAAAATATCGGAGTCCCGAATTTCAACCAAGGGAAATGAGATATCAGTGTGGTTCCAAGCTGCTCACATCTAGGCAACTTCCAGGAAACAAGGACGATTGTAGAAAATAACACCACCAACCAGAACATCATCGGTTATATACCCATTAAATCCCCATCCTAGATGGTTAAACCCACCCTGTTTTGTTGGTTAAATACCTATGAGAAATAGGAAGGTGCCTAGATTGTTTGGAGTTGCCCAGTATGTGTCCCAGTCATTCTTGGAAATCTTCCGATCTTCCCAACTTTAATGCAGATTGCATTTCCTTACTCACATGACACCTCGAACTTGGGAACTCTAAATATGTTACGGTATGTATATAGGGTTCATAAAATGGGAAGTCGCCAAAGGTTTAGATACTAAAATGAACCAATTTTGGATAGGCTTAACCTCCCTATGATTCCGATTGATGCTCCTTCTCCTTCTCCGCCGCTTCCCTCTCAGCCACTTCAATGGCCCGCTGCTGGCGTGCTTCCTTGCTAACAACCTCAAAGGGAAAGGCGACACGTGTCCAACACGTCCCAGATCTTTCGAAATTACCCTCTGGTAAACTAACATAGCTATTGAAAATACCATTTATCGTTGATTTACCCATTAAAAATGGTGATTTTCCATAGCTATGTTTAGGTCCCCTCTGATAATTTAAGTTACAGTTTGCTAATGATTTCATGGCCCAACAGTTGATTTATGTTGATTTACCTATTTAAAAAGTATCTAAAAATGGTGAAAATTGAACCATGGTGATTGCCGTGGTAGGTTCACCATCAAACAGGTAGACCAAACAACAGAAAAACCAGGTCACCTCTGGAAGACGATTCTGATCATCCATGGTGTCCCATCAAAATTGCTTGGGAAAAAAAACGATTCTTGGACCAACAAAAATGTCAAAGCCATGTTGAAAATGCAGACTTGAAAACCAGTCTTATTTCGATAAAATCCCTCATTTTTCATGGGTGGAGTTTCACATCACACATGGGGTTCTGGCTGAACATGTCGGACAGTCAAAAAGCCAATGATGTTGAAAAAATCACCAGAATTTGGACGGTTAAACCAGCTTTCATCCACCTTTAAAAAAAAAAAGACCCGCAGTCATCGGACTCAAGGCACTCTGTAGCATCCCCCAGTGTTCCACCAGGCAATGATGGCGGATAAGAGCAACCTGGAGATTCCAGCTACACATCAAACATCCTCAAACCATCCAGAAGTGTAGCTTGGGAATGCAGTCTGGGATTTTCACCATCAAAGATGATTTTAAAGAAATAGACAGTGTATGATAACAATAAGTTCTAACCCTCGACCCTTCAAAACCCTGTTACGGATCCAGCTAAACAATAGCAATCATAAACCATGATCATAGTGGTGAAAAAATTGGATTTAAACTATGAAAAAACATGGGATTTAACCAATGAAGAATGTAAATGGATATATACCATGATTTGCCCAAAAAATGACAGATGCATCACCAAAATCTCATTTTACGGGGAACATGATGAAGCAAACATCGGGCTTTTATACAGGGGTGGTCCCATATTTTCAGACAAACCCCAAGATACCGACTTAACCAACAAGAACTGACATCTGACCCACGAGAACGAATTTAAGCAACAGAAATGGAATTTAGCCAGCACAAATATACAAAAATAACTAAGTGCACCCAAAAAAAACTGGTGTTCTCAACTAGGCTGAAGATTTCACCCATGAAAAATGGGGCGTCATCATTGGTATCCACCAATTGAAACACACAAGTTGGTATCCCCTCAACTCCTGGTGATTATCAACATTGCTCCTAAATAGCTGCTGAATGGATGTTCACCCCCTCAAATACGGTGGCATAGGCTTTGACCCATCCCCCAAGTTAAAGTTGCAACAAATGAATCTAAGCCAGCAACGCTTAGTCAACTTAATTCTCACTCCGTCCCAGCCATCAAGGAGTCATTGTATACTTGTTCTATTCAACCATTGAAATTTTGAATCAATTTGGATCAATTTGGATCCGTTAAAAATAGAATATTCCTACGCCAACAAATGGTTTGTTATATTAATACACAATAATCAACAAAAACTCTAGCCCCAAACGAACCTTGGATTTTGATCCGTACCAAAATATTCCGGATATAGGCTATATACCCCGTAAATTATATATATAGAGATAGATAGATACAGTATATCCCCAGGAAAATGGTTGTTTATTAACCCCACGACTTTGGTGGTAGTCCTCGTTTTAGTAGATGGTTAAATCCCAATTCTTCAACAGTCTTGATGGTTAAATCACCATAAAATCACCATTTCTCTAGATATTCCATCAGATTTCCCCATTCTCAACACTTCCATGCTGGACCCAGGTGCAGTCCCAGCACGCTGCAGACGATGCCCGCTGCTAAGGAAGCACCGTAGAGCACGGAGATGGCTAGGCAAAGGCCTGAGGAAATCAGTCGTTTCATGGGGAAAACAAGCCGCTTTCCGGTTATATAAGATGTTCCCCGCGACAACCAATCCAGTGAATGAAGGATCTACTGTAAGTGAGGTTTTTTAGGTGTTTTTTTTAAATGTGGATAAGAATCAATGAACATGATTAAAATGATGTACTCGGATTTGTTTAAGCATTACCAAACGAATCAACATGTTGCCATATGTTTGCATGCTTAAATCCCCTATGTCTGGACAAAAATGGTGAATCTTCCCTCTGTCGGACTTGAAGGATTGTATAAGTGAATTTATGTGGATAAGAATCGTGATGTCATATGTATGATTTTTTACCATCTCCATTGCCCGGTTATCTCCACAGTTTTCAAATCGAGTCCAATTGTTGTTTGAATCCCACCTTCTTGCTGAGTTTTCCAGGTGCATTAATCCAAGTCCATATTATATTGATAGTTGGCAGTGTGTCAAAACCTTGTACCCCTGGTGAACATCAAAATAGCTGGTAAATGGATGTTCATCCCCCTAAAAATGGTATTAATAGGTATTGATCCATACCCAGTTCAGTCCAAGTGTTGTTAATTTGGTTGCTGAAACCAATTCCAAGAATATGGAAGTCAAATGGTCATGGCCCCGTCTGAGCAAGGTGAAATATGATTGACATACCGTTGTGTATATACTTATATATATATATATTATTATTATATATTACATACCCTCTGGTTCTCAAACATCAAACGTGGCAATTGGAAATCCCCTATAAAGGTTTATAGCTGGGAACATCATCTACAAATGGTGGATTTTCCAGCAAGCCATGCTTGAGGTCCCCGGAGGGTTTTTCTCCGCCACTTCAATGAGGTTCCCGGCCCGCCACGTTTGATGACACCGAAGGGAATCTCCATGGAATATCCCCTGGAATATCTCTATTGGTATCCCAAAAAAGCCACCATTTCTGATGGTTGAATTCCCCATGGTTTCATGGCTAAGTCACGATTTTTTGGGTGAATTGCCATAAATCACAAACTTTCATGGTGATAAATCCCCATAGATCATCATGTTTCATGGGATAATAATATAATAATTCACTAACCTAAAATCAGGCCATGTTGGGGTATTAATTTATCCCTTACTAACCATTAAATTGTGAGGTCACGTCGTGAGGTCGTGATGAAATTTACCCAACCCTGCACAAAATCTCGTCATCTCGTCCCTCCGGCCTGGCACGGCCAAAAACCTGGGCTTTGAAAGCGGACTTAGCCCCGGAAGAACCACATGTGTTTCCACCATTGGGGCAAAATAGTAATAATAATGATAATAATAATAATAAATAAATAATAATGGCAATAATGACAATCATCATCATCATCATCATCATCATAATGATAATAGTCATCATCACCACCACATGATGTTCCACTCATTGTAATATGTTTCAATTGGGGAAAATGATATGAGAATCATGTGGAAAAGGATGATGACAATGTGGCAAACCCAAGAAGACATGTCCATTTGCTGGCAAGAAAATTAACAACAAATAATTAAATGGTGATTGCAGACAGCAAACGGAGACACGGCCATCAATGATGTGGTAACGCTAAAGCCGCTCTTACAAACCCCAATGACTTGCCAGAAATGTGTGATATATAGATAGAATATACATATAAACCATCCCCAATCGGAGCTTTCTTGGGTTTACCACACCTTTACCAGTGAAATTGTGAGTTCTTCATATGGGAATGGGCCCAGAATCAGCCAAGTCCGTAGGTTCCCAAGTTTGTTTCAGTTTTTTCTGGTAAACCACGCATGGTTCAGACAAAAGAAAACCTCCTCAGCACCGTGTTTCTTTTCAATAGGCCCTGAGCATATTCCAGAACATTGTTTCATGTTTTCCAACAACCCCACCATATTTTAACCAAACGTTCAGTTGCTCAGCCGACCCACCAAAAAATAACCGCAGCAAGTGAGAAGCATGACCAGGATGTAGAGCAGGGGCACAAGGCGCCAGTAGGATGCATAAAAACCTGGCGAGGATGATGATTCAAAAAAGTATCAAACAATAATGACAAAAGTATGACGATCATGACAATAATTAATGACCTTAAGATGACAGGATTATGACAAAAATGACAATAATAATAACAATAGTCCAAATAATAGTAGGAATAATAAGAGTAACAACAATATAGTAATGACAATATAGTAATAATACGCCCATACACCCGTCGCCCAACGTTACTTTTAGGTTTCCAAAGTTTTGGGTTTTAAGAATTAGAGTTAGAGTTTTAGGGTTTTAGGTTTTCTGTGTTTAGATTTTAAGGTGTTCCCTTGATTTCGCCAGTCTTTTAGGGTTTTAGGGTGTTAGAGTTCAGGGTGACTTGTGCTATGATGCACAGGTCCCATACCTGAACTTTTCAGGGCCAGACTGACCCACTGAATTAGTGTTTTGAGAGTGCCTCGGTGCCACAAGACGAGGTGTTTGGCCGTAGTCATAGTAGCAATCGTCACTGGGAAAATCAACTCTCTGGAGGTCAGAGTCTGTGGACGTTGCTGGCTCCGAAGTTGCCCAAGGAACTCTTGGTTTGATACCATCCAAATAGGTCGTGCATGGAAATTTCCCTTGAAAACCACTGAGTGTAGTAAACACAATAATAAAACTCGATTGGGGATAGTTATTATTGGATTCACCACATTCACAAGGTCTTTGACCATGAAAAATATATCAGATGCACAGGTCTCAATTCCCATCTGCCCAGTCTGCCCACCTAGCATCTTGGCAGCATTCACCACGATACGGCGCATGGGTGGCAGCGGAAACCACACGATGATGCCAAGGATGTTGAAGAGCAAATGACCTTACTTGGATTTGCTTGAGGTGTCGCAAAAAAAAATGAAAATGCCCCATAGATTCCCCAAATGATGAATTTCGCATTGGAAAATAAAAAGCCACCGTAAGCAAACCTAGTAAAGGAGAATAGCTCCGCCATAATTTGATCAGCCAAAATATTACTATTTGACCATCAAAAGGAATTTCAACTGACGAATAATGGTTATGTATGATGTGTATATATATATACATAATATATATATATATGTATATAATTTATATAATTTTATATATAGGGTTGTCCATCAAGAATTGCGGATGTGCGCAAACTTTTAACGGCAATCCTAATGCTGGGATTTTGATGGATTTTGGGGTGGGCTATTTTCAGACACACCCAAACGACTTTGGCATGGATCAAAAGATTGGTACCCTCTGTTGAGTTTTGAAATGAATTCTCTTACATGGCGAACTAGGGCGAATAATTTCTGTTCCACTGTCTTGGTATAGCTCCACAAAAGGCTACCACAGAAACTACATCTTGTGTGATTGCAAGTCCCGATCAGAAATTGAAGGGTGGATCCATTTCATCGGTAGATATTATATATATATGATATTTACATCTGTTTTTGTTGGCTGTTATCTACCATCAATCATGCTTCAGCTGGTTGTGCAACGTGGAACTCGTGGAACTTGGACCATATGGATGCAACCAGTCAAACAAACTCTGAAACTCATCAAACATGAAGCTGTGTGTCGAATTTAATATACCCCCCACTTAGGGGGTAGAATCCCATGAAAATACACATGTTTGTGGTTGGTCAAATGCAAATTTGTTTTGCTGAAAAAGGTTGAAGATTTAATGGCGGTATTTAAGCGATTATGGCGGCCTCTATAAGCACTATTTGATCACCAGAAAGTGATGTTTTACAACTGCAAATGGGAAATTTCAGGCTACACCCCTGTTCCAACGATCCAAGATTTACTTTTGTGGGATACGGAAAAAAATCCTTGCAGGTATACCATTGCTCTGAACCAACAAATTCCCCCATATTTTCCACTGGTCGTTTATCAAAAGAGACAAAAACATATAATTCCAAGTTATGGAGTATAAATTCCCCAATTCCTGTTTGTCAAATCCCAGTTTGTTCCTGCTTGAAATTAATGCTTAACCACCAAAACTGAATGCAACCAGCCTGAAACCCTGTTTTGACCACAAGCATGTGTGTTTGTGGCACAAAGTATCCCCAATTTGTTCTTGATAAAATCCCAACTTGTTGTGAAATGATTTCGGTTCACCTCGTTATCCTAGTTTTGATGGACAATATCCTGGTCTATCAGTATGATTCTTTGACATAATCCATTCTTTGGACATCCTCATTTTCGTGGTTAAACCCCTAGAATTGATGGCCATAAGGTCGATGCCCATGATATCCTCAGATCCAACTATACCACCATTTTTCAAGCGGTAAGACTATCATTTTTGGGCTTAAGTCAGCATACATGAAAAACATCCCTGTGGTTGGTTGTAGTTTGTGGGGTTTGTGGGTTGTATATCCGACAGCCATGATGAAATCCCAAAAAAAACTATCCATGACAAAAAACGCGGTGTTTTACCCGCGTTATTGGGTTTTAACCCGACATTTTCTCCAGATTGTCCCCATGATATCCCTATTATATCCCACACCACCATGATTTTTGGTTCAATCCCCATTTTTCCCGGTGGTTAAATCACCATACATCCAATTGTTTGTCCCCCAGTAACCGATGTCAGTGGCCAAAACCCAACAGTTCACCCAGTTCACCTCGTTACGGATGAACTTTACTCACTGGTTGTGCCGTTTCATCGCCCAAAATGGTTTCCAGATTATCCCCATATGATATCCATACCTTGCCACCGGTTTTCTTGGTTGAGCCCCATGTTTCATGGTTAAATCACCATACATTCAACTATTTTCCATAAAACATATCTAGTGTTGGTGATGTATTCCGATTATCCACATATTTCAAAAATCCAGATCTTAGTTTAATTAACAGCTTTAACATAAACTTTAACCACCCCAGTCATCCAAGTTTTAGCCATGCCCAGAGCCGGTGAAATCCCCGGTGGCCCTCGAGCCACAGAAGGCGATTTGGAGGCTGTCGTGTGTCGGCACAGCAAGCGCCGCCAGCAACGCCGTGAAGGTGGTGCCGATGTTGGCACCCAGCGTCATGGGCAACATCTTGTGGACCTGGGGGTTAGGTCGGTTAGGCGGTTAGCCAACAGTTAGGTGGGCTAACGGAACCTTGGTTTTTTAGTTGACGAAAAAACACAAAAAAAAGCCTTTGATTTTCAAAAGCCTTTTTTTTCAGGTTTTTTTCATGTTTTGTTCAGGTTTTTTCTGGTTTTTTGTTCAGGTGTGTTTGGAGGTTTGACCAACTAAAATGTGGATTTAAAGACACCAACAAGACCAAGCATGGAGAAAGAAGTGACCCAACAAAGAGACTTCACCACTGTTTTCCTTTTGTCACCACCCGCGCCAATTGGTTCATGATCTCAGTGATGTCTTTTTGCTAAAAATGGAAGTCGCTGGGTTGATGCGAGGGATTTTTGTACAGGAAAACCCATGCTTTGGATTCCGACAGATGGGGGTTTTCCGGTCAAATTTCTCGAAAAACAAGTCTGGTATGGAAAAATTGGGGGTGGTATGTCCATCGAACCAACAGGAGATGTTGCGTTGGTAAATGGTGAGTCACATGCCAAGATAGCGAATCCAATGGGTCAAAAATGTGCGGCAGTTTTTAGCCATGAACCATCCAATTTTGCAAGGTCAATCATTGCTTGCTTGCCCTAGTCAAACCACATTCGATTGGTGAGTTCGTCATTTAATCATTTGGAGATGAGTCTAGAGTATGTTTACAGTAGTCCTATCCCCAGAATATAAAATACTCTCCAAACAAAACTTGGTTTGGCATTGGATCTATTCATATATCCCAAACATTGCATTGGTTTAAGGAAAAAACTGCAGGAAAGCCTTATATTTGATGGGGAAAACTGGGATTTTCCCATGGTTTCATCAGTAGATGTCCTCAATCAATCCAAGGATCCAAAACTTAGTAGATATTTAATTCATGAGATTGGCTTTTTTGATCCCCTGAAGGATGGTTTTTGGTTTTAACAGTTTGTTGGTTAAACCCCATCTGGTCCAATGGTGAATCCCCCTTACAAAAATATCATGGGATCAGCCTCAAAGCATCAATTCAACCAGAAATGGCGCGCCATTTCGAAATGGCTATGTCAATGGATTGGTTTCAGGGAAAATCGGAACCGGAAACCATCGATTTTCCCATCAAATATCGATAAATATGGCGCTTTCCTGTAAATTTCCCCTTAAACCAATCCATTGACTATGAGTAAAACTCTGGTACCCTGTAGAAAAAAACAAAGTAGGCTAGGGATTCGTTGATTTTTTTGATCCTCCAAAGTGATGAAGTTGGAGTCCAAGTCTAAAAATCTGCTAGAACCACAAGGTCACAAGGTGGTGCCCCCTAGTTATTTCAGTCGGTGGGAAATTTCCCATCTAACTATAGTTATCTATATATATATACAGCATAAATACACACATATATAGCCTAGCCATAAGTTACCCATCTAACCATATATATCCATCTATAATATATATATATATATATTATATACAGCTATAACTATAATATCCATCTAACCGTAGCTATCATAGCCATATACCGAACCCAAGTCACTGGCAGCACGCCGATGCCACACAATGGCGTCAAAGCGGAGGTCACCACGGAACTGCTCTGCACCTTTCATCACATGCCAAAGCCCCAACTTCGGGGCAAAAGAATGGTTTGTAGTGGGTTAAACATGCTATTTTTATGGTTCATCTATGAGGCTTTCTTGAAATGGTTATTTAACGGTCGAGGAATAGAGGATGAATGGGAAATCATCCCGAAAATGGTGGTCATATAAGGGGATAATTGAATAAGTGATGATTAATATATTGGGGTTTGTCTGAAAATTGTGAACAAACAAACAAAAAGATCCTTGACACCTCGTTTCCCTAGTAAAATCGCCGTTTGAGGGTATGTATACCCGTTTTTGGACAAGCCCATACATTGGCAGGCCTTGCTACATGTGGACATATGTACAGATATACATATTTGTATATATTTGGATATATGAACATCTATACATATGCATACAAATTATGTGTGTGTGTGTTGCTATCACTTGCATCCCCATCTTCATTGGTGCGTCTTTGCTTTCCCCATCCTTCATTCCAAAGCAGGTCTTATCTTCCTTGCAAGGCACAATGAAGGTCAGGATGCCCCCCACTGCCATGGCCAGGTAGTCGTTCATGTTGGTGGCTTCTGAGTGCATAGAGCTGAGAGTTGCTGAGAGTCTTGGGATGGTGGAGCCCTCTAAAGCCACAGAATCTTGGCGAAACCACAAATCTCTGCCAGTTCACGAGTTTTGAAGGACATTGACAGGGTTCTAAACAACCACAACTGGTGCATATTACACCAATCATGTGTCGTGCTTCTCTTGCATGTGTCGGTTGCGCAGAAAAACCCTTCCTCCATGCAAAGCACCTTTCCCGGAGGGCTTAACCACGAATTCTTATGTACCACCATTTCAAGTGATGTCTCACGTTTAACCCCCACAATGAGGAAATCTCGGGTTGAATATCTATATGCCCTTGTCTGAAAATAGGGTACCTCAAAATCCATCTGTTCTTCATCATGTTCCCCATTAAACTAGCCATAGTTGGGGGGTATACCATATCCATCCATATCCCATTTTCAGACACACCACAGCCTTATCACATTGTATATCATTATATCATAATTCTACCCAATAGTTTGTTGGCTATATCCTCATTATATGGGGATGCGTCAAAACCTGTGACGTACCCCTGGCGAACCTCAAACTAGCCGCTTCTTTTTGATCTTGATCCCCTAAAAATGCTACTTGTAGCTGTTGATCCTTCTTAATCACTATTATGTGTATAATATATATATATGATATATATCTATAATATATATATATATATTGTATATAATATATATTGTATATGATATATATATATATATATATATTATGTATATATATATATTCAATACGTTGGTACAAAATATCCCATAAAGAATATTCCGAAAAATCTCCCCCCATTAAATCCCTGGTTGCTTCACCATGGGTTGCCCATCCTAGGACGCCAAGTTGCTGAGAATGATCGCCTTGGCCCTGCCCAGAATGAGGCTGTGCAGCAGCTTCACCATACCTGGCGCGGGCGCAGGCGCCCGGGGGTTTTGGGGCATTGGATTTGCCTGGCTTAGATGGGGGAGATGGCGATATGATGGTGATTTAACCACCCAAAATGATGATATTATGATTTTTCGACCGTCCCAAAATGCTGAAAAATTAGGGATTTGACCTGATTTAAGATGATTCACCATTCAAAATGAAGATTTAAGCATATGAAAAAATGGATTTGGGTATGTCTGATAACGGAGGATTAACCCCAACATTGCCATGTCATAAGGGAAAATGCTTTTTTAACCCATGGATTTAGGGGTACCTCGATTTTCAAACAAACCTACATGTGACACATGTGACTATGTTTGTATGTGCTCATGATGTTTGCGAGAATGACCAGGCGGTGATATTAGTAGTGGCAAGTTCTTTTTTTATGATGTACAAAGTTAGATCATGGAAAAGGCACTCTTTTCAATATGTTCATGATTTCAGTGCCCGTTCAAAAAGGATACAACCAAAGAACATAAGGATGTGTGTATATACATATATATATATATATATATTATAGATATTACATCATATTAACATGTATAGAAATACAAAGCGACATAACGTTAGCGCGTGTACCTACGATAGATGGGGATCACCAGCCACCCATCCACAGAGCATCTTTACCGGAAATTGATCCCAGGTTTACAGCAAGCCCCATAAAGATTGAAGACAAGGGCTTATCCCAACTTATGGTGTGGAAAAACCATAAGAAATGCCCATTCAGATCCATTCAGTACATTGAAAATTACCTCGAAAAAGGAGATGGTGTTACGAAAAAAATCTCCCATAACTATCCCATGATCATCCCCCGCAAGTTCCCATCAGTTTGGTTCAATCCTCTTATCTCCCCATGATATACCACCATAGCAACCATGTTTCTTGGCTAAATCCCCATTTTCCTGTGGTTAAATCACCATACATCCAACTACTTTCCGCAAAATATCTCTAGTGGTGGTTATGTATTCCTATCATCCAGATCTTCGCTTCCAGATCTTATATATATATATTATATATATATCTGTATATCGTGTTTAACCATCCCAAATCAAGAAAAAACAACATCTTTCGAAGGTGAAATCTCCCGTTTTGATGGATTTAAATCATCTTCCCAGTATCCCCCATCAAAAATACCACCATTTTTTCCCCGGCGCCCCATGGATCATGATCCATATCTCCAGCGAGCCGCAAAAGAGGGACATGCAAATCACCAGCAGCGACCTTGGCGTTGTTCCCAATAGGAAAATGGTGATTTAAACATATTTAAACTATTTAAACAACAATGAATGGGGATAATGGTTTAACCAACCATGGATTGTACTATGGTCGTTTTACCAAAAAAACTGATCGGGATAAGTTTTGACTAGTCAGACCCCTAGGTGGCTTGAAATTGAAAATGACCCAAGGTGTGTGTCCATTGGCACCCTAATTTTGATCCATAGCCAAATTTGAATGTGACTCAAGGTACGAAGACAAAATCAAATGATGGACTGTTCATGTACCTAGATGTACCCAGTCCATTGACCTGGCATCTTCGAATGCCAAGACACAGAAGGAGGGCCACAATGCCACCACCTGTGTCACCCAGGCCTGGCTTTGCAGACGCATTCCCAAATTTAACTCAGTGATGACTTTGAATTAAGACTCAGTGACAACTCCCAAAAAAAATGAGTTTCCAAAGAGCCGTTTCATCTTTCAAATGTCTCTTATTTGAGTTTCAGAACCCTATAACGTGACATCACCTCACCCGGGACCCGCACCTTTCAGAAAACCTGCGTGGATGATATCAGCCTCTTCCACATGGTCGGTGAAGAACCTGCTACGTCCCAATCATCTCCAACACGGATCCAATGGAATCAGACTTTGGAGCACGAAAATCCACCCAAAAAAACCTCAGAACTGATCAAAACTCCAAGAAATGCCTCCAAAAAAATAATCTTAGTATGGGCTTCGAAGACCCTCAAAGCCACTAAACCAAGCATCCAGTATCCAATACTCTTGACCCATTGCCACATGAATCTGTACAACAACCCCGCGAAAAAACGTCAAATTCCCCAGGAAAGACGAGCAGGATAGCCGTCGGATAGCCCATGGGCTTTCTACATCAGCAGGCTGTTTCTTCGGTCCAAGGTGTAAGGATCAAAGATTGTCCAACAATGGGGCATTTGCCTCCATGTAACATCCTATCAATGGGTAAAATGACAGCAACAGAGATGGATGGAACATCCCAGCAGGTTTCGGGGGAAACTGCTGAGATAAAGATTATAGAGGCAAAATGACCCGTTTCCCCCAAAAGTGGCTCTCATTTGCCCTATAGTCGGAGCAACCCTGAGTATTCTCATGCGATCCCCAACAAGTAAGCAGAGGTTATATCATATCCGATCAAAAGGACTGGCAATGAGGGGAAGGTCTCCTATGAAATATCCCACTCATAAGGGCCACCATATCTCCATCACCCGCTTCCTAAATATCAACTCACTTCAGTTGGTTCATCCCTTCTTTCATATCCCAGTTACAATATATCCCATGAGATGAATATTCCAATTACAAAGGGGCCCCAGAACCCACTTACTAACCATCAATAAATCAATTCCATCACATGGGTGGTAAAACCTGGGTTTCCTCTCAATTTTCCCTGGACCAAACTCAGAATCCCCATCCCAGTCATGTCTATCCGTATCGTGTATGGGGGCTGAAAATAGGTTGCTACAAAATCCACCGGATTGTCAGCCACACATGCCACACCCACCTCCCAACGAATTCAATGAAGGTCCAGGTACATTCGTAAACCATGGGATGCCCCGACCCATGGGATCCCCCACCGATTAGCATCCATGATGCAACTACTCTCTTCTCCACATCCTGTTGCGATGCCGGGGTCGCAGTGTTGCAGCTCTTCTACAGCGGCCTGGAGCGGCAGGGGATGGAATGGATGAGTTTGCAGGAGAATCAACTAACAACAACTTCCAAACAGATAGAGAAGGTGAAATTGACCACTATTTCAGGAAGACTGTACTTTTCTGCATCTTTTTTTACGGCTTGCTATCAAGTTTGACTGAGCTTGAGGGTTCCCAACTATTTGTTGGGGATATCTAGTTGACTTCCCAAGACAACTGGATGAAGAGGGTCAAAGAAATCTTCAAAGCTGCGATGCTGATCATCCTGCTGTCATTCCGCTTGGGCATGCTGGGAACATTAAATGAATAAGCCTGTATATCTCTGGGGATATCATATATATATATATATATATATATACACTTTTCACTTTCACAGGCGCTTAAGGTCTATTCCTTGCTGCCTCTTGCAGGTGGTGCTAATTAAGGTACAAAAGAAGCTTACCCCTGGAAGTACAGTATATACACACACATACATATACAAGCAGTGAACCAAACCTGGTTGTGAAGCTGGAAGTAATACCCCTAGTATACCCCTTTTGTTGTGCAAATCCTGACTTTTGTTGGGTAAACCCATTGTTTTGATTCATCTAACCAACAATTTTGATGCTTAAAATATGTGGAAAAATCCCCATTCCCACTGCAAAGCCCTGTGAATTGGCGCCTCATTGATGTGTTTCCAGTTCATCATGACCGAATCGCCGATGCAATATTCACGGCCACTACCTGGTGGGCAAGGGATGGAAGAGGCCATGGCCCTACTGAAATGGCCCATCGGTCCTAACATGTTGGGACCTTGGGACCGGGAACACTACGCGTTCGAACTAAATATGGTCATATATATATATTATAATATGGTTATACATATTAATATGGAAAAGCAAAAACCATGGCAGATCTGATAAATATGTCATTCACACATTGGTTCTGAAATCATTCTCGGAGTGTGCAATTTTCATCCGCAACACTCCCAAAGCACTTCGTCCTGCTTCATGCGGGTTTTGAATGAGACAAGAAAATATGTCCACGGTCTCGTTTTCCAAATTTGCAAATGGGTCCCCAACCATGACCATAAGTGGGTACCCTCCTTGGATGTGCATCCCAGTTGGTATATGCAGTGTATAACCTGTATGTGTAGAATTATGTGTATATATATATATATCATTTATAACTGGCTTACAACATGGTTATACCATGATGCACCCCCTCAAACCAAGGAACAGGACTCGCAGGACATGGGCTGTGGCTCCAGGGACAAGGCCTGGAGACCAGCTGCGAGTCATCCATCAAAAATGGTTCTATCTGTTTATCTATCTGTTCTATCTATTCTTTCTGTTCTATCTGTTCTATCTGTTCTTTCTGTTCTATCTGTTCTATCTGTTCTATCTGTTCTATCTGTTCTATCTGTTTATCTATCTGTTTATCCATATGTTTTATCTGTTTATCTATCTGTTCTATCCGTTCTATCTGTTCTATCTGTTCTATCTGTTCTATCTGTTCTTTCTGTTCTATCTGTTCTATCTGTTCTTTCTGTTCTATCTGTTCTATCTGTTCTGTCTGTTCTTTCTGTTCTATCTGTTCTATCTGTTCTTTCTGTTCTATCTGTTCTATCTGTTCTATCTGTTCTATCTGTTCTATCTGTTTATCTATCTGTTTATCCATATGTTTATCCATATGTTTTATCTGTTTATCTATCTGTTCTATCCGTTCTATCTGTTCTATCTGTTCTATCTGTTCTATCTGTTCTGTCTGTTCTATCTGTTCTATCTGTTTATCTATCTGTTCTATCTGTTTAGCTATCTGTTCTATCTGTTTATCTATCTGTTCTATCTGTTCTTTCTGTTCTATCTGTTCTATCCGTTCTATCCGTTCTATCTGTTCTATTTGTTCTATCTGTTCTATCTGTTCTATCTGTTTATCTATCTGTTCTATCCGTTCTATCTGTTCTATCTGTTCTGTCTGTTTATCTATCTGTTCTTTCTGTTCTATCCGTTCTATATGTTCTATCCGTTCTATCTGTCTATCTATCTGTTCTATCTGTCTATCTATCTGTTCTATCTGTTCTATCTGTTTATCTATCTGTTCTATCTGTTTATCTATCTGTTCTATCTGTTTATCTATCTGTGTTATCTGTTGATCTATCTGTTCTATCGGTTTATCTTTCTGTTCTATCTGTTTATCGATTTGTTGATCTATGTGTATATATAAAACTGCTTATCTATCTTCAGCTTTCTTTAGCCATGTTTTGTCCAAAAAAAAAAACTTTCTGAAACGGGGACTAGATATATACACTTGTATACGTATGTATTTATCTATCTATCTATCTATCTTTCTATCTATCTATCTATCGATCTATCTATCTATCTATCTATCTATCTATCTATATCTATTTTTATCTATCTCTTTCTATGTCTATCTATATCTTTCTATCTCTATCTATCTCTATCTTTTCTATCTATCTCTACCTATCTCTATCTAGTTTATCTATCTCTCTCTCTCTCTATCTGTCTTTATCTTTCTTTATCTATCTCTATCTATCTCTATCTATCTCTATCTATCTATATTTATCTTTATCTATTTCTATCTATCTATTTCTATATCTATCTATTTCTATCTATCTCTATCTATCTCTATCTATCTCTATCTATCTCTATCTATCTCTATCTATCTCTATCTATCTCTATCTATATGTATCTATATCTATCTATATCTATCCATATCTGTCTATATCTGTCTATATCTATCTATATCTATCTATATCTATCTATATCTATCTCTATCTAACTCTATCTATATCTATCTATATCTATTTATAATATCTATCTATATCTATCCATATCTGTCTATATCTTTCTAGATCTATCTATATCTATCTATATCTACCTATATCTATCTATATCTATCTATCTCTATCTATCTATCTATCCATCCACCCATCTATCTATCTATCTATCTATGTCTGTGTATATGTATAGGTATATGTTTATGCATATATATATATATATATGTATATGTACATATGCATATATATATATGCATATGTATATGCATATGTATATGTATATGCATATGCATATGGATAGATACACATATATATATATATATATGTATGTATGTATATGTATATGTATATTTATGTTTATATGTATATGTATATGTGTGTATATGTGTATGTATGAGTGAAATTAAGTCAGCTTTGCACACCACCACTAAGGCTGGCATCCGTGGTGCAGTCCCAGGTCCAGAGATTGAAACCCAGCAACGGGAAGTTTCGCAGCTTGGAATGCAAAGTTGAATCGATTAAGATGGGATGAGTCCAGTTGAATCATAGTTAATCCAGTTGGAATTAAAACCATAAACTTTCAGAAAATCACCATTCCTCTTCTAAGAAAAACTTGCTTCTGTCAGTGCATGTTCAAATCGTTCAGGTTCCCAGTCTTAAGCGAGGTAGCGAGGAAATGCAAGGAACCTGGTTTGACGGTAGAATCAACCAAGAGGGGTGAACTGCAAACCAGTTTCGAGCTGCCACATGGGTTTGCCAAAAAATTGGAACCCCGAAATTGCAGTTTGAGAAAGTGATAACCATGAGATTCTTGGGGTGTCGTAGAATCGCCGTGTGAGCTTGTCTGAAAATTGTGTGGCCTCAAATTTAATGGTTGATCATCATGTTTCCAGGGGAAAAAAACTTGGGGTGCCCCCCCATTTTCAGACACGCTCCAAATATACCAAAATGTTGGTAGTTATATATACCCCATTGTGTCATAGCACATCAAATATGCCGATAAAATGATTGATTAATATATATATATATATCGCAAAATATTCCATATCCCCAGTGTTGGCATTATAAGCCATTATATCCCCATGAAATATACCCTTCTTGTCACAGATCCCAATGATTTTGTTGCTTTACATCCCCAATATATCCCATAGAATGAAAGCATCGCCAAATGCACCTTGATCACATTCTTGTTGGGGTGCAAAAATTGCGCCACCAAGGGATTGACGATGACCTTGCCAGCTGGAAGTGTCACAGATCGGGTCGCTTCATAAGATTCTGACTATCAAAGAATACATAGAAACAAGGAGCTAAGGAGCATGAATCAGAATAACTCAGAATATATACTCTTCTTATGAAATTCAGATGATGCTTCTACTATCTTGGACTATCAATCGCTTTTTGTTAACCCCATATCCGCATCAGCGACATCCCGCCTTGGTGGGGGATGTAAAACTGATCTCCTGGCAACCGCGACTCAATGGATTGGTTTAAGGGGAATCTCACAGGAAACCATGGTTTACCAGCCACATGTAGAGCAAAACATCTACCCTCTGGTAAACGTTTACATAACTATGGAAAGATCCACCATTCTTAATGGGAAAATCCACTATTTCTATAGTCATTTTCAATAGCTATGTTAGTTTACCAGAGGCTACTAGATGTTTCCCTTCACGGAATATCAACTTGTAGCTGGTGTATTTATGGAGGTTCTAAGATTGGTATTGACCCATCAACATATTGCTACGGTATTGAAGTACTCCAGGACAGTACCAGTTTCTGAATTTTGCTATCACATCAGTACGTTGTCATTGTTGCATTGTCATAATGTACTATACATTGCATGACTTTAATATTCACTGCCAAAGTTCCTAAAAGCTGCTTTGTAGAAAATGCTTCAGGAAATTGGCAAAATGTGGCGGAAAGTATCCACTTGCAGAAAACAAAAGAACTAGTTAGCTAGTCTATGCTTTTTGTCTTCAGACCAAACCTTTGCAAATATGACCAAACTCAAAGCCATGGCAACATGCATTCAGATATGTATATGTATCTATATATATAATTATTCAGCTACACACACATAAATATTGTATGTGTAACGTGTATGTGTATATATATATATATTATGTATCCATGCTACCTAATTCGACTTCCGATTCTAGATTCACATCTATTCCGCTCCACTCCATCATTCTGGTTTCGTTCCCTCCGGCAGCCTGATTGCCAGAACCCACAAGGGCATTGGTCAGGGTCATGGACAGCCAATAGATGGGTCCACCCTGCCCCTGAATGGCATCCACTAATACCTGCCGCTGCCAGTTATGCTTTGCTGATTGCAGGGCTTGGTAAAAGTTGGTATCTTAATTGAACATAACTATTGGGGATATCATCTCCAACAAATACTGTTTCGAGTCATGTTCAAAAACTCCAGTTTTCCGGACATTTACCAACGCCTGGATTGCGGGTCTTAAAAATGCAATGGACAACCGGTTTGCATGTTGCTATTCTTGCAAAGACCATCACAAGTCACAAGCATGATTTGCCAATCGATGTCCATCCCTAATCATTGGGCAATCAGGTGTTTTCTTTGTTTTGATGGTTGTATCATTCTCTGCATTTGGTTGGTTCTGTCCCTTGATATAGATAATATTTCTGAATAAATATCAATCCAATAGCGTATTCATCAAATATGCGGCAAGTTCTTCTGCTGTGGTATGTCAGAAGGGGTGTATATAAATATATACTAATCAAATACGGATGAGGTAACAATCAAGTGCCAAAAGCGCTTATAGCAGGACCAAACCTCAATCAATGGGATGGAAAGTAATACCCAAAGCCATCCAGAGCTGGACTACACTACGATTCAGCCTATTTTGAAAACGGAAAAGTGGATGTTCAATAATCAATATCACAGAACAGAAAGTGAAAGTATGAAGATCTATCATAAGCTTAGCCTGCATCAATGTGTGTGTGAAAATCTTGGATCCACTTTGTGAAAATGGATCAAACATTCAACCGTCCCACGGTGCCCACGTGTCACAAATCCAACTGCAAGTGGAAACATCCACAAAAGGAAAACGATCTTCCCAGCCAACATCTAAAACAGGTTGAAGTATTTGAAGTTGTCGTCGTCCATGACATCAACAAATCACCTTTGCCAACCATGATCTGTCGGCATGAAACAGCAGCCCCACCTCAATGGGAAGCAGTGTGATCACACTCAACATGTTGAACCTCACCACGCAGGGAGGCCCAAGTCATGATAGAAACTGGGAGATCAAGTCACGGTACCCCCCCCAAAAAAAAAATGGGATGATCTACAACAAAAACAACGACATAAACACCGTGAATCTGCCCTAATTTTAAGCCATTGGACTTTGGCGATCCATATCCAAGGGACATCTTCCATTTGTGTTGGGAGCATTTTAGCGGTCAGAAATGGACCAAAAACCTGACCAATTAGACCAAGTGAGTTCAGACCATTTACCCTCTGGTTATGACTAACATAGCCATGGACAATGGCCCATTTATAGATGGTTTTACCATGTTTTACCTATTAAAAATGGTGGATCTTTCCATGGCGACGTTAGTCATAACCAGATGGTATCCTTTTCAAACACCCGATTTTCTCACAGACTCACATGGCAATTTCAGGAAACCCGAAAATCGTCAAGCTGATGTGTGAATTTTCCGTCGGACCCTCCGAATGAGCTTCCCATTGTTTGTCACTTATGCCGCTGGTAAACTTCCGCATTTGTTGGTAGATTTTTTGTGGGCAAAACACCATGTTCCCAAGTTCTGGCAGATTGAAATCCCAATTTGGAAGCAAAAAAACGAAAAACTGCTTAAAATCTCATTGAATTTCCCCAACAATCACCGCATTTCTTCAGCTTGAACAGCATTTTTGTTCGCCGTTGACGGTCGCCAGGGAACATGTCGTGCACGGTGGCGCCCGAGAAGGCGCGTTCCAACTCCAGGCGTTCGCCCACGTGAGCCATGGAGACCTGATGGTGAGATGTTTCCTGTTTTTTTCGTGGGAAATGGAAAAATCACCTGCGGATGTAAAGGTGTAGAATGTGTGCGTGTGTGTATATATATATATATATGATTATATATATATATGTACATAATTATACATATATATACATGTATATGTGTTTGTACTGTGAGAATAGGCATATCAATATAGCACGAGGGCTACATATCAATTGTACATATATCTTTGCAGAATCGTATACACAGTGTACATACTAACTGTATCTAATTGTATCTACAATACGCAAGGATACAAGACCGACTATAATCCTCTCTATCACATATTACTATGCGTTTGACCATCATACCACATTCTTGTATAAACGCTACACCTCTGGATACGTGTAGAGACTGTGAAATTCTTTGTTCACTTTTGTGGGGATACAGGGATGCACGCATCAAGATGGCACTTTAGGATAAATATCGTTGGTAGAAGTGACCAAATCTGATTTCATGCCATTTCATGTATGTATAAATATATATATATATGTATATTGATGTCTTGTTGTTTTTGGACATTGCCATTGAATACACTGTTTTTCTTTGCATTTCATAGTTTCCTATATAGGGCCGCCGTCTTGTCGGCTTATCAAACTGCATCTCACACTCTTATCAGTTACATAATTTCCATAGCTCTGCTTTATCAGCATTCCGTTTAAGTCTAATGTTGAATTCTGGGTGTTTTCAATACGCATGCTACTTGTTTGACAACATGTGTGTGCGACAAAAAAAACCTGAATTCAGAGGAAAATATCCCGGTTCACCCATCTAAACTCCACAAGGTCATGGAAGTTTCTGATGTCTCCCTCTTGAACTCATTGGTGAATACAAAGATTCCACTCTGGCCCAGAATATCCCCAAGGGCCCCCGGGCAATGGTATTTGTCACAGAGGTGCCAATGTTGGCTCCCATGACAATAGGAACTGCCTGGGCTGTGAAACCCCAGAGGTATGTCAACCAGTTGCTTAACTTCACACAGCTAGTAAGGAATTTCCTCTTCACCCCCATTGCAGATGGTCTCAGAAAGGAAATCATGAAACTCCAACAAAAGTCATCTATCGAGATGGCATTTTTCCAGATTTCACACCCTTGATCATGCAGATTCCTTGACCATGACCGTTACGATCCAAATTCTACTCAGTAACCAAGCTAACAGCGCCCCATTTTATCCCAAATCCCATTTTCCAAAATCCCAATTCTAAAAAATATTTATACTATAGATATAGATATATTAATACTATTAATATTAATACTCATCCATCCCCATTTAAAAAAGAAAAACAACAACCAACAACCCCTTCGACCAGGTCGTGGCTGCGTTGTGCACGGAGAGCTGTCCAGCTCCCACCAGACCCACCACGATGGAAGTACTGGTGGAGGAGGATTGCACCAGCACCGTGGACAGGATCCCCACCATGAAGCCTGGAGTGTGCCATATGTAGAGTGCATGTGTATCTACATCTATATATATATATATATACACAATATGTATATATATATATATACTATAGATATAGATATAGATATATTAATATTATAGATGTGTATACTGTATATATATATAATTATATATGTGTCTATATCTATACAATACTATAATTTGTACAGATACATGCATACATGCGTTTTTCAAGCTGGGCTATAGTCAACCACTATTGAACAGTGATAAACTTTCAGACTCTTCATGCTTTATCCAAGGAACTGAGATATTCCAAGCATTTGGAGCGTACAAAATCTGTCCTCCAAACTTTTCGGATCAGAAAAATGCCCTCCTAAAATGGTCCTTCTCTTCCCCCATGTTCAACAGAAACATTCCAAGGCTGCAGTGATGTCCTTGTGAGCAAAATTCTCTGGGGCTGGGGACTGGTATACCATGTAAATCATCATTTATCCAGTACATGCTGATTTTTCATGATTTTTCAATGGGTGGTACCCCTCTTTTCTTCTCAACCCACGGGAGACATCCCCAGCCCCCCCCAAATACGCCCCGGCTGGGCGCTGCCTGCAATGGGATTGTCGGTGATGCTAAAGAGCATCCCTGCACCCTTTCCTCCGAGAGCCTGCTGAGTTGCTTAGGGCTCCGGCCCTGTACCAGTGAGCAGCAACCAAACGGGAAAAACGATTGGTGATAAGATTGATAAGTCCAATGAAAGAATTGAAAATAAGCGTTAGATAAATATATGAGATAAGTTAGATGATAAGATTGATAAGTGAGATCAAAATAAGTAGTTAAATAATGTTAAATAGTTGGTTACACAACAAATCCTCCAAAAACTATCCACCAAATTCTCGGTCCACCTTGAAGGCCATCCCCATCAAGTCCAAGCCAAAGAGAAAGGCATAGAGAGCGCCCAGCACGCCCAGCAGACGGAGAGAAGTTATGGCCACCTGAAAATCAGATACGGAAGTTGTGGCTGATAAAAAGGTAGCTGATTCGTGGAAGTTATCTGTTCGGATAGGCAAAATTCACCCCAAAAAAAACTCCAACTGGATTCACTGCTGACCTAGTACCTAGTTGAGGGAAAATGTTTAAGCATTTTAAAACAAAGGCCTTGCCACCAAGTTGAGCTTTCGATTCTACGCAACAGACATGTTCAAATGCAAACGCTCCAGTTTCAACATATCAGCCGGTTTTCCAACTTTTCCGAATCTTTTCTTGTTTCTTCGGGGATATCCCATACCAATTGTGGATTTCTATGCGCCCCAGCTGTGAGCCTTCCGAAGCAAGCCATCGCGGGGCTGTGGCTTCTCCGCGTCTTCCCCCATGGCAATTTTTGTCCTGTGCAGTCGCCAGCCTTGGCAAAAAATCCAAGTGATGCCTCGTTTGCCTTTAAATTGGTACATAATAACATGCAATAACATGTAATAACGTGTCATAACTGACTCTTTACCGCTAAATTTGGCCACATTTCTTTGGGTCTTGGACAGCGGTTCAATATGGCCTCTTTGAGCCTGCAACGGAGAGCTGTGCCTCCAGAAATGATCTTTGCTTCGAGGATAACATGAGCACTAAAGATGCAGATCACTTAAAGCCACTAACAAACCAGAATATGATGTTATCATGTCATCTTTAGCCATCTTTAACTCATCGATATTCGTTGGCCATCTTTAACTCAAAGAATGAATCCCCGGCAAATCCTATGGATGAACCCGACGTGAGGAGTACCGGCTAAGCGACATTCATCGACCACCCCACCGCTGCTGTTTGATTCAATCCATTCTGGCATCTCAGATCCAAGTCATGGGTCGGCAGCTTTCTGAGTTCAAAGAATATTGCCATTTCAACAGAGAAAAATATCAGAAAATTGGGTATACAGCATTCAATATCTATACCCTCTGGTGAACTAACATAGCAATGGAAAATCACCATTCTTAATGGGAAAATCCACTATACATAGCCATTTTCCATTGCTATGTTAGTTCACCAGAGGGTATAGATACATATCTTGGAGATCTTGGAGATATTACATGCTTTTTTCATCAGATCAATATCAGAGATCTGGTTATGTGACTTGGGATGATTTTGCTTCAGAGCAATAATAAAACCTGCCAGTCCATGTCTGCCATCCTTGAATGTCTACAAAACGGTGGTGGATTCCGAAAGCTCCGACGCACGAATCGGACTGGAATAGATTTGATTCGCCCGCCGCGTCCAGTTGCCTCATCCTTGCCATCCCAGCTGCGCTTTATGCATACCTTCTAAGCCACTTGATGGGAGATTTTTTGCCACTTATAGGGGAACTTCCTAACGAAGGGAAATTCCCAAACTCCCCACCAATTTGATGTTGGACACAGCCACGGGACTGGTTCTAAGAAACATCGATTGATCACAAGACCAGAACTTCCTCTGGCGGCTACAGCCCATTTCTCGGATGATAAAAAAAACCAGGGTGATATATATATATATATTATATATATATGTGTCCCCATGTTTGGAAGAAATCCATTACGGGTATAAAATGTGTCGTCCCCTTCAGTAGTTCAGCAGTGAGTTTCAGCAGTTGGTGGAATCCAAGGTGTTCCGGTCATGGCGCATTTCGCTGTTTCTGTCAGCCGTGAAACAAACGCGACGCGTGTAGAGAGCATCTGTGCGTCTTCCAAGCAATCATTGAAAATATGGATACGTGGGAATGTACCATGTACAAACCGTAGAAACAATACATACTCCAGATGAATCTCATGGCCGATCAGATATGGGGCTGGTGAAAGGCCTGGCACCGGGAGGAGTTAACATCCAGGAGTTAACAGCAGGGTCAAACTGTGACTTTGGGGTTGAATCAAAGTGACTGGACTCAGATTTACAGTCCTCTACAGCCTCTATGTTATATATATATATGTATATATATGTATATGTATGTGTATATATATATGTATATATATAAGATAATTGACTGCAATGTCTACTCTGTATATGATAGATATATAATTGACTGCAATCTCTACTCTTCTGCGAAATGGGACTTGTCCCTTTAATCTCCCATAATGGACTGCAAAGCTTATCCGTGTTGTCAAACACATGATGATTTGTCACTAGAAAATGAACCACCGTCAATGCAATCCACATTATTAACCATCTATTTCCAACTGGATATTCTGCATAACTTCCAATTGCAGATCAAACTTCCCTTGGCTGCGCTTGCTCAACGAGTCACCTTTACCAAGCTTGGATCTGGGTCTGAAAATGGGCGATTTCCGTGGATTCACCCCACTATTCGGGCAAAATCAACCAGTGGATCTAAGGATTTCTCTGAATTCAAAGCCTGTGCAGGCCTCTATATAGCTGGTGGCCCCATAGAGACTGCACCTTATTGATCCTCGTTTTCCTGGGCGCCAAGGCAGTCATGGAAAAGCCATGGGCGCGTCGGAGCGCCGCAAGTATGCTAACCCGAAGGGTTCAGTGGTTGTCAGAATCCCGCACATCATATATGTATATATATATATGATATATATATATATATGTATGATATGGATGTGCATAGATGCCCATCCAACTGTTTAAGCCCCACTCCATGTGACACAACATACTGCACCACTGCTCTAGTACATTGGTCCCAGTCTTTGATTTGGGCCCCAAAAAGATCGGAAATATCAAAGTTTCATCGGGATATAGTTATATAATGTCACATAGTGACATAGTATGGATATGAACTGTCCATGTTTCCCATCTTTTTGAGAATTCCTGAGAAGATCCATCTCCGCACCTCCTCATCCGAGGAGTACTGAGGCCTTTGTGGCTGATTGTCGTACCAGCTTTGAGGAAAAATTACGAGGAAACACCATATAGGACCTTCCGATGTTCTTCCCTTCTCATCCAAGTTAGGGATATTCATGGGGTTGGTTGAAAATCATGCTGCCCAGGAAAAAAATAAACAAGACTAATTACCCCTTTTCCCCATTGTTCGATGGCACAAAAAAAGGATTGAGAGGAGATGGAACCAATCAAGATTGGCGATGGAACCATTGAACGTGATTGGGGGATAAGTGTTGTTGCACCTGGAAAGCATGCGATGTGGTTCCATGAATCGGGTCAGAAGCAACAGCTCTCCGCTAAAAATTGTAAGGCCCCCACTCACCAGGTCGCAGCAAACGATAGGATGACACGTTGTACCGTTCGGTGGACTGTGCCTGTTGCTGCAAGTAAATCTCCTGCCTTAGCGCTGCGCCAAAAAGCTAAGGCAGTTCCTTTCGGAGAATCCTAGTGTCCGAGTCCTGGAACTCTAACATCTGATATCACTGATACATTATTCCTATGTTTTTTCCGGAAAATAAGCACTTCAAGGGAAGCTATGCTTTAAATAATGATGACAACCAAACATTTAGCTTCGAAGAAAGTGGAACGGACACACGTTTACAATATCTTTGCTTGGGCGGTCGAGGTTGTTGTCTGGTATTCCCTGATCATCGGTAATTCGAATTAAGCCAAACAATCAAGTTTTCTGAATGGTGACAATGCTTTCGGACTGGAGAAAACACAGGTTTTCTGAGTTGTGCGGCCTCCAAATGATTCACTTTTCAGAGTTTCCCGCACTGGCACAGTCACCCCAGAACTGCGTCGCACTAGGTCACCGGACTTATCTGGGTAATATTGCCTGAGCGGACCAGTGGTCCCCATAATTGCTGGACGATTCCTCCATATTTCTGTCAAGATTTAGCCAAGAAAAAAAGGACAAACCATGATAGATTTCGACAAGACGCGATGTTCAGCAGTGACTCGTCTATGAAAGAAAATTGCAAAGGCTTCACCTATGGCAACTGCTTCGGCTATGAACTGCAAGACGAGATACAGGACTTCCAGCCAAAGTTCCTGGCACTGCAGCTGGAATCGATGGAAGCAATTCGATGAGGGAGGGCAACAGGAATGAGAGTGTTTTGAATACGTTTTTTTTGGCGTACATAATGTATTAATGTATGTATGTATGTATGTATGTATGTATGTATGTATGTATGTATGTATGTATGTATGGATGTATGTATGTATGTACGTACGTATGTACGTACGTATGTATGTATGTATGTCTCTGTGTGTGTGCGTGTATGTATGTATGTATGTATCTATCTATCTATGTATGTATGTATCTATCTATCTATCTATCTATCTATCTATGTCTATCTATCTATGTATCTATGTATCTATGTATCTATGTATCTATGTATCTATGTATCTATGTATCTATGTATCTTTGTATCTATGTATCTATGTATCTATGTATCTATGTATCTATGTATCTATGTAT
>Ga0126342_10002600_pt1 | contig 28489 bp, 22 predicted proteins | sample Cyp1metagenome_FD_92528 | JGI IMG/M metagenome (GOLD analysis project Ga0126342, IMG submission 92528) | Coral microbial communities from Lord Howe Island, Old Settlement Bay, Australia - Cyphastrea 1 metagenome | ecosystem: Host-associated > Invertebrates > Cnidaria > Coral ... | reverse complement strand
TACTTTCTGAACTATAGGTGTGCTAGCTACAAATCTACAACTAGTTGAAAGTTGATACCTCACTTTTCTACTTTCTGAACTATAGGTGTGCTAGCTACAAATCTACAACTAGTTGAAAGTTGAAACCACACTTTTCTACTTTCTGAAGCCATACTGTCACGGTGTCTGAAACATTCTTAAAGCCTTCATCACTGTCACTGTCCCTATAAACAAACATGAACATCATGTCCAAATTCCCCTTGCCAAACATATCAGACCCCTGACCTTGTGAAATTGAAGAAGAACCATCTTCAAACCATGACCTAACTTAGATAGCTACATTTTTCCAAAGATAGTTAAGATAAGTTGCACAATTTAAACCAAAATAGCATACAGTACTGAACTGATCTGAACTGTGGATCCAAGACATGCAAGGTTTCCCTTGAAATCTCCATTCACACATGATATTTGCCTTCTATCTTATCCAATTAAAGCCCAGGCCATATCCCATTATGTCCCTTATCGATGCAACGTATAGAAAAAATATCAACTTAAATGCCGAATTCATAAAATACAACATACTGGATGTAGACATGTTGCACAATGTCTCGTTATATCCCCAGAACAAGTCCGTATATTCCCAGCTGCGGCGCCTCCTTGGCCTTCTGTTGCGCCTGAGTCGCCTTGCCCTTGGCAGTGTCCAATGCCTGAGTCGCCTTGCCCTTGGCAGTGTCCAAGGCATTCACCTGTGGGATCCAGGGATCTGGGTGGATCCAATGTGGACGACTCATTCATGGTGAAAATCAGCAGATTCTTAGGCGATTGAATGGGAGTTTAACATCATTTAACATCATTTAACATCATTTAACATCATTTAACATCATTTAACATCATTTAACATCATTTAACATCATTAAACTATCAACTTTGATGGTTTTGTTAAGTGGCGATTCATGGTTTTGTTTCAGCAACAAAAAATTTAGTGGCGATACATGGAGATGAAACAAACCCCAAATTTCTGTTGGTCATCCCGCAATGAGAATCCAAACAGAATGGATCACCATCGATGACCATCTTGGTCCCTGTAAAGTTGGTTACATAATTGTAATTGAATGATATGATGTGTTGATGAAATATGATGAAATTCTATATGCAATCCTTAAATCCATTTAAATCCGCCAGTAAACTAACATAGATGTGGAGAAAAAAAAACAACACCATAATGTGTAGATTCTTATCATTGTCCACATCATGTTAGTTTACCCATGATGAGTATACAGTCCAACTTTTGATTATGGCACACTTTTGGTTTTGCGCTGTTTATCACTTCCGTCTCCAAGATCTCTCCGCTCGGCCGAGCGGCCACATGACTCTTGCCCTTCGCCTCAGCGTCGCTGGGGGAGCTGAAATCAGCTGAGCCATGCTGAGCCTTGCGCAACACTAATCCAACACATATCCAAAAACCAACGTGACTAGTTGGGAAATCCCCTAAACGGGCGGTTTATAGCTGGAAAAATGGTTGGAAGATTGAATATTATTTACCAGCAACCTGTGGTTACCCCATGCATCTCAAGGTTCAACTTATTGGCCTTGATACAACTGGTATACCCTCTGGCAATCAAACAAGGCAATGGAACATCCACCATTTAGAGATGGTGTTTCCATTATATAAATCAAAACCCCCATTTCGCTCAGGGATTTCCAGCTTTCCGCGTTTGGTTACCAAAGGGTAATTCGCATGGTCGTTGACCTATTCCCATCCATGTCACCGACTGCAATTGATGCAGCCAATGTGGTTAAGACTGAAAAATGACTCCATCTGATTTCCCCATACCATCACCTAAGTACTTGGAGGATATCCCCCTCTGTACTGCTTAGTAGCCACAATAATCATCCTCCCTTCTCTGCTCACCGCGTTACGTAGGTGCCCTTGATGCTCGTCAAGGTCTCCTGCAGCTTGCCATGCGCCGTTGTCTTCACAGAGTCCACCAAGCCTTTCGTGGTCTCCACGGACCACTGCACTTGACCTCGGTAGATTGAGCCAGGGGAAAAGCCAATTGGTAAAACGTTTAACATAACAAAACTATGGAAAATCCCCATTTTTAATGGGTAAATCCCATGAACCAGCCATGTCATGACTGGGGGTCATATGTTACATCATCCCCAGTTCTAGGGGTATACCATGGTATATCTAATCAGAAACCTCTAATTGGGGATGGTTTATTATTTGGTTTCCCGCATTAATATAGTTCATTCCTGGACAACCTGGCCTAGAAATTTGGTCTGAAGTGTTTCAATTGATGAGAATTATTCAAGAAATCTCGCCTGAGGTGAAATTTCAGCCGGAATCCAGCGGCCTCTTTGCATACCGCGGAAATTGGACCCCCTGGCAAACACATGATTTGACACTTGAAGTCAGAGAGTGACATTGGGAACTGAGGATCGACAGAGATTGACACAATTAACACAATTGACAAAATCATCTGATTTAAGATAGCAAGTTGCTGAGTCCATATGTTTGGCATCACCAACACCCCAACAAAATCAGCATGAAACTTCTCCAAATGCCCAGGGGCGCATAGAAAATCCCTTGGCCGCTTCGAGATTTTCGGAACACCAGCTTTTGAGACCGTTCTCTTTCAAGGACGTGTAGCTCTCACCTGGCTGCTGGTCATTTTTTGGAAGCCGAAAAGCAACACTGGTGGTTTTACCAGCCGGGTTAAGCTACAAATTGACCAAATTTGCGCATTGAAGCTGATGAAGGTCATATTTTTCGTGAAAAGCTTTGATGGATGCATCCATATTTGATGGATATTACAGGACAATGCACGAAAAATCAAGCCCTCATATTGCCTCAGATGGCGGTCAACAGAGTTAGGGCAGTTCAAACATACCATTTGGAGATGGCTATATACCCTCTGGTAATTTAACATAGCTATTGAAAATGGCCATAGAAATAGTGAGTTTTCCCATGAAAAATGGTGATTTTCCATAGCAAACCGTTAGTTTACCAGAGGGTATCTGATTCTACGGAGAAAAGAGGTCGATGTGAAGATCAGCAGAATATGTTTCTGCACCTCACTGCAAAATCTCGAAAACGGGAATTTGAGAAGCCGCATCATCAATGCCTTGGGTCTCCCCAATTCTAAGTTGATTTATAAAGCCCTTCAACTGTACAGGATGGGGCCCCCCAGTTATAAGTTGATTTATAAACCATGATAATCCCCATTAACTATAGTTATATCTACCATAAACCACAGTTAAACCACTTATAAACCAACTTAGCTATCTAGGGGGCCCCACTTTGTAAAATATATCCTCAATAAAACCCATATGTTGGAGCAATGAACCAACTTACTTATCTCGGGGCCCACAGGCCGTGGGAAAACTTCAACTGTTGACCATCAAAAACTGGGATAGCCGTCTGTCTATATGGCGGTTCACCAATGAGGAAATGAGGATGCTTACCAACAAACATTCTAGGATAGAACCACCAAAACCATTGGAATTCATGTTTTCTGGAATTCAACCAATGATTAATAATCCCAAATGCGTCCCTAGACAATTGATCATGTTCATATTTGATGATTAGACGTGTACACAGTGCCTCTGGATAGCAAAGTTGGATCATACATAGGCTATTTTACATACGGTCTCTACATTTATATACGGACTTTTAAATATACGAACAGGTATTTTAGACTACCTACGGGAAAACTTTCCTTGGCCCGCCCGGCCATTTAAACATACGGAATCCCATTCATTTAAACATACGGTAACTACATTTAAATATATATGCGAACTGGTATTTCATACTACCTCCGGGGCCTCGCGGTCTGGCCCGCCCCCCACATATTTAAATGTCGTTACCGTAGGTTAATCAGGGTTTTTGGATGTTCATGGTGACTATAGCTTTTGGTTGGATGGGGTAGGGTGTCTCTTTGTGTTGGTAGGATAACTATATCATCGCATTAGCCAACAAACGAAGCTAGGGTGGGGTTTCTCTTTGTATTGGTGGGTGCTCCCATTAAGGCATGACTTTGGAACTGAGTTCGCCCATGTCCAAAATGTTGGATTTTCATTTGATGTTCTATATTTTGGGCATGGTTTCTTAGCTGCCCTCTGAAGGCTCGCAGCGGCTCCAACGAAGCGAAGACTCTCTCAACCTTCGCGCGTCATGCTCTTCGAAGTTTCTGCCTCTTGCTACTACAATCGTCCAAGTCTTTCGGCTCGCCTTTGTCATCTACAATGAATGTGGCGCTCAATTCTGTCCTGGGTGCTGATGCCACTCTCGGTGGTAATCAACTTGATTTATCCTGCTTTTAGACCAAACACATGTTCAAAAAAGTGGCATGACAAGTGTTGTTTCAAGTTTTCTTTCAGCAAATCCCTAATTTTAGAAAAACAATAGTAAACCACCCATATTATACCACCCATTTAGTGTAAATCTTGGGATGCTGGCTGCTGGATCCTATCGCTTTACTAACAGCAATGTAGTAAACCCAGGTATAAACCATCCACAGTATCGTCATAAATGGGTTCTAAAAACCACCCCCAAATGGTAGGTGTTTTTTCTTTTAAACGCTTTACAAAAAATCATCTCATGAATCTGCATAAATACCTCATGTGTGGTGGAAAAAAAAACATCGTTTCTTGTGGAAAAAAACTTCAGAAATCGACAGAAAAATCCTCAATTTTGGGATGGTACATGTCCATCATAAATCTTGGTTGAATCTTCAAAAATATTCTGAAAAATCTATCATTGTCCATCCGTAAAATACAAATCTCCATGCCCATTAAATTCATCATAAATCACCATTAAAATCCACCATGGTTGGTGAATCAAATCAAGTCGACGTTAAAATAGGCACTGATCTTGGATATATTTACCATGTTTTTCCACCTGCCAGGTGAGGGTCTCTAATTTTTATTAGAGTTACTTTCTCCTTCCGTCCTAATAATCACGTCAAAATAATCACTTGGATAAATCTCCTATAATCTGAATGTCGACCTTACATATTTTTTTGTAGGTGACAATTAAAATTATGGATATATCACTTGGAGTTTTGGATAAATCTCCTATAAAGTAACATGTGTTGGCGATAAAATCAAATAAAATCTATCAAAATCATCACTTTTCTTGGATAAATCTCCTAGAATTTTAATGTTGACTTTATAAAATTGTGTATTATAGGTGATATGTAAAATTCTGGAAATCCACTATAAAGCCATAGTTTATATAGATTTTAATAAGGGATTTAATCAATTTTGAAATTGAGTTGTTGTTTATTTTTATTATTAGGGTTTTTCATTGGAATATTAGGGGAAAGCATCAAAATCCATTTTTTGGCAATATGTTGTATAGGTTTTAATAAGGGATTTAATCAAATTTGAAAGATGTTTTTTTTATTTATTTTTTGTTATTAAGGTGTTCATTGAAATATTAAGGGCACCCTAATACAAAATACCCCCCTAATATTAAACTATATAGATCACCGTGTTTACCATTTGGGGGTGGTGTTTTAGTATATAATAGGGAGAGCGGATTATTTTCAAGGACTTCAGAAGTTTCAGGTTGACATTAAAATAACACTCTCCTATAAATTCACCTGTGTTTTCTCGGAGATCTCCGCCGCCTGCCGCGCTCTTCAGCTTCGACAAGCACTCCATCACTGCACCCGAGGCATCCGCAGCCGCGGTGGTGGCAGAGCTCCTCTCCATGAAGGGATTTGACCACCCATAGATGGGGGAATCATGATGATTTTATGATGATTTTTATATGTATTCATATGATTTTAGGGTATTTTATAGATGGAAAATGATGATTTGCGATGATGTCTAATGATGTATGATGATGTCTGAAGATTTATGATGATTTATGAGGATTTATCAACTACAGCAACCACAACTAAGCCATACCACCCTAAGCGGAGTGTCCAATCAATGGGTGAACTAACTATGGTTATTAAGCACTTACCCTCTGGTAATTTGTTGCATAGCTCTTGAGAATGACACATTTTGTTCGTTGATTTACCTACTAAAAATGGCGATTTTCCATAGTTATGTTAGTTTACCAGAGGGTTTGATGATTTTAATGGATTTATGGATGGACAATGATGAATTTCTCTGAATCTATTTGGTAATACTCTATTTTTCTTGGATGATTTGAGAATATTTTGGGATGATTATATGGTATTTTCACCAACCATTTGATGATTTGATGGGCATATCATATGATCTACCTTCCAGTAATCGAACGTGGCTAGCTGGGAAATCTCCTTTAGATGAAGCTTGAACGCTGGGAAATCTCTCTGCGACTGGTGGAGAAAATGATGATTTATGGAGATACGCAACAGAAATTGAAAACTTTAGCCTCTGGTAAACGTTTACATAACTATATAACTATATGGAAACTCACCATTTTTTATGGATAAATCAACTATTTCTATGGCACTGTTCAATAGCTATCTATGTATGTTTACCGGGCCGGGCAACCAACACAAAAAACATGGACTCTGCCACGATCATCCCAGTAGGTTTCCCCAGTCATCAGGAATTAACCAATGGGAAAAAACTAAAATCCTCAGCAAATCCAGCATTTTGTAGGGAATTTTCTCTGGATCTAAGTGACTCTAGCAATCAAACAATGGGAACATAGCGGGATTAACATGGATTTCGTTCATTTTTTTGGGGGGGGAAAGATGCTTAAACCATCAACAATTGGCGGTTCAGAAGGAAGTTTTACCTAGCAAAATTGTAGGCTTGACGTGGGTTCAACCACATTAATGATGATTTCAGCAGTTTAAAAAAATGTGAAATTACCCTCTGGTAATGACTAACATAGCTATTGAAAATGGCCATAGAAATACTGGATTTACCAATGAATAGCATGGTGGTTTTCCATAGTTATGTAAACGTTTACCAGAGGGTATGTAAAATTATACGTCAAACATGGCTGGGATTTATCAATTTCCGATGGAACACCCTCTGGATGGAAATGGGGGGATCACTAGCAAGTAGTAGAGGATAACATTATATGATTTTTTATTAAATGTGGATTTAACTTAGGTGAATTTTGATTGTGAGCTAGATGATAGAAGACACAAAATAAAATTACGGAGCAACATGGAGCAAATAAGGTACACCAACGAGAGCTTGACACGAACAAAGACCATGTCTATTGAATCTCTGTGATGCCGGGACTGAATGGCAACTGCTGTTTACTGACTCGTGGTTCCAACATGTTCCCAACCATCCTTAAGATATTAGGGATGCTGTACCACATTATCCAATCTGGATAATTTTAGCAACCACAACTGTTTGAGGCGTATGCAGATTGAACCAACATCGTAGTAACTCAACGGCCTGAAATATTGACGGCAGCCGATCTACAACGTGCTGGGTCACATCCTTCTTGTTTACTGGTACTCATGCAGTATATATCCCATTTTTGTGGTTAGTTAACTCCACATCCCCATGTTCAGCTCTTTCAAAATCTGTAAACCAGACGTATATGGTTATATCCCTATTTGGATTATCATCCCGTTTGGTAACTGACTATTTACCTTGGTGATCAATCACCTTTGGTGAGTTATCCCATGAGTGAACTATGATCCCACGTACTGACTACGAGTAGTTAGGAATTGGGCTGGGAACTTCGGTGGGAACTATATATATATATCCCATATGCTCCATGTATGGTATATTTACCTGCATTTGGGTGATTTTTAGGGGAAATGTTGGTAAATATTCCATACATGGAGCATATAGGGTATGTTTGTGATATGTTGGTTATCCCGCTACTAATCTATGTTTTGACCATGGCTCTTCTTGGTTTGTCTGTTTTTTTTTGAAGGGAAACGCGCAAAATCCTTAGGATTACAATCTTTCGTTTCTATTCAATTTATATAAATGTATTCACCAAAGATATCTTAGACCTGCGCAAACATGAACCCAGATTATGGGTCAGTCATATCCCTCTGGAGCAACGCACAGTCTGCGAACTGGATTCCATGGCCCATGGGTTACTTTCCATAGCTAATATTTACCAGGAGGTATAAAAAACCCTAAATTCCATTCAATCCCCCGAAATCTCTCATGAAAATCGCCATGAAAATCCATCTACATCCAAAAAAACATCTTGAAGAACGGTTTCTACCTATTAGTATGTTCCCATATATATATATATATATATATTCCAAAGTGGTTTCTACCTATTAGTATATGTTTCAACCCTTAAAGTGGTAACTTTCAAACGCTCCCTATATTCCCATGTTCATTCCCTGCCCTTCACTGTTCGCCTCATCTGTGAAGCCTTGGTCATCACAGAATTCACAGGCTCTGCGGACTGAACCTGCGGAAAAAGACACGGAGTTGCGAAACGGAAACCCGTTTGGAAACCATAGGAGAATGGTGATTTAATGGGAGTTATTGCTGATTTATGATAGCTAAGTTGGTTTATAATTCTCCTAATTAACTATAGTTTATGGTAGATATATCTATAGTTGATTGGATTACAAACCAACTGATAAGGGGGCGGGGCACCACATTGTATCCATGGCTACCAGTGGACCCGCAAAATGGCGAGTGAACCATAAAAAAAATAGATGTAATCATATAAAGTCTAAAGTTAGTATATGCAATAACTATCAAAAGTCGGGAACCATCAAAATTGGATTTATATAAGCATGTCTAACCCATTAAGGCTGGATTTGAGTGTGTTAACTTTCAATGGGGTATACATCGTATACTTTCAAAATGGCAGCTGGTGGGGATGGATAACTCACTGAATTCCTATGGTTTTTTTCACCCCAAACAAGCAGGGATGACGGGAATGTTTCTATAAACGAGAACAATATCTGGTTCCTGAAAACATGCTCAGTAAAATCAATGAAAATCCATTAAACCATATTTAATTAGTCATCATCAATATTTACCTACAGAAAGTAATTTAAAATTCAAAACCAAAACAATCATAGAACAAAAGTAAAACCCGCATGGTTTTCAAGGCTGTCTCTAAAACTTGGGAACCCAAATCCATTCTTAAGATAAACTATATTTAAATATGACTTTCTAATGGTGAATTCTTCAATCCATGTTTCATAGTTCTGGGTAAATTACAATATTTCACTAACCTGAATAGTTCGGCCATTTTGGGATGATTCCCCAAATCCTAACTATGATTATAGTGAGGGAGAACAGTGAGGTCGTTATAATTTACCAATTTTTATCACCCATATGCTCCAATTGATAGTGTTCATGATATTTACCCACAAAAAAATTGGGATGATTCCCCTTACTAACCCATGTGGGTCGTTTCATTACCATAATTTACCCAGATAGTTATATTTCATGTGTGTTCATGATCCAATTGCGGTTGTGAAATCTGTGAAATCCAAATGATTCACCATTTTTTTTCAGAAGTCCAGAGTCCAATCTCCACAAACACCATGAACTCACCATAAATCCCCGTAAATCCCAATATATATAATGATTATATATTGGGATTTACGGGGATTTATGGTGAGTTCATGGTGATTTGTGGAGATTGATTTATAATCACCCAAAAATGTCCATTTCAGGTACATTGGTACTGGAGGTATGACGTACCATTTCTCAAGCCATAGAAAACCAGGAGGGAGGACCATCCCCTGAAATTTGGCGACCTGAGAAAAAAGGTTACGGTACCTTAAATTTTTATCGCTTCCTGAAATAGCCAATCCTCATCCCCAGTATTTCTTAGATACCCTCCGGTAAACCTTTACTTAACTATGGAAAATCACCATGCGTTTTTAATGGGTAAATCCACTATTTCTATGGCCATTTCCAATAGCTATGTTAAATTACCAGATGATAGTATAAGTCCCTGTAGTAATCAATGAACCAGGGTATTTTAAATGGCTCTGGGAACCAATCAACCTGTTTTTTTCTTTATGGTTCTAGTGGTATAAACCATCAACACATGGGTGGTTTGTTATCGCTTTCCTAACATCAATCACCTATATTATGTGGATTAATGGTCTCAATTATGTGGAATTTCCCTGACCTAAGCCATGGTTTCGAATGCTGTTCAATAGTTCAATGTAGGCATCACCATGGATCCGAACCATCATTCCAGTGAGGGAGAACAGTGAGGGTTGTACGTCGCAAAGATAAGCTTCTACAACATGAGGAACTACTAAAATATCCACTAAGTATATCACTCACATTCCAGTGAGGAATTATCAACAGTGAGGAAATTATCAACAGTGAAGGAATCACAAAACAACAACATTCAGGCTGTATATCACTAAAATATAGTAATTCTACCCAATATATCACTAATATATCCATATACATCCCTGTAGTGTATATATATATACACAATATATTCCATTCAAACGCTCGACCTTTTGGTCAACGCCCTGTCCGAGTTCCGCCTTGCGCGCCACCTCTTGTGCCTTGGCTTTGGCGTCGGTCAATACCTGGCGGCCGCCTTTTTTAGGGGTGCTGGGCGTTTTTTGTTTTTGTTGGGATGTGATATATACATGTATATATATATATATATGCACAGAATTATATACATATATAAATATATTTGATCAACGGCACTTCTTAAACGGGTATAACCCAAGAGCTGGATGATTTATAATGGACAACCCTTTTAAAATGGATGATTTGCGGGGAACCTAAAATAAATAAATGTGTATGTATATATATATATATACACATGGGAATGGAAACCCTGGTGCCCGGATGGTACCCAAAGTCAAAGCTGGTTAATGGATCGTCATTCCCCCAAATATGTTTATATATATGAATGTATAAGGTGGTACCCCCGTTTGAAACCATAGGAAAGTGTAACCATTTCACCAAGAAACATGTTTTCTTTTTTAATTGGGAATTATAGCTGATTTATGATAGCTAAGTTGATGAACGTAACTCTGGTAATGGAATAATCAAAGAGATAGTGATTTAACCATCAACTCTGGTCGAAAAACGGGAATAACAATGTTCGGTGCAACCCTGACGTTGCTCCGCGCCGGAATTGCGAAAGGGTTGCGAATTTTTGAAATGCCATGTCGGTGGACTTTCAGTCTGTAGATGTATATGTGATCCATGATGATCATCATCATCATAATCAGAATCATCATTATCGTCATCACCACCATCGTCATCGTCATCTTCATCATCATCATCATCATCATCCTTCATCAAGGTGATTTGATGCTACTATCAGAATCAGCAAATTTGCCAAAGAGGGTAAAGAGGGTGAAGAATTCTGGATCCCTTACGAAGATATACTTGTTTTAGGGCGTGGTGGGTTTATGATCCCTTACAAAGATGAGTTGATGTGATTACCCCATTCAGCATATTTGTCAGAGAAGGTGGTGGATTTTTGATCCCTTGTGAAGATAAGTTGATAATCAACATATTTGCCAGAGGGGTGGTGGAGGTTTGATCACTTATGAAGATAAGTTGATGTGATTACCCCATTCAACATATTTGTCATAGAGGGTGGCGGATTTATGATCCCTTATGAATATAAAACATATAAGTTGATGGTATTACGTCATTACATATGAGGTGACGCTGGTGATGATGATGATGATGATGATGATGGTGGTGGTGGTGGTGGTGAGATGCTGATGATGAGACCATGATGAAGATGATGATGATGATGATGATAATTGTAAGTGTGGAGCAACGTCCGGGTTGGGCAGTCAATGTTTACACCCTGGTAATCAAACGCGAATCTCCGTATGTAGGTAGTAACCATCAACTTTTTGGGGTGATAGTTGGGGATATAGTTGGGAATAAGTTACCAAAGGGGTTAAATCATAACTTGTGGTTTTAGGTTAACTTCTGTAAAAACAACCATGATGGAATACAATTGTGACATGATTGGATCCAATACTCTCCTGGAATCAAACATGGCTAGCTGGAACATCACCGATTTTGTTCGATGATTTTCTCAGCTATAAAACCTCCATTTAGCGCAGGAATTGTCAATAATCATATTTACCCTCCGGTAATCTGACAATGTGCTATGGAAAACCATCATTTTTAAGTTCGGTAAATCATCGAACAAAGTTTCCATGGGGATATACTCGTCAAATGGGGATATGGTCAATGGGTAAAACTGACCTTTTGTGCATATGGCCTCTATGGATCTGCAGTTGGGAATTAAACTTAAACCAACCATCAATGGAGGTATAATGATGATAAAATCAACACTATATACTTGGGCATACCCATCAATCTATAGTATGTGATATCTAGAGTCTAGACAATTTATATAAATCTAACAATATATATATACATATATGTAAAAAAAATATGAAAATTAGCAACAAATAGTAACAATATATATATATATAGAAATTAAATCATAGCAGAGACAATCTTCAATACCTTACGATTCAAATCTGGGTCCTTTGGGTTCCACGGACGACGGAGAGAGCGTCAACGTCAACGCTTCGGGAAACCATATTTGCAGCTTGTGAAGCCTTGTGGAGCCAAGAGGTTTCTTATAGCATCTGGTTATGACTAACATAGCCATGGAAAATCACCATGCTACTAATAGGTAAACCATCTATTTCTATGGGCCATGGCTTCCATGGCTATGTTAAATAGCCAGAGGGTAGCACCTATCTGTAAACTGATGATTTTAATTGCAAGCCATGCCTTCCTATGCTTTCCCTGTGGCACCATGACCTCATTCTGATGGCAAGAAATGCTGTTCTTATATTGGATTTGCTATGATTTTCTTAAGGGGGGCATAAAAGGGTAAAGCACATAGTCCTGATCGATTCGCCATACCGTGGATTCATACATGGAAAATAGAATATCACCACTGACGCGGCAAAACTTAGTCACCCAGTCAACCCCAAGATCAAATCACTGTTCGCCTCAACTAAGGGTGCGAGCAACAAGGCACCGCACCAGGTAAACTGACTGTAAACCCATATATAGATACATATGTGCCATGGTCAAAACCTGGAATATGGGGTATGGCGATTTCCATCATTATCGGGAATCCTTATATTCGCCATTCTAATTCCCTATCAATGGTGGTATGACCATCCCCCAACAGTGTAGAAATATAATCCAACTGCTTTTGACCAAAGCGCTGGAGTGGGTTTGCACCATTTCATAGCCTGTCACTTCTTTTCCGCATGCAATTTGTTGTAGACTTGGCCAGAGAGAACGCAGGATTACAATGTGGTTCCCCTCAAGTGAATTTTGTTGACTGGTTTATAATCCCATTAACTATACATATATCTACCATAAAGCTGCCATAAACTATACTTATATCAGTCTAAAAGACCAACTCTCACTCTAAACTATGGTTCGATTCATATCTACCATAAGTATCCACCAGTCCTATAGTTGGAGTTCTGTTCGCCAACTTCTCTGGAGCTTTCCTACAGTTTTGGCCCGAAATACCAGTTAATTATAAGTACAGACATAAGCCCATTTATAGGTCAGTATAATCCCATAGAAATAACCAGTTAAAACATGTTAAAACAAATAGCCATGGCCATAACTGTAAGTCATGGGGGATCCCCAGTCGTCACCACCACATTTCTATTGACTTGGCGCCTCGCCTTGGCCCCCTCCTCCTTGAGTGCCACCAAGCGCGACGGCGATTCCAGGGGCTTTTCTTCAACCTATTGGCATCGCACTTGTGGGCAGAAAACGGCGGACCGTGACCGGACTGGATGTTTGAGAATGTTGGTTGAACCCCATGCTACCCTCCCTGTTTAGCATGAGACTACGTAGGTTGTTCGCACGCCCTGTTTCACAAGCAATGAACAGCGGTACGAGTACAATGCTACTGTCTCAGCTAAGCAGTGCAATTTCAGGAAAGCCCTGAGACCCACCATGTCTCATGTTCAAATCCCCAATAAATCCTCATTTGAGCAGTGTTCAAGGCCCTTGGTGGCTTGGTTGTTCCATCATACTGCTGGGTTTAAAGGGACCCCCATGAGGGGCGATAAACTCCAGCATTTTGATCCGTATACCGTATAATTAACCCATCCAATCATCAACCAACGGTGGCTTTGTACATTCTGAAAGACGGACTGAATAAGGTTGAATTGAATGGTTGACCCCGAAAACATGGCTATTCGATTCTGGATCAAGGCGGGAAAGTCAATGATAAAGCTCCAAAAAACAATTTGTTGCCGGTGAATTCACAATTTCTGCTGCTTCAATCAGCATTTCATCATCATTTCGGATGGGGAAATCCAATGGAAATTCACCATTTCGGATGATTCAATCCACCATTTCTTGCTTCCAAAAACACGCCATGGCCGCCATGGCCGGCCACCTTCGCCACAGGGCTCTTGACGGGCGTAGTGGGCGAGGCTGCCTTGGCGTCGGCGACAGGGCTCTTGGCGGCGCCGTTCGACTTGGGGATCTCGGCCATGACCTGGGCAGTTCAGTCGGATGATCATGGGAAGATGATGATGATGGTGTATATATATATAACATGTGCATATATACTGTGTATATATATATACATAATGTGTATATATATATATTTCTTTCTGTTTGGCAATATACCTTAAGTATAGATTCATCGCTTATCATTATGGCAAAGTCTATGTATATATATATATGCAAACTAATTGGCAAAGATCTATAACCTATCTATTGATAACTATAGCTATGTATGTATACAGGAAAGTCCTGATCTATAGTGATAGATATACAATACAGAATTACTGCTAACTAGATCCATTTTTGCTACCAACGATTATCTATTGACAGTTAAAATATTTTTGGATCTATATCTACATCTACATTAACGGGAGTCCATATCGAGCATCATTGGGAGTCCCTATTAATTCTATGGACTAAGGGAAATCATGGGAAGATCTAGAATCATCTATAGTCTACATATGTATTTTAAGTATATGTATGATCCTGTATCATTTTCGACATATGATATATTGTGTTTGGGGAAATGGTGAATTTATCTATCCATGTTTGATGCCAAGATTTATTCATATACATATATATATGTGTACAGTATATACTATATAACATGTGTCAAATAATCATGTCTATACAGAAACTGCCTACGTCTTATCTGTTTAAAACTTTAAAACTATTAATAACATTACTATGATCTATATTTCAAAAAACATGCACATGACTGCACATGTATACATTATTATACATTTAGCATCATTTAGCTATCGGTCCAACAATCTTGCTATCGATCTATCAATCTAGCCATCGATGTATCTAGGTGTGATGGAAATTCGATGGTTCAATACTGAGATGTTGTTCGCCTCCAACAAACATAGACCATGCCAGGAGTTTGTATGGGGAGTTTTCCACATTGGGATGGGCGCCTTTAAAGGTCTATGCCAGTTGGAGAGATGGTGGTATATTATTTTGTTGTTTTGATATCAAACAAGTTTAAAGTGCAAGATGAAATACAGGGATACATGATGTATATGTGAAAATATGATTTCATCTGGTTCCTCGTATAACCGTGATTCCAAAACTCAAGACAGAGTTTGATGAGGGTGTACATGAAAATATATGCGCGGATGGTTCAAAGTCTATGATTGGTACCACATTTCGCATTGTTTGGATATATGCTTGGGGACAGGCTAATCATAAACATCTTCCTTGAGTATGTCTCTGAATACCCAAAGAATACCAAACAAATCCCAGAAGATTCAGACAGAGTTAAAGTCTGAAGGCTTAGTACCACTATTTTCCACAAGGATTTTGCACGTGTCTATGTTTCTGGGCACAAATGCTGGAAGGCTTATGGTTTTTGCAGCTGGGCGGCTCGCGGGGGGGGAAGAAGGCAAGAAGCTTGCGAGCGACGAGCTTGAGCCGGTAGGAACTGCAGGAGAAGGGTGCTTGAATGGGTGATGAAGTTAGGGAACTGTTTAGTATAATCACTTATATGTAAAATTATGATAGTATATCTGTATACTAGTAAATCATTTACAAACTAGTTAACTCACTCCATGGTTCATCTAAGTACGATGTGCATCCCAAATACCAAGTGGAAAATCACCGTTTTAATGAATAACGCACCCGAAACATCAATGTTCCATTGGCTATGTTAGATTGCCAGAGAGTAACTGGTTAGTGGTTTCAACCCCTCTGAAAAATATGAGTCAGTTGGGATGATTATTCCCAATATCTGGAAAAACACAAAATGTTCCAAACCAGCAACCAGGTAATATATGTGTACAATTAATCACTGACACCTCTTGGAATGCACTCCCAAGTAGCTGATCAAAGCGGGGTTTTGCTGACTAAGATCTTCCTAATACTATTACGGGATTCTCTGTTTATTGCTCAGAAAAATCAAGGGTTATTTGTCAGGTACTAAGTGGGATTATCATATTATCAATGATTAATTATTACCAGTTATGACCTCTATTTAGCCGAACAACCATGAGCTACTACTGTGGATGGGCACGCGAAATCCTGCACCACCAATTTCGGATGGTTGAAACCCCAACAAAATGATGGGATGTTTACCAGTTTACCATCTATCAACCACAGTATTCCCCTCCTTATTTGTCATTTTCTGCCGAATCCTAGGGTTGATCATCACGTTCCCCATATCTCCTTGTAATTGTTACTTGGAGGTTAGCTATGGTGCAATAACTTCACTATCAAATCTGGTTGGTGGTTGAGCCCTACCCCTCTGAAAAATATGAGTCCGTCAGTTGGGATGATTCTTATTCCCAACTGAATGGAAAAAAAAACATGTTCCAAACCACCAACCATATATATAGTTTATGATGATTTACCTACTCAAAATAGTGATTTTCCAGTTCGCTACATGAAATAACCAGAGAGTACATCAAACTGTTAACCGTTTGGGTGTCCCATAACATGGGACATACCCGACAGGAAAACATCGCACTGCAAATGGCAACGAAAATACACCTGGCAAAACTGTTCCCGGATTCCCGACCATATATAATTACATCCTTTTATGCATGATACGGTTTACGCTTGGGTAAACATACAGAACGATATGGGAAACCCATGATGAAACCCTGGGTTTCAATGATCAATGGTCATCTACCCTCTGGTAAACTAACATAACTATGGAAAATCACAATTTTTAATGGGAAAATCCACTATAAATGGCCATTTTCCATAGTTACGTTAGTTTACCAGAGGGTATGTCATCTATGTTAGTGTACTCCTCCTGAACCTAGGGATTTCCCGCAAACCATGGTTTTGAATAGCAACATGTTTGACTCTGGGCCTTCCACCGCCCTTTTCCAAAGGAATTTCCATCTAAAAAAATGCACTATACACATGGAATAAATATATTATCGTATATGTTAATTACATTTCAATAAGGAATTTCAGCGGTTTTGAAATGGACAAATTTAGTGTTTCTTCTTAAAGTGTTGATTTTATTGTCAGGAGAAAGCTTCGACATTAGATCTTTGGCAATAGTTTAGTTATAAACAGGGATTTCGTCGATTTTGAAATGTATAAATTTAGTGTGATTAATTTATCAGGAGAACGCTTCGGTTTGTTTGGCAACATTCAAATTACATTTTAATAATGGATCTGATCGATTTTCAACATATATGTCTATTGAAGTTTTGATTTTGTTATTAGGGAAAGCATTGAAATCCAAGTTCTGGCAATATCTTACAGAATTTAATAAGAAATTCTAATTGATTTTCAACTCTTTGAATACTCTAAAGTTTATTCTTTTTGATTAAGGTTTCAATTTCATTATTAGGAGGAAGCTTCCTACCCAAATACTAAATCCATCTAACTACAAGGGGAGGGGGGTTAGTATTGGGGGGAAAGGATTAAATCCCATTTCTTCACCATATCTATTGTTTTTTTTTGGTTCTCCATTATATCACTGGATCACATGTTGGTCTCCCCTTCCCTGATCCCACATCTTCAGTCTCACAGTTGCGTCGCACCGAATCTCGCCCGAGGCAGTCATTTCCCATGGAGGCCAGTGGAAAAACCATCCATATGGAGGAATGATCCACTCAAAATTGTTGTCAGGAGATGGTTTTTCTATTTTAAGAGTCACCGGCCACCATGCCCACAACTCTAAACCGAGGGCTGTGCTCCCGGCAATCCGAATTGAATCGAACACCACGGTGGTTATGAGTCATTCTGTTGAAATGCTCATCGACCACCGGCTCTGGTGTACCAAGCGTGCATGGAAAACAACTGGACATGAAATGCCCCTGTACTGCAAAATGAACCGAGCGGCGCCATCGCAGCTCTTATGTCTTGGACAGGATGTCCTTTAGATCACCAATTCAGTCTTTTCAAACCCTCAGCCCCCATGGGCCGCCCCCAATGGACCTTGAAATGTCAACTATTTCAATCACCAATTCAGTTCAAACACCCGCCCCCATGGGCCTCGAAAATATCAGCTGATAGCTGTTTCACCCCAGACACCATTCACCATCCATCTATCGGATCTATCGCAAAACGGGGCCCGAAACCGCCACGCGCTCACGCTGTGGCGCTGCGGCCCAAGCGCTGGCACGCTTCAGAGGCTTTGTCTCGAAGGTACTGCCTTGATCGCTTCGGAGTTGGGGGGGTCATTGGGGTACCATGACCTTCACAACAAATCGGTGGTCGTTCCTGTAGTCATTGGATGTCATTGGCCTTACATCAGCCATCGATCTGCCATCGATTACTTGGGAGGGTGAGAATCTTGACCCACATCCACCTCCAGAAATGGTTCATGTAAATGAGGGATGCTTAGAAACCCCATGTTGCGGTAGAAAATTCATGTATATATGGAACTGAGACGATGCAAAATTCCCCAAAAGTGCGTGAGAGGGATAATGCACCATAGAGCACACTGAAACACCCCAGGAGGTTGAAACTCCGCTTCTGTGAGTAGATGTATCACTATACCCTTACATGCTCCCTGGTGCTGAAATTTTGACTAACACTTCCCACAAATATGACCCATTCGTGCACCATGGAGCACAGACTCTTCATCTCTTCCAGTTTTGATCATCAACTTCGGACCACTCCGGTTCCCACTCCGGTTCCCGCCACAGTACGCGGAGGCCACACCTTTTCCCTTCACCTCAGTGGAAAGTTGCTTGGATAAATGGTGTGCCCATGTAATCCAAAAGAGGTTAAACATGGCTAAACATCTAATTGTAGGGATCAGTTTATGTCGATTTTTGGGTATAGCGGTATACCCATGTACACCCATATTCTTGCGATGATTTCTTGAAGATAGAGACCCAAACGGTTGATAACAGGAGATAGTTTATCCTTCTCATGTGTATATTAATCTTATAAGCAGCTGGCTACCCCAGTTACCTCTGGTAAACTAACATAGCTATTGAAAATTGTTATTTATAGTTGATTTACCCATTTAAAATTGTGATTTTCCATAGTTATGCTAGTTTACCAGAGGGTACAAACCACATGCTGACTTCAAGGGTCATACCAATCCAAAAGAATTCACTCACCAACGGCACGAATGACGTTGGGAGCAAAACAAACATCCAAGAAGTTTCAGACGTCAAATCAATTGGACTATTGACTGTACCTGTACTTATACAGAATATAACACATAATATATGTAGTATATATATATATTGAAAGTAGCGAGGTAGTATAAACACTCATAATTACTTTTTGGGCCAAACTGGCCCAAAACTGAGGCTAAAGGGATGGCAAAACCACTGGCAGAAGGGCCGGCGCAACTCAAGAAACCAAATTTCTTTGGTTTTGTGGCCGGCAAACTTAGCGGCAGGACCTGTGGTTAACTCTGTGGGAACGAAAAGCATGGCATTTGTGCCGGCAAGTGGAATGGCAGAGCATCCGAAGCAGTGATGGACAAACAAAATTAGGGGCAAATGTGCCGGCAAGAGGCGCGGCAAAGCGCGCGAACTAGCTCTGGCCAAGCCAAATATCCGGACATTTTCAATGGCAAATATGTTCAATGCAAAAGTCAATGAAAGTTGGTACATGTTGGCATTTTTCAATGTGAACAATGAAAATCAATATTGCATCCCCCTCTGCATGGGGTCCCAGCAAAAAAGATCTGCTACTCCACCAGGGAAGCCATCTTATTGGTTATTTCTTCCATAAGCTGACTTGGACAATGCGCGGGCACTTGCAAAAAACGCTTCTTTGACTGCCGCAACCTTGGCAGACGCCTGGCAAGAACCTGGCAAGAACCTGGCACAATCTGAATAATCTTAGCAATAATTTGAAGGGGGGGTCGGGAGCAGGAACCTCGTGGCGCAAACCCGGCAAAACCCGGCGGAACTGACCTGAGAAAGCCTGGAACCCAGCGGAACCTCGCGAAACCCGGCGGAGCGGCGGAACCCAGCGGAACCCGGCAGGAACCCGGCAGAGGAACCCCGCAGAACCCGGCGGAATCCGGCGGAAACCTGGCGGAAACCTGGCGGAAACCTGGCGGAAACCTGGCGGAACCCGGAAAAAAGTAAGTTGAAGGGGGGGGTTGGGAGTATAACTTTTGGCATGGTTTATACTCCCAACCCCTCCCCCCTTCAACTTACTTTTTTCCGGGTTCCGCCAGGTTTCCGCCAGGTTTCCGCCGGGTTCCACCGGGTTCCGCCGGGTTCCGCCGGGTTCCGCCAGGTTCCGCCAGGTTTTGCCGGGTTGTGGTAGGTTCCGGGCGGGTTTCCGCCAGCCTCGGGCTTCTGCAAGGTTAGCGCGAAGCCGTCAGGTTTGCGTCAAGTTGTTATTCCCAGGTTTCTGCCAAGCCCCCGCCGTCTCCAACGCAAGCCCCATCACAACGTCACAAATTAAGCGTTCTGGTTCCAAAACAGTTTTCAGCTGAATTGTCAGCTCAGCACTGCTTGCCTGAGGGGCGGCGGCTGCTTGAGCAGCTTTGCTCTGAAATCAAGGTCCAAGCAACCAACTTGTCCAGTCCAATGCGCGGCGCTGGACGCTGGAGACCTTTAGCCATCAGCTTGGCATGGCGCTAAAAGCGATAATGAAAGCCCGGTATGCACCTGGTGTCCGGCAGTGAACTATTGAAGTAATGCCAGGCGCATCCCAACTTGGAAGCAAATAACTATAAATAATTTATGTTGGTGCCAGGTTGTGCCTTTTGAGGCAACATTTCGACTCGGTTTGCTGCTCTTTTTTGCCTCGCATTTTTGCTAACTTGACCGGCACGTTGCCGCCTAGTCTGCCGGGGGTTCGGCCGGCTGCTTGGCCACAGCCGAAACCACGATTTTCATCTTGTTTCTGGGGAATGTTTATACTCCCAGGCTTACTCCAATATATATATATATATATATATGTATAATCTGGTGAACTCAAAAGGGTTTGTCTGAAAGGGACTATGCCAGTGGATGATCATCATTTTTCCCATTAATTATACTATTTGTTTTTGTATCCCCTGCAGACAAAACCCAAGTAGAAGTCGTAATGAAAAGGGAACGGTTTCCATCATCCTTTTCTAGCAAAAGTGGGTACAGCTTATGAAATTTGTATGTCCGGTATGTCCGATTCCTCAAGCATCCCCTTATTGCATACTTGGTGCACGCAATGTTGCCAATGGTTGGGTGGTGTTTAATTGGACCATTTCACCAACCCTGCCATGCTCATTTGAATTCGATGTCTATAGTAACAGTGTAGTATATGCCAACCAAAACAGAAATAATTTGAAATAATATCACATAACAATGGGGGTTGATGAGTGTCGGTTCAATTAGAAGAAGTTAATCCTGGAGTACGTAACTCCAAGTAAAGTCTGCGGGTACCCTGGCACGCTCCCAAACATAGCAGACTGGAACACTTTTACATTTCCGAAAGGAGTTTCATCGGCATAACGTGGCGGATTTCCATTGTCAGGCTTATGTAATAATGATTGGATAATGCGCAATATAGGGTTTAATTGGGATAGAATTGTTGCATCTACACCTATGAACTCAAGTCAACTACGGGTCAAGTGAAGATCAAGATATGTCGAAATACCAGTCATCACTTTAGTTGTAGGGTGCTGTTCTTCACCTCCACTTTTAGTGGATATCCCTCTCATGAAAAACCTCAACACATGGGGAAAAACGGAACCTCTGGATGTTCGCATGCCACGATGTTCGTGAATAAAAAATTGGTCACCGGAAACATCTGGAAACCCATGCATCGCATAGAACGGCGATAACTGGATTCTCATTGTTGGCCAAAGCAACTGCATCCACACCGCTGGTAACCTGCCACAACTGGAAAAAAAAACAATGTTTTTAGGGGGTTTTGCTAGGTGATCCGCACACGTTGACTGCTACACAGAAACCCGCTCAAACAGAGTCATTCGATGCTGGGAATGGCAGAGAGGGTTCTGACAGCTGTAGGCTGTTGCCATGACGTGTCAGACCAGTCAGCAGGGTGTTTTGATGTTTGAAATAGTCTTGACAAAGAAGTTACATGGGGCTCAAAATTGATAATATGGGCAACTAAACCTGACCAATACACCTCCAAACCTCCAGATGTCACGTTTATATATTTTCAATTTATGATTCCCTGGGACTTGTGACCAAAACAAAGCTATGAACTCAGCCTTGGGGTGATCCCACCGTGCCTTGTTCACCGTGTTGGTGCGAAACTCGCCAATCCTCAGTTCACCAACTCAGATGTGGAAGATCCACCATGATTGTCGATCATTTTCCGAACGGGAAACCTGTTTTCTGGTTTCCAGTGGCCAAAAAACAGCTCTTTTGCATGGTGAAACATCTAAAAATTAGCCCCAGCGACATCAGTAGCAAAGATTAGTAACGATGTCCTGCATAGCTATGACCGGCATACCAAGGTATTGGATCCACATCAGTGCATCAAACATGGCTGTGACTGTGGATCAAAAACCCGGTATGTTGGTAGTTTAAAACTGGGATTTATGGATGCTCATCCCCAAAAAAACGGACACTATAGGTTTTGAACCATACTATATATATATGGGTTTGTCTGATAGGATATCCCTAAATCTGATGGTGAATCATCATTTTTCCCACTGTTTTTTTGTTTAAAGGGGTTCACCTCATTTTCAGGCAATTCCGAATCAGTCATTGCTAAACTCATGTAAATTCTACATGTTTGCTGGTGAAATCCCCATGTTTCCCAGGTGAAATTGCCGGGATTTCCCCACCTTTGTGACACACCGAGGCGCTGTTCCCTCTTGGCGTAGGCCTGGTACCCGGCTGCGCTGCCGGTGACGCTGCCGGCCATGGCGCCTACGGAGGCGCCCACGGCCAGACCTCAGAGAGACCAATTTTTTGGGGACAAGACGTCCAATCAATTCATCTCGGTCAGATGTGTCAATTTTTTTTGCACCTGTGGAAAAATTGTATTACCCTCTGGTAAACTAACATAACTATGGAAAATCACTATTTTTTATGGGAAAATCCACTATATATAAATTATCATTTTCAATAGCTACGTTAAATTACCAGAGGGTATATGTTGGATTCGCGTTGCCAGTGCATTCTGATTATCTCTAGTGCTCTTCCTTGTGACTGAGACCCCCATAGAAATCCACTTCTTTCACAATTGTATAATTAGATGCAAAAAACATCACAAAAATGACACACTTGTCCAGCAAACCATGACATTTCTTGGTTCTCAAGTAGAAGCGCAAACTATGACTATACTATACCAAACAATATATGGGGTTTGTTTTGAATTTCCTTTAAGTTTGTTTCCATTTAGAAGTTTTTGCGCCTCTCCCTTGCGCGCTCTTGCGCGGCCTGCGTTTCATTCACTATTAAGGTTTTGGAATGGTTTTTAATGAGCACGGTTCCACAAAAATACAGGCATTAAAAAATTGATCTGGAATCAGAACAGAATGTGGAGTCTGAGATGGTGAGCGGGAAGGCGTTTCGTAGTGGTCCAGTAATGGAACCGAATCACACAATCTACAAGTTTCTCCTGCAATTCCCAAGCAATGACGCTGTACCCGAAGAGGCATAGAGTCTGACATGGTGAGCAGTTAACAGTTTCAGACCGGTTTCAGACCCTTTTGGGGGCGCTCACGGGCTGTGCCCTCTTTCCGTAAGAAGCTGAACTTAAACACGGCCGTTTTGGAAATCAAAAGTCCCTAGGTGAATTAGGAGAACGTGAGCTTATTTCCCCAAAGGAAAGTGTCACAAAATAGGTGTCGACTGCTCTCTTCAAGGATTTGTTTGAGTACTGGAGTCCCAAAAAGGCCACTTTGGGCAATGTGTCTGAGATGGTGAGTAGGAAGGTGCTTCGGGTCAGTTTCAGACCTCTTTTGGGCCTGTCACTAAGCTATCTCAACTTCCTTAATATCTATTTGAATACTTTCTTTCCAAAACGGCCATTTTGGAAATCAAAAGCTCCAAGGTGAATTAGGAGAACGTAAGCTCATTTCCCCAAAGGAAAGTGTGCTAAAATAGAGGTGTCGACTGCCCTCTTCCAAGATTTGTTTGAGTATTTGATTTCCAAAACGGCCGTTTTGGAAATCAAAAGCCCCAAGGTGAATTAAGAGAACGTAAGCTTACCCCCCAAAGGAAAGTGTGACGAAATAAGGCTGTCGACTGCTCTCTTCAAAGATTTGTTTTAGTACTGGAGTCCCAAAAAGGCCGTTTTGGAAATCGAAAGCCCCAAGGTGAATTAAGAGAACGTACGCTTTTTCCTCCTAAGGAAGTGTGAAAAAATACGGGCGTCGACTGCAAAACCTCCCACGTATACACACTCACGCACACATTGGCAATGTGTCTGAGATGGTTTGTAGGAAAATATTCCGTGTTTCTGGAAACCGCAGGAGGAGAGGCGTTGCGATTTTGTTCTATGTCCTCGTGCCCAAGCACTTCCAGGCCTACATAAACATACATGCAATATACTTTAAGGAATAATATGTAGGAAAATAAAAACGAAATTTGCATGTATATATAATATCCTTGCGCTCTCCCTTGCGCACTCTTGCGCGGCCTGCGTTTCGAGCCATATTGCTGCCAGGTTACAAAATCCTACAATAAGTTTTCATTTGATGAATACTACGGGGTTAATAAAACAAACTCTCATATATATATATATATATCTATAACAGTTGTTTTGCACAGTATGCAACAGCAACAACAGCAACAACAACAACAACAACAACTCAACGGCAACGGGTGCCTGCTCCTCCGCCGATGGCCGCGCCAACGGGAATGGACAAACCGAAGGTGAAAAGCGCCGGCAGCACGCCGATGGCCCCACCGACCACGGTGCCAGCCTCCGGTTCGCAGTCCATGGCGCTAATGATTGAAAAAATGAAAAAACAACAATGGTATCTCAATGGTGTTGGTTTGCATGGCACATATCATATTGTTGTTTGTAGATGCGGGCATCTTACATATTTAAAAATAGATATGCATATATAATGTCAAAAACAATGTAATATTTTTTTTGCACAATGTAATATATATATATATATATGTGCATTGTGTGTGCATGTAATATATATATTTATAATATATGTATATACATATATATATATATTATATATTCTTTATGTTTATTTAGAAAATGTACATATACTGTTCTCATTGTGATTAGTTAACATTGATATGGGCTTCTCTCACAATAAGAAAACACCAAAGTCCACTGGTTCATCATCAAATGAGATGGCACGTGCGGGTATCTCCCATTTTTAAGCGATACCCTCAAACCTATCATTCATTGGTTCAATACTATCCACATGGTTACTGCATTCAACACGGTATGTATGGTTAACACCAAGTCAAAACATGTTTTTGATAACAAAGTTCATGCAGAAATCTTACTTAGAGATCTCATAGAGGGAGCTTGCGTGGAGATCTCTTACAGACTCCTTGTATAGATTTCCTTACAAAGGGATCTTGCACAGCATTTTTTACAAAGGGAGATCTTGCCCACGATCTTCTAGAGAGACCTTCAGACAGGGAACTTGCAGAATCTAGCCTAGTATCTCAGTGTCATGTTCCTTGCAACACTGTTTGGGGTCTCTTGCCAGGATAGTCCACTCAATATCATATCCCATAAAGTAGCGTTAAATCCCATCTTGTTCACCATGTTCATAGTGTTACCCTCTAGTAATCTAAGACGGCTTGCTGGAACGTCCACCATTTAGTTCGATGATTCGTTTTGGCCCCCATTTGTACGGAATTTCGCCGCGTTTGGGGTGTCAAATCCAGAAACCATATATTGACCCAGTGGTTCAGCATGTTTCATGATCTCACATGAATCCCATGTTGTTCGCCATACTCATTTTTCATGGTTCTGTCGATATCATGGCCCATGCGCTCCATAGCATATGGGTAGACTTAAATCCATATGGAAGGAGTGAAATCCATAGAGCTAAATCCATTTAAATCAAATTAGCTCACCAAATTTTTATGGCTATAAACAAGATTTCAAGTGTTTTTGCAGATGGTTTTCCTAGTGATCTAGATGTTTTTTTTACTTCCTTTCCAACCAAAAAAACAAAATAGCGTTAGGAACCGGAACAAAAACATAATTTCCTCTTAATTTCTATATATGTTCAATCATGTTCATAGACTTTGCCACCCCATCACCATAACACCAAGTCGTAAAAATGACAAGTCTCTGCCAGGCCGGTCGCCCCGCCACTGACGCCCAGGGTGGCCGCTCCACCCAGCACCCCGGCAGCCGTGGCCTGCACCAGGAAACCAGGAAAATCACCTGGAAAAAACTAGAAATCATAATCATGGGAAATCAATGGGAATCATGGGGATATACTATGATATATAACTATTGTGTGATATTTTGGGATTGAAACCATGGGAAATCATGGAAAAATGCCCACCAGCTTTAGGTTTAGCAACTACAGGCACTGCACTTAGACACTTAGACTGGCCGCAGAATTAGATAGCTGCTAAATAAACCCCAAACACAACTGGGTAGATAGTGGATAATAAACCATTTAGCCACTTACTAACTAGTGAGCTAAATCCGTGGCTCCACTTCGAGCAGTTATCCATCAGTGGGAATAAATCAGTTGAGGAAAAAAACTGGGATTTGCCCAAGTAAAATCCTTCAAACAGAGATAAAAACCATCAAAATTTGGAGTAAAAGTGAGAAACAAAACAATCACAATCAGAAATGAGAGTTTCAACAAGCACTACGGAATCTGAGTTATATGGAAAATTTCCGTCTACCCAACAAAAACAGGGATGTTAATCATCAAATGGGAAGGAATTCCAACATCAAACAATTGGAAATCACTGGTGAACATTTACAGCGCACCCCGGTTATGATTTGATCATTGATCTAAATCAAACAAAACCCCCTAATAGATCTAAATTATATATTTGGAGCTTGGAACTATAAAAAAAAAAACTATAACAAATCAGCTCTTAATCCCATGACAAATCATACACGTTGTTGGTTAAATGACCATTTTCCGACCGTTTTTCGTTCGTTAAATCACACTCTTTTCACAAAACAGAATCGGTTCGGCGCCTGGACGTGCTTGTCCTGGACCACCTGGACGGTGGAAACCCGTTTTATGTGTGGTGCTGAAATCCACAAAACCCTCCGGTATTGAAACATGTGGAAATTCAATGGAAAGTCGGAAAGTCCCAAAATCCTAAATGGAGGTCTTAACCCGAAAATCTGTACATGGAAAATGTTCCATAGAAAACTGTTGATTTACTGGTAAAGGGTAACTCCACATTTCCCAGTATAGACCCACATCATATGATTCCCATGCGAACCCAAGGAAATCAAATGAAAATATATGAAAATGACAAAACATGGAGGTTAGAATGAGAAAATCAATTATAAGCGATGAACGAAAATCCCCAAGAAAAAAAAACCTTGAGATTATCCCATGTTTTTTCAAACAAAACATGTCAAAGCAGAGATTTCTTAGTGATTCATCACCATGGAAATTTCGAAAAGCAAAACGCTTAAAACGCCAGTAAACCATCCCCAATTGTTAAAGGTCAAAACATATCCCACATCACCAGACTATCCCCATTCTATCACACAAACAGCAATATACCAGTAGTACCGCACAAGGTGGCGGAAGTTTCAAAAATAGGAAACCTATAGGAGAGGTTGGTTGTTGCGAATCACGGATGGAGCCAAAGGTGGTTGGAGTTGTGTTTTTTGGACTGGTTGCAATGGTTGCAGTGGTCACCTGGTCGGTCACCTCACCCACAACTGCTGGATGTAGTGTGGTGCAGTGCAGCTGTAGTTGTAGTTGTAGTGTAGTGGAGTTGTAGTTGTGGTGTAGTGTATTTGGTGTAGTGTAGTGTAGTGTACATGAGTGTAGTGTAATGAATCGGCCCCGCGGGAAAATGATTACAACTGTAAAGGTGGTGTAATGAGTGTAGTGTAGTGTACTGTAGGGATGTGTAATGTAGTGTGCTCTAGTGTGGTGTAGTGTAGTGTAAAGTAGCACAGTTGTAGTTGTAGCTGTAGTTGTAGTTAGTGTAGTGTAGTGTAGTGTAGTGTAGTGTAGTGTAGTGTAGTGTAGTGTGGTGTGGTGTGGTGTGGTGTGGTGTGGTGTGGTGTGGTGTGGTGTGGTGTGGTGTGG
>Ga0126342_10002599_pt1 | contig 28491 bp, 22 predicted proteins | sample Cyp1metagenome_FD_92528 | JGI IMG/M metagenome (GOLD analysis project Ga0126342, IMG submission 92528) | Coral microbial communities from Lord Howe Island, Old Settlement Bay, Australia - Cyphastrea 1 metagenome | ecosystem: Host-associated > Invertebrates > Cnidaria > Coral ... | reverse complement strand
AGTCAAGGTCTCCAGCGTGCGCTCGCTACGGTACCTTTAAGGTGTTTCTGGAGGTGGCTGGCTGAAAGTTGCCCAGCGATTCCGCTTCGCCGAGTCATTGGGACGGTCCGAAAAGCGTGAAAAGCGTGATGATTAGTTCGGGGATTATACTATATACCCAAATCTACCCAATATTTTGGGGACTACAATAACCCAATCAGTATCATGGAATGACACAGGGATTTTGAACACTGCTCAAATGTCTGTGAAATGATTAACTAATAGGAATCATGTGGTTAAAACAATGCCATAAAGCACCCATGGTAACCATACCACCTATTAAAATGGTGAAATTGAGGATGGTTTATGGCATTGTTTTTCCAACATTCTGATAATACGATATGATGACTAACTATATGAATATGAACTAATATGATTAAATATAGAGACTGGGAATATGAATCAGACATGAGAAATACTAATGACTAATGAAGTATGATCCATATTCAATATTCCTATTAATTGTAATGGGAAATAAATGGTGGAACATTGGATAGCTATTAACTACAGATAAATGACTAATGGGAATATTTGACGGGATACTAATTCTTATCTTTAGTTATGCCAGGGTCGTCATGTAACAAAATGGGGGAGGCTAACCAGTAATCCCCACGATTTCTATGATGGCAGGAGCCTCCTCATTGACCGCACAGTATAGATTTTGATGCTTGGTTGGTTTGTAGACCCCATTAATCATTTGGGGGTTTCCATAAAGTTGGGGATCCTCAATAGTAGCTGGATGGTTAATAATGGAACATCCTATTAAAATGGATGATTTAGGGGCACCCGCCCCTGGTGTAGGAAACCTCCATATAACATCATATAACTAGAACATACTGTTGAACAGTTGTGTTAGTCACAAGGCGCCACTTAGCTAAGTGTTCGGGGCTGCGGGTGGAGAGCGATGGACAGTTCAACAGGTTAACCACATGGGAATTGAAATAGTTTTAACCGACCATGATTTTTTGTTGATTTCAATGGGAATTTCAGGATCCAACAGATGGAGGTACGTCAACGTACCATATGTTTGGCCATATTTTCTGGGGATATCCCCTGAAATTTCGGCCTAAAAAATAGACCTTATATATGGTAGGTACCTCCAATCAGTCGGAACCTGTTGCATGGCCAGTGATGATTCCCCTTTTATGTTGCCCCGTTGTCGTTGAAGACATGAACAATAAACTTATGGATTTCAAGTAAGTTCGTCAATTAACCACATTTTGCCGCCGTACTTACAGGTGCAGTCGGGATTTCTAATGGGTATAAAGTATGACCATAGTAATAAGCACCACATTTAATATAATTTAAATCACATTCTGGGACATAAGCCCTACAACTATGGTGAAACATAGCGGACCCTTAATATGTGCGTGTTACCCTCTGGTAAACAAACATAGTAACATAGCTATTGAAAATGGCCATAGAAATAGTTGATTTATCCAGCTAGAAAATGGTGATTTTCCATAGTTTTTTGTATGTTTACCAGAGGGTAATATGTGTTGATCTATTCTTGTTTCATCAGTTGTGAAGTTGTGCCAAAGAGAGGGCCACGCCTGGGAGGATTTTGTGAGATGATTAGAAGTCACTAAGGGCATACCATCCTGTTCGAAATTTCATGGGAACATACCCAAAACATCATGGTGATATAACATCATGGGGTATCGAACCAATGATGATCTGGTGGTTTGAAACATGTCTTTTCCAACTTAGGATGTGATTAGCTGATTAGCAGATGACTTTTGCACTTTTTTGGTAAGGATAGACATCCTCACAATGCAAATAAGTAAATGATAGGTAGAACACCGTTGGTATCGAACCTCAGAGAATCCAACCTGGCACCGTGGATGATTTCGAGCTACAAGGTGTGAAGGATTTCGAAGCAACAAAAAATCACTTCTTGAGACAACTTATTCAGTTTTCATGTGGTTAAAACAATAATAAACCATCCCCAACACCATTTTTATGGGTGGTTTTTGAACCATCAAACATGTGGTGGTTTATGACATTGTTTTACCCACATTATTCAGTGATTCGCTCCACGTCGCAGCCCCCTTGATAAAATCAGCCCTTCCTCAGCCCCTCCGAAAAGCCCCGAAAACCACTGCTCGCAGTGTCGAGAATTCATTAAGATGAAGTACATCGAAAAGAGATGGGTCTGCAACTCAAAGCGCTGGTAAGTTTCGGCTCCGGTGAAGATGGGAATATTGAAGTCCTAGCTGGATGGTTTTTTTCGCAAGATCAATTATAGTTTGGGTTCTATATTCATCCAACAATGGCATTGTTAACAATGTTTCAATGTTTTCCTAGTGATAAAATGTGACAAATAAATCCAAATGGAAACCTTTTTTGCCAATAAAAATGACTGTCGGGGGGGAATTTGGCCTCGGGTATGATGGCAACGGGTAGTTGCCACGACTTTCTCGCGAAATTCCAAGTCGTCGTAGAATCAATGGAATTTCCCCGTTCCCAAGCGAATCATGGCATGAAGAATCAAAAAAAAGGGTGATATGAATGATGATTTGTGAGATATCATCAAATTTTTTATTAATGATTATTCTAAAATAATGATATTAATGATATTTGTATATTAATGATCATCAGATGATTCTAAAATGATCATTGAGTGATTGAAATAGTACAGTCAATACTAAATCTACCATGAAAAACCTTCATTTATTCCGGGATCATCTATCATTTCTATCCCATGAAAACATCCAGCTATCCGATATGAGTAACCGACAAAATACAGCCCGAACGCTGGTTAAGAATCCGAAAGCTTGAGGCCCAGGGTCCCTCAAATTCTTAAATTCCTATGTGTTAGTACAACTGAAAATATGTAGCCCGCCTTGGATTCGAGCCCCTCAAATTCTTATACAGTGAATTCTTGTACAATACTCAAGCTGTAGTGATTAGATAGTGGTTAATGATGGTTAATCATCCCATTTCTATCCCATTAACTAATTTAGTCTTTGCTTCGCCTTGGCCTTTCGGAGGTTGCACAAAACCTTCAAAACCAATAAATTTAACATATACCCTCTGGTTATGACTAATATAGCCATGGAAAGTGGTCCATTTATAGATGGTTTACCTATTAAACATGGTGATTTTCCATGGCAAACTGTGAAATAACCAGAGGGTAATTTTCATTTCTGGTTGCTGGTTTGGAACATGAATTTTATGACTTTCCATATTGGGAATGGAAAATCATCCCAACTGACGAAGTCCATCATTTTTCATAGGGGTAGGTATACCACCAACCAGCCATAATTATCCAATGATTAACCATCATGAACCACTATTAACCTCTATTAACCATTACTAATCACTATTTTCCTATGGTTTTCCTATGGTTTTCCCATTAAAACCTCCATTTCCTATGGTTTTCCTATGGTTTTCATATCATCAGTTCCTAACGGGACGTCCTCGCCGTTGTGCCACTGAAAGGTGGAGCGCAACGGCGACGGTCCAAGAGACGGTCCCCGGGACCGGGACCGCAGCGACCGCGACCGGGACTCGCGGGAGGAGCGGCGCTATGATGCAGGTGGGTCCCGGGGGAGGTGAGGTGGCTATATTATAATTTATCCAGATGGGATAATTATATGGTATTACCATCTGGTAAACATACAAAACACTTTGGAAAATCACAATTTTTCATGCGTTAAAAAAAAAACTTTACCCAGATACCCTCTGGTTATTTAACATAGCTATTGAACATGGCCATTTATAGTGGATTTTCCCATGAAAAATTGTGATTTTCCATAGTTATGTTAGTTTACCAGAGGGTACCCAATGATTTTTCATGCAATTTTTTATGGGTAAAGCATGAGGTAAAGCCAATAGTTAAGGGGATGATGATGATGATGATGATGATGATGATGATGATGATATGCTAAATGGGGATAGATTCATGCACTTCCAACTGCCCATCTGAAAAATATCCTTATATCATCTTTGATATGTTTCCTTAAACCCCCACTTTTGATGGGATTTATGCCTCAACTGCATCATCTGACCTAACCCCGTTTCCACAATAGGAAGATGAGAGAATTGGCAGGAAAGCCCGACATTTGTGCTGGTCACAACCGGTAAAACCTTGCAAACTACTATTAAAACTATAAAAACCCAAGGTTAACCCCTAAAACTATAAAAACCCAAGGTTTCCGTAGATTTCCCCCAGAAAACCCACCCCCTTTTTCGCCGTGGACGACACCGCAACCCGCTGGCCCCTCGTTCCCGAGGTGGTCGAAGCGCGGACCGCGAGGAGCGCGACCGCGGCTTTGATCCTGGACATGGACGAGACGCGTGGCCAAAGCGTGGGTACCCTCTGGTTATTTAACCCATAGGAAAATGGAGGTTATACCCTCTGGTTATTTATTTGCTGGTGGATAATGGTGGTTAATAGTGGTTAATAATGGTTAATGAGATATAACACTCTGGTTATGACTAACAGTTTGCCATGGAAAATCACCATTTTTAATAGGTAAACCGTCTATTTCTATGGGCCATCTATACCATGGCTATGATGGTTATATGTAAGCATGGTTTATTATATATCATGATAATCATGGGTAAATTATATATCATCATAATCATGATGGTTAATAGGGATTATTCCATATATTTGGTACAATGGCTTATGGGGAATAATGCGGATACTATAGCATATCCATAAGTCATTGAATAACATGGAGACTAACTATGGAGGCCATATTATATTACCATCTGGCTATTTATGCCATGGAGAATCACCACTTTTAATAGGTAAACAGGTAAACCATCTATAAATGGGCAATTTTCCATGGCTATGTTAAATAACCAGAGGGTAAATTATTTCCAAATATAACCCATTAACCCCAGATGGTTAGTGAATTAATTATTATAATTTACCCAGATATATGTATGGTTTTCTATATAGGGTAGGTCAACCACCAACCAGATAATAATTGGGACAATGATGACTGGTTGGTGGTTTGGAACATTTGGATTATTTTCCATAATATATGGGATAATCCCTCCCATTGACTTTCATATTTTTCAAGATGGTTGAAACCACCAACCAGTAACCCATTAACCATGATTATCCCGTTTTTAACCATCATGTACTCGTATCACATATCATATATACATATCCAAATATTATATCCCATGAATTCCCATATTCCCATGATATGTAATTATAAATTGCATCCAAATGATATGCATATGGATATCCAATTATATCCAGGGATATTCCAAATACTTCAGGAGGAACAAACTTTATGCTTCTTGAAAGCTTTACAAGACATCTATTTCGGTCAACCGCGGATCACATTTTCAAGTCCGTTTTGTGTGGCAGGTGTGGGACGGTCAATTATCACCGTCTTTTAAATATATAAGATTGTAAAGCTTTTGGAGGGTGGAAATGCGACCGGGGTACGACAAAGCTCCATGCTAGGATTCTACGGGGAAAGGGTGTGCAGAAGAAGAAACCAAGCATGTTCACTGTGGGAAGCTCAACAAGCGCAACTTTTGTCCTACCAGTGTATGAATGCCATGAAATTGTATATCCCATGAATTCGCATGATATGTAATGATATATATATATGATCTATGCATATTTCACATTTATTTTTAGCCTTTGTCCAAGTATGTAATACAATATATCTGGGTAAATTATAACGACCTCACTGCGACCTCACTGGAATCATGGTTTTCATAGGGACATCATCCCCAAATGGCCGAACTATTCAGGTGAACGTGAAATATTATAATTTACCCATATATTTGATACAATGACTTATGGGGAATAATGCGGATATTATAGTATATCCATAAGTCATTGAATAACATGGAGACTAACTATGGAGGCCATATTATATTACCATCTGGCTATTTATGCCATGGAGAATCACCACTTTTAATAGGTAAACCATCTATAAATGGGCAATTTTCCATGGCTATGTTAAATAACCAGAGGGTACCTATTAACTGGGAGAATAACTATGGATAGACTGGGATCCGAATGGGTGTTTCACGGGGTTTTGTTATGCGGTTTCAATTTGTTTCATGTAATTGTCATGCAAATAGAACAACAACCTTGGACCATAGATGGCCACAGTGCATAGTTTTTGTTTTTTGTTTGTTTGTTTTTTTCCGGAAACGTTGATGCACCTTGTGGAAACAGGTTTTGAAATGATGAGCCCCATCAATCTACCCTCTGGTAAACTGCCACATAACTACGGAAATCACCATCTTTCATAGGTAAATCAACTATAAATGCCCCATGTTCAAGAGCTATGTTAAGTTGCCAGAGGGTATGAACTGGGACAAGTGCTGGCATGCCGTTGAAACCCTTTGATCAAGGCCCGATTGACGAAGCTCCAGCTTTGATGGAATAGGAATGGTCTGATGGCGTGCCATGATTTGGGGTCCCTCAAATTGCCACGAGTGGTGAGTAAAATCAACAAAAGCTTGGGGTAAATTGGGCATAGTGGTAAAATCCATTAAATCCCAGTTTCTATCGGGGCTTGGTTTCTCAATCAATCCATGAAAGTCCATTAAAGGTCCATTAAAATCTATGAAAAGTCCATCAAGTCCATTAAATGTCCATTAAAATCCATTGAAATGCATTAAATGTCTATTAAATGTCCCATTAAAATGCATTAAATGTCTATGAACAATATGTATTTAATGGTACTCAATGAATCGAAAAAATATAAATGTCGATGAAATCCTCATGGATTCCCCGAGATTCCAGGATCGCGACGACTTCGACCGCGACCGCGACCGGGATCGTCGGGATCGTGGCTATGGCGACCGCGGAGACCGCGACCGCGACCGCGGAGACCGCGGAGACCGCGACCGCGGAGATGATCGACATGAGAGGCGCAGGATGAGGAGATGGGAATATCTTGATGTTACAATATGATGATAATGGAAACATAAAATGGAATATCTTGATGTTTACTTGATGTTCATGAATGGAATAATATTAATGATGATTATATAAGATGGGAAAATGGTAGGAATACAAAAACGGATTAATGGTTACCTCATGAGGAAGCACATAATGATCATGGGAAAATGATGGGAATATATGTGATAACTAATATTGATTAATGGTAATATATCCGGATGGGAGTCAATGTACATTATCATGGGTATGAGGGGAATAGCATAATGGTAATATATACCTTGTTTTTTTTTAAAAGGACTATTTAAAAAATAGCCATTAGTACCCGTATCAGACGATACGCTTAGGTTAGCCGATGTTGCGCTTCAGTTTTTATATTTGGAGGTTTCCTAATGACTGGGGGTACCTCAATAGCTGGATGGTTTATTTCATGGACATTCCCATTAAAATTGATGATTTGGGGGTACCCACATGACTTAGGAAACCTCCATATATAATCATGTAGTATTAATATATTTATATTTATCCCATGATATTATTCCGATGATATTCCCATTGTATTCCCGATGATTTTAAAGGTTGCATCCCATGTGAAAATCCCATGCTGAGTCAATGGGACACTTTGATGGGGCATGGCAAAAATGCGATTCCTGGTTAGTAACCTGGTTAATTATAAGTTATAAACCACAACAAATCATCATTATCATCCATTGTTGTCCATTTACTAACTAATTAATTAGCAAGAAAGGGCACTAATGGATTAAATTGATTATAATGGATTATAATGATTAAGTATTTAATCATTATAATCCATTATAATTACAAACCATGGCCGATCTAAGAAAGGGCGTCCGGAAATTGGTGTTTTCATCCTCCATTGACCGGGTCGCCACATTTCAAGAAGCTTTGTCTCGAGGGTGGCGTAGGCAGGTGAAACTCCTACAACTTTCGAAAATGGCTGGAAAAAAAAACATCCCCAACATTCCCCAACTTTGGATAGGTAATTTAACCCTCAATAGTCTTTGCCACTTATATGGAAAATGACCAGAACCAGCAAAAGATCAATTTTTCTGTGGACTATCAAAGACCATGGATAGGGCATTCTACAGTGACCTGATCCCAGATATCTCAATGAGGAGTCTTGGTTTCACCATCCATTCCAGCTAAGAATGAAGATGTTTGCAGGGTGTCTTAGCCAGAATGATGATGTTAAGATGTCTATAAGATGATGATCCTTTAATTTTCTGGGATGTTTATAAGATGATGATCCTATAACGGTTTATAGCCCATATGCTCCATGTATGGTATATTTACCTACAAAACTGGGTGTTTTTGTTCGGGCAGATGTTGGGATTCATATTCCAGCACCATGGTTCGCATATGGGATCCATGGTTAATAAGATGACGATCCCGTAATACTGATGGCCCAATGGCCATGATGACACCATGATGTCATGATGACCCCCGACCCGGGTCGATCGTGACCCGACCCGGGGGAATCAACAACGAAGGCACGACCGGAACGACCGGAACGACCTGAACGACCGGGGCGATCGCTTTGAACGTGGCCACAATGACCGACTGGATCGGAACGATCGCCAAGATCGCCATGAGCGGAACGAGCGGAACGACCGGGACAAAGATGCTTGGGAAAAACGGGTTCACCAACACGAATAGGAGATATAACCAACAAAGATGGTATGATGGTGATGTGTAGTACATGTATGACAGCTAAGGTGATTGATAACTCACAAAACTGTTGGGTGTCTGGTTGATATTCCCCTTAAATTTAATGGGTTAAACACCAAACATCTGGTTTTTGGTAGCATTAAACTTAAACATTGGGATTCTGATTATACAACGGTTGGTTTGGGGATGTTTTCCCAACAGACAGGATGGGGAAACAGGGACCATGTTGGACCGCCATGGTATCTGGGATACGTGAAGCACGGTGAATCGTGACAATCTATCTACACCTCATTTAATAAGACACTTCAAAAAGAAACCCGGCAAGAGACCCCAAAGCCCAAAAAAACATGTGGGGGAATGGGAGGATAATGACGGATAATGAGGAGGATGATGATGATGATGGTGGTGGTGGTGATGATGATGGTGATGATGATGACGAACATGCTGAAGAAGATGATGGTGATGATGATGATGATGATGACTATGATGATGATGATGGTGGTGGTGGTGGTGATGGTGATGGTGATGGTGAGGATGATGGTGAGGATAATGATGAGGATGATGATGATGATGATGGTGATGGTGATGGTGGTGATGATGATGACGAACATGCTGAAGAATATGATGGTGGTGATGATGATGATGATGATGGTGATGGTGATGGTGAGGATGATGGTGAGAATAATGATGAGGATGATGATGGTGATGATGATGATGGTGATGGTGATGGTGAGGATGATGGTGAGGATAATGATGAGGATGTTAATGCGGAATATGAAGTGGAGGATGAAAAGGTGGAGGATGATGACGTGGAGAAGGAGGAAGATGATGATGTTGAGGGGGATAATGATGCGGAGGAGGATGACAAGGATGATGACGTTGAGGAAGATGAGGTGGAGGATCATGATGTTGCGGAAGATGAGGTGGAGGATGATGATGCTGAGGATGATGATGTCAAGGGAGAGGACGATGATGATGTTGACGGTGAGGAGGAAGATGTTGATGCTGAGGAGGATGATGTTGAGGAGGAAGACCGATCCGAAGACGACGGACCCACACTGTGTGCGAGCCTGCGCAATCTAAATGCATCTCAACAGTTCAGAGTAGCCACTTGATACAGAAATTTGCAGGTAAAATGCCGCAGGCCAGAATGAGCCCAGAACGCAGACACACACTTTGTGCGAGCCTGCGCAGGCGAAACACGTGTCAAGTTTTCACAAGAGCCACTTTATACGGAAATTCAGGAAAAATGCCGCGCCCCAGATTGAGCCCGGAACGCAGACACACATTTTGCGCGAGCCTGCACAATCGAAACGCATGTCAAGATTTCGCAAGAGTTACTTTATACAAAAATTTACAAGATTGAGCCCGGAATGCAGACACACATTTTGTGCGAGCCTGCGCAGTCGAAAAGCATGTCAAGATTTCACAAGAGCCACTTTATACAGAAATTTACAGAACCCCAGAATGGCGCCCTAGATTAGATTGAGCTCGAAACGCAGACTCACATTTTGTGCGAGCCTGCGCAGGCGAAACGCATGTCAAGATTTCACAAGAGCCACTTTATACGGAAATTCACAGGTAAAATGCTGGGGACCAGATGGAGCACCCTGATCAAGCACCGGCCTTTTCAGCTACCGTAAGAACTCCTCAGTGTGGACACACTCTTTGGGGAAAACCATAATGAATGCATAGTTTAGGTGGTCATATTCCAGTGGAGATGTTTTTCTGCATGACTGCCCATGATCTGATTCAGGACCGGCACGACCGCGACCGTGACCGGCACGATCGTGACCGTCATGATCGGCACGATGACAGAGATCGATACCGCGACGACGATTTTCGTCGGAATGATGATCGATACCATCGAGACAAGCGAGATTGGGATGATGCTTGGACAAATTCTTGGACCTTCTTTGACCTGAGGCCACTTAGGCCACTAATAAGTCACTAATATCGAAGCTTCGTTCAACAAAATGTTTAAGGTTTTCCTAGTTGGACGTTTCAATTAGTCTCATATTCTTCAGTTTGCCACGTAAGATGATGATCCCATCTGACCAGCGAACAATTCTGGGGGTTTTCAACAGCTTCTACTTGGAGCTGCCATGGGAAAAACGCGAGTCCTGGTTAGGAACTGGGTTGTAAATCACTACGTCTACGTATTATTATTGGGTTTGTTATTATTGTTATTAGATGTAGCTAAATTAGATCATAATTATAATAATCCATTTGCTAATTAGCAAGCTAACTCCATGGCCCATCTAAGTACTGATCTGGGATATGACATGACATCTACACAAACATATTGCATAGCCTTTTACTATCCATTTGATAAGATGATACACAATAAGATCAATGAGCATATGCCACTAATCAGGTGCCACACTCATACAATAATGAAAAGGAGTGAAAATTATATCCCCAATCTGGGGTTAAATCTGAATTTCAGCTTGTTTTGAATTCATTTTCCAGCCATATCCATACCATAATATCTTCAAAACATTGGTTGTGTTCCCCTAAAACGGCTATGAAAATCATCATCCCCCCGTGACCGCAACCAGGACCGGCAGGACCGGGACCGCTACCACGACCGGGACGACCGCTACCATGACCGAAACGACCGCGACGACGACCGGTACCGGCGCGACCGGGACGACCGGGACGACGACCGGGACCGGCGTGATCGAGATGACGACTTTCATCGTGGCTTGGGCGAAATGCTGTGACTGGTTGTGGTTTTGGGGGTGCAGTTGTGGATGTTAGCCTAGGGTAAACATACAAATTGAGGTGGAAAACCATGTTTTCCCAAAGACAATGATCTACACAAAGATACAAATAGTGGATTTTCCACATCTATTCACTGTTCGCAATTTGGGGTGTAGACCCGCTAGGTTTAGATCCGCTACCTTTCAAATCTCAAAAAAAACAAAAATCCCAGAAGTTCATGTCTGACTGTGGTATCACCAAGAGGCAGTAATGAAGCAAAAGAAACTGCGGGCATGAACGTTTTTTTCCTATCAAAGCAATGCGATTTTTTTTCGGGATAAGCCGTTGATTGAAACAATGGCAACCAATCTAATGACAAGTGATCCCTGGTCCGTTGAAACTGATGATTGAGGGTTCTGAACGTAGCAGCAGGCATGACCTCGGCTCAAGTGACACTGACCTTAAGCCCATGCAGACACCGGCAACAGCAATGCCAAGTAATGACAACTTTCGCACCTGTATATGCAAGCGCACCACCCCTTTAGACACTTGTTGGCCCATTGGGAGACATTTTGAGACATTTCGAGCAATTTTGAGCAATTTTGCGTGATTTTAAGCGATTTTGAGCGATTTGGTGCTGCCGAGCAATTCTGAACCATTTTTTTGGAAGCACGATATGGCATTGTTGACCTTGGACAGTGTTCAAAATGTTTCAATTGAGGCTGCTTTGAGACATCTTACTTGGCTGAAAAAGGTAGCCGATGTAAACCCCACGGATCTAGACCCTAAAACGAGATCAGTGATCTATGTTAGGTTACTGTTACTCTTATGGGTAATTATAACCATGGTGAGTTAACCCCCATAAGTTGGGATATAAACCCTATATATTATATATATTATATTGCATCTATTATCACTGGAATTGCACTTCCAAGTAGACTGACTGGCAGAGCCCCCTTTTTGGCGCATGTTTTTTATTTGATGCAACGGAGAAGGGGAAATTTGGGTAGGATGTGACATGGTTTATTGCTTGGTTTACCACTTTCTGTTTGCAGGGTTCATGTATATGGGAACATCCATTAAAATGAAGGCGTTGTTTTTTTTTGCTGCTTCCTTCACGCCCGCGCACCTCTCGGGTAGCTGAGCGATGAGCGACACATCAAATACCGTTGGAATCAAGGAAGATACCAAGTAAATTTTAAGGGGAAATCTTATGGGAAGCGCCGCCCTCAAGAGCATGGGTGACAACCCCAAACCAACAGGCAGCTTTAGACCGAAGGCAGAAGGAACCGAAAAATCCCGCAACTTTACCCCCAAACCAAGGGGATTGAAATGACTACAGTTGGGCGCAGTGATGACCTTGCAACCGCCACACTCGAGAACCTGCACAAAGAGAGAACGAAAGACACACACTGCACGATGCAGTGTTGGATATTGAGTGACTGAACTCGATCGGGGGAACATAGAACAAAAATCGTAATAGACCAATAGACCAAGGTCCAAATTAATGCATTGTTTTCAACCGTAAAAGGAGCGTCTAGCAACCAGAACTGTAATAAAGTTGTTTTTTTTTCATATGTATTTTTGTGGGATGAGGACGACTATATTTTTGTTGATCTGATTCCATCACGCGTATTCCTTCTCTCTGTGATTTTAGAACAATTTTGAGTGGCAGTGCGGCAGTATGTTGGTGGACATTCAAAATAGCCTGGCATGGCACAGAATCATGTTTGAACCATTCCGAGCCTATTTTGAAATCAATTCCATGCCGGTCCGCACCCCATTTGTTTGTTGATCATTATCTAGAACCTAGAACCATTTATCAAAAAAACAAGAATAACACATACCTCTTTGTTCTCTATCAAAGATTTCATGCTGTTGTGTTGACATAAAAGTATGCCTATCTATCAAGGCAAACAAACATTTCCGCTTGTATTGAACGGCATTTTCAACTATCTCAATGATCTCAGCTGAGACCGTTGATAGCAGTTAAAAACCTATGATTTGTATCAACCCAGTATGTATTGTATTATGTATCTTTAAATATACACATATCATACAGTAACGCCCAAAAAATACGTGGTAAATTCCCTTATTAAATCAGTGGTAAATCACTGTTCTATCCATTTGGGGGTTACTTAGTAATGGAGGTTTCCGAAAATGGGATTACCCCAAGTCACCATGGGGTTCAATACATTTAAATGCTCACCCATGACTTGGATGAAAATAGGAGGGTGCACCTATGACTTAGGAAACCTCCATTCATGATGGTTTTTTTTAATGGTTAGTGATGGTTAATACAGTTAATGCCCTGGTTTTCCTGGTGGTGATTAATGATGGTGAATGATAATCATATCCCATGATATTCCCATGATATTCCCCATGATTGTTGGTTGCATCCCATCTTAATCCCATGCCGAGTCAATGGGACACGGCTGGATGGGGCAAGGCAAACATACGATTCCTGGTTAGTAACCTGGTTAATTATAAGTTATAAACCACAACAAATCATCATTATCATCCATGATTATCCATTTACTAAACAAATTAGTTAACAAGAAAGGGCACTAATGGATTTTCTATGGGTTATAATGGTTTATAACGATTAATTATGATTAACTATTTAATCATTATAACCCATTATCACCATTATCATCATGATCATCCAACAACAACAAATCATCATTATAATCACTATAAATAATTTTGGGTTATAATTAACGATTAACTATCCAATCATTTTAATCCATTATAATCATCCATCATTATCCATGGATAATTCTCCATTAAAATCCATTATCCATGAATGATTATGATGATTATCATCCATGGATAATTATTATCATCCAATCATTATAATCCAATTATCACTACTATTAACCACTATTAACCCACCATTTTCCTATGGTTTTCCTATGGTTTAACCACTATCATCCAATCATTATGTCCTCATTTTGTCCATGTTTTTTTTCGGCCCAAGGTCGAGATCACCGGGAGGACAGGCGCCCCTCAGACAGTCGCAGGACGTCCAAGGGGGTCCCGGGGTCCCGGTGATTTTTGTCGTTGAACGAAAAACCCATAGCAAAAGCCAAGGTGATTAAGCGTTATATGTTGATATTCATGGTTGATAACTACGGTTAATGATGGTTAATGATGGTTAATGATGGTTAATGATGGTTAATGATGGTTGATGATGGTTCCAACCAGAGTAGAGTATATCAACCATGAATCGCCATCGTTATTTTTTTGGTAAATGATGGTGATTTTCGTCGTTTGGAACGTTACCCAGGGAACGCGGGGAATGGATGGCTACCATGGCTCAATTGTCTTCCCCAGTTGGAAGACCAACACAAAATTGGTTTTCGGACTATGAAACGTGGAAGGATTTTCCACTGCCATGTTTGATTTCCGGAGGGTTTTCCATCGCAAGTGACCTGTCTACTCAATGTCACTTGACATGTCTACGAAGAATATTGATTATTTTGCGCCTCATTTTCCTAGCAATTGAGATATGCCACAGCTGCGATGTAAATATGCATCCGGAGCCTTTTGGATCCATAGAATTCCCGCTGGCTGGGTCCAACAATGCACAATCATACCTACGCAGCAGATGAATTTTGGTAAAAGAAATCACTTTCCTGATTGTGCTTTGGGAAATAGTTTTGTCTTCCTATGACCTGTGTTTCGTGTGCCGATAATTCGTCGGTGGCAGTCGGTGGTATGTTATCCATCGGTTTCCAAGAAAAACATGAACATGTCATCTAGAAACATATTTGTGCACGTGGTGAGGTGTTTTGGATTTGCCACATTGACTTTTTGATACTTTTTGTGGAAAAGGGATCCTCACTGTGTCAACAAACACGCCCTAATGAGGGGCTACCAACCACCAACACCAACCTCCCTATTGGTCGTCGCCATGAAAGAAGCCTTGCTGTCTGGCAGAGTAAGGCGGAAACACAGCGACGCTTGGTTTGTCGGTTTTCCATGGAGACAACAGGGGTACATAACCAACGATGATCTGCTAGCCGATTTCACATGTTTGTGTTTTTCCCCATCAACTCCAGGGGTTGGTAAATGTCCCATTTTGGGAATATTGGACATCACCTTATAGTAGCCATTATAGACCATATACCTAATGGTTGGGTGATGTTCAATGGGGACATTTAATGACCCATGTCAACTGGACTAATAACCCTGAAGGACTTTGATTTGTGGGGATGGTTTGGCCCTTCCAAAGCCATTCAATTCCCATGATCATTAAAATCTCATGAAGATCTGGGTTGGATTATCACCATCATGGTGGTTCTCCATGGTTATCCCATGAATATCCCATGAATATTGCATAGAACAATCACCATCAGTATCCCATTAGTATATGTACAGTACATGATTAAGTCATACTCATTTATATGATCTTACATCCATGATTTCGGATAAACAACTATTTATATACCCTCTGGTTATTGAATATTGCCATGGAAAATGACCCATTTATAGATGATTTTCCCATTAAGACCTCCATTTATGGTTGGGATTTTCCATGGCTATGTTAAATTACGAGATGGTAATTGGCCTTAATTTAATTCACATAAATAGCCATGGAATGGAAGGTTGAAAAATGGGCCATCTATAAATGGGATTTACCAGCCTCCGTAATTCACATGAAATTTGAAAAAAACTCCATGGATTTTGGTCATCCTCCCAAGGAAGGCCTGGAGGATGCGCTGAACCCTGGCTTCGCCCTCCCCCTGACCGATGCGGACGACGCCTGCCCGGCGCACGTGCGGAGCACTTCGCTGCCGAACGCCACGCTGAACCTCGTCCTGGCGGTGCTGGGGGCGGGGCAACTCACTCTGCCCTATGCCATGGGACAGTGACCTGGAGGAGAACTGCGCTGGGTGGTTTCATGGTTTCAAAATGTTTCAAACATGAATGGATTATTTATTTTCCATTTCATAAAGAAAGGGATAATTAATCCTTCCCATTGACTCCTATTTTTCAAGATGGTTAAAATTAACCAGCAACCAGAGAAAAAAAATGGCAGTTGAATCGAAAAGTTGGACACAAAATGAAGAAAACTGCTGGGTTGAAGTACCATCTGGTTATGACTAACATAGCCATGGAAAATCACAATTTTTAATAGGTAAGCCATCTATAAATGGGCCATCTATACCATGGCTATGTTAGTCATAACCAGAGGGTAAATGGAATATGGGAATAGACAGTGACCTGGAAAAAAGTCGAGTCAAACCGTTTGGGGATTTCACCACCAAATTTTCGTCAGAAGATGTGGAGAAATACTTGGCGGAAACGGTTCTGAGAGTTTAACCTGAGAAATCACCATCATAAAGAGGGGGTTATACCTGAAGAAAACCATCAAACATACGTAAAAAAAAGGTATATTTACAGTGCTCAGATGAATGTTGTGTTTTACCAGCAACTATAGATGGACTATTGGGAATATTCTAAGAACATTTTTTGGTCCAGCGACCTGGGAGAAATGGAACACTTCGCTAACGCCAAGGAGCCCATTGATGGTGGATGGTGGATGGGCCAGCGAAATCCTAAAAACCAGTTGGTATATGGTTGGGAAATCCCCTTATAATCTCATTACCCTCTGGTAATTTAACATAGCTATGGAAAATCACCATTTTTAATGGGTAAATCCACTATGAATAGCCATTTTCAATAGCTATGTTAAATTACCAGAGGGTATTTTCAATGTTGCATAGTTACCTTTAACGGTTGCCAACTGGTGCAGGATTTCGCAACCATCCACAGTATCATATAAGTATAATGGGGATATACGTATACTATATCCATCATTGGAGTGGCAATGTGAAGGTGGCAATGGGAAGTCCCGCTTTTAATGGGAAGCGCATCTATAAAGGGTGGATTTTCCATTTCTATGTTCTAATACCATAGGGCATAGGGGTTTCCTGTAAAATTCCTGTCGACCTTAAATTTTGGAGAGTTGCGACTGGCGATCACTGTCATCTGCAATTTGGAAATGTTTCGATCTGTTTGGGTTCAAATTCGGTTCAAATCCAAATATATTGAACATTCATGTTGATGCTTGAAAATGGTGCTAAATTATTTAACAATTATTTACAAAATCCAAACATTCATTTATTACTCAATTTTTCATGCTGATTCGTTGATTCCTGTTTAGTGGGCCGATGTTTGTTTCTTGCACCAAGGTTGGGTCTCGCACTGGGCATCACCTGTGACTGGGTGCTTTAAAAAGGACATTGACATCTTTACATATTTGATGGTAATCTTGCTGGGTTTCTTAAGATTTCGCAATTTGTTTCTGGTAATATTTGGCAATTTTTTTTGAGTACCTCCAGTAAGATAACATAGATATGAGTCTTACTGGTGCTTAGCAGGGAATGGATGGGACTGGGGGTTGCTGGGATGATTATTACTAGTGATTATGGATCATTCCCGGTTTAGCACCAGTAAGGAGTGCTCATATGAGCAGGGGAAACAACCATGGATTCACTCATCCCTTTTTGCCGGGGCTGGTGTTTTTTTCACTTCACGTGGATTCGACCAGAAAAAAATACCAGAAAGCGATCAGGTGGGCTCACGGTTTCTTAACATTGTTCCATTGTTACTATCTTCTTTATTAGTAGTATATATATATGTATATATTATATAATCATGATCTGGTTGGTGGTTTAAATCATTTTTTGTTTTCCAGAATATATGGGATAATCATCCCATCTGACTTTCATATTTTTCAGAGGGGTAGGTATACCACCAACCAGTATTAGTAGATATTAGTAGTATATATTATATTAAATATAATCATTATTGTTGTTATCATTGAAGTTACTTTACTTTGAGCGATCCCCACCATGACATTATTTTGTCATATTCTGACATCTCATCTGGAAGTATATATGGCACATATTTTCTGACATTCTATTCCGGCATTCTATCTGACACTCTATTCTGACATTCTATTCTGGCATTCTATATGGTATCCTTTCTGGCATCTATTCGGACATGTTCTCTGGCATTCTATCTGGCATTCATTCCGATATTCTATGTGGCATCTATGACATTCTTTCTGGCATCTATTCTGGCATTCTTCTGTCTGACATTCTATTTTAGCAAGAAAGCAACCTGATATATGCCATATCTTATGATATTTTTTCTGGCATATGTATCTGTCATATTTTCTGACATTCTTTCTGGCATTCGATCTGGTATATCTTGGGAGATTCTTTGTGGTTGAGGTCCGGCGGGGAAGACTTTGCAGAGCTTGCAGTTGAGGTCCGGCGGAGGAAGGAGGATGAGGAGGCGGGCCAGCTGACATAAAATCTAACAACCTTCACCTGACAGGTGGGGAACAAGTAAAAGTCATGAAGACATTTTTTGATGGGGATAGACCATTTCTGGAGAGCTTGTTTCGGTACCACCTCCATGGTTTCCTGATGTTTGCTCATTTGAACCTAGCAACCTGAATTTGTTTTTTTTTTAAATCTCGGTTCTATCATACAGAACCAACTTTCCCTCCAATTACTTTTAACGTTTTTTTTTGGGAGAGTCCCCACTTTTTGACAGTCACCCACCGTTGGTTCTGAGGCTGCGCGGTGTTTGTTGATACTTTTTTTAAAAAAATCTACCTTTACCCACTGAAGCTTCTTCATCTTCAGCCCGTCCTATTTCGATGTTTTGAATACTCCAAGTCATGGCGGTTTTGTTTATTTTTTGGGGTGCCCCAAATCATCGTCAGTCGAAGATTTTAGTATTGAAACCCATGGTTTGGGGTAACCACAAATTTTAGGAAACCTCCAAGTCATGATCTTCTGCTCTGAATACACCCAATGAAAAAAAACAACAATATTTTCGGAGATTTTACGGACAGAGAAATCGGACTAATCCTTGACCACCCACTGAAGTTTCTTTGTCTTGGCCCTGGTATTTCCAGATGTACATACAAAAGATTGCCGCAGTTGTGCCAATCGCTATTTGTTTTGACCGAATTTCAACTCCAGCATCCTTCATGATCACCAAGATCAGTTCATTTTTACAACTTCTATCTTCAACTCCGTCAGTTTTTTCTGCCAAGCAGACTTCTTCTCTACCAAGCAGTCGGTCCGAGGTTTGTTGATCTTCACCTTGTTCTCCATGCACTCTTTGAAGACCCTGACCTTGTACGAGCTGCACTTCGCACCCAGCAACTGCCTGGAGACCTATGCGGAGCTGGTGATTCGGGTCCTCGGAACACCGGGTCGAGCGATTTGCAACGCGCTGCTGGTGATGTCGCGCGGCGTTCCGGGGTCCGGGGTCCATACCTAGATGGGCCATGGTTTGTTGTTAATTGGTACCCTCTGGTAAACATACAAAAAGCTATTGAAAATGGCCATTTACAGTTGATTTTCCCATCAAAAGTGGTGATTTCCATAGTTATGTTAGTTTACCAGATGGTAAATAGATAAATATAGATAATGATTGGATATGATTGGGATGTAAATTGAAGTATATCTCAGTTACGAAGCACGAATCGCTAATCCCATGGCACATCCAAGTAAGATCAAGTAAGAATAGGATGGGATGAGATAATATGAACAGTTCTACTGGGATAGACATAACCAACAATATGTGGATTTATCGTGATTTATCCCAAGTACTCCGAAATGGGGATTTATTTCCAGCTGACTGCCATTTGAATCTCCAAATATGATGATAAACCAAGAAATTTCATGAAACAGAAATCAGGAAATTGCTTAAAAAAATGGGGGCAGACCAAAATGTGGTCAACGCTCATTTTTTTTTGTCTCTGTGGCTTGTCTGTATGATAACTTTATCAGGCTGCGACTGCTGGAGGACTTATGATTCCTTGGATTTGCATCCCCAATTCATCTGTGTTGTTTGAAAACAGCCACGGTTGTGTTTTTTATATCTGGTTGATCTGTGGTTTGATGGATTCATCTGTGGTTTAATATCTGGTTATCTTGGATATCTGTTGATATCTAGTTTTAACATCCGTTCGCCTGGGTTTTTGAAATGGTTATGGATCAATACCAAAAAATCACATGTTTTTTCGCAGCAAAAATCTAGGGGTGACATGGACCCATCTCCCAATGCCGATACTGGAGGTGTGCCAGATCAGTACTTAGATGGGCCTTTGAGCCAACTAATTAGTCTTCAAATGGATTGTCATTGGGATATAGTGATACATATGGGGGTTTCCATAAATGGTGGTACCCCCAAATGGATGGTTTACAATAGAAAATACCATCTAGAAATGGATGATAACCAGGGGTACCCCTATTTCAGGAAACCCCCATATAGTGGTTCATAAGCCTGTTGCTACCCGGGAATCGCTATTTCATGCTAATGCAATGGCCCTAGGTATGTTTCATGGAGGACGATAACGAGCTCACCACAACATTACTCCAAATCACATGATTCGTAGGTTAGTCGAGGTAATCCCAAAGTGACCAAATGTTTCAGGCTGTTTCAGGTTTAAGAACTATTACAACTCATCCAATGTGTGCTGATTTTTGATGATCGGGGGCCGCAAACTTTGTTTCGAGCTGCCATTTGCCATATTGTCCCAGGTACGCCTGGGGTGGCGCAGTGGCGTTCTTGGTGATTTTGAAGGGAGAATCGGAGTTCCTGTGGTGCAACTATTATGACTGTCACCATCATCCGGAGCAGTGGCATGTGACGATTCTAGGATCAGATGTCGATGCTTGGTGGCATGTCGATGCTGGATGTTCGAAACACCTGCGTCCAGTTGCGAAACTCGCCGTTGCGTAGTGGAGATTATCATCATCCGTGAACTGGGAATCCCGTTCTCAACCAACCAGGATTGAATGGAATGAAAGGTCAGTTGCCCTCTGGTAAACTAACATAACTATGGAAAATCACAATTTTTAATGGGAAAACTCACTATAAATGGCCATTTTCAATAGCTATGTTAGTTTACCAGAGGGTGAACCTTGCTCACTCCCGATTGAAAGGCAGTGAGGAATGTTCAACTCGCACCAGGCTCTACGTTTCACTGCCCTGTTTGTTCAGACAACAGGGGGGGCTGTCATTGTACCAAACCCGTTCATGTCCCAATTAAAATCCATTAAAATCCGACAAGATATCATGAATTTTTATCATATCCTCATATATAGTTTCAATTTTCCATTGAATTTCTATGTGACCCCACCAATTTTTTCATCCCCAATTGTTCATCCCCAATAGCAGTCATATCCCAAGCAAAACGTGTCTAAAAGGGTGTGTCTGAAAGTGGGGTATATCTTCCAAAAAGGACAATGATGATAAACCACTGGACTTTGGGTACACTGTTTTCAGACAAACTAGAATACATCTCATTATACTAGTTGGATGAATGATAGGTTTTCCCATTATAGGTTACCTATTATAGGTTATGATATGTTATGATAATCTACCACAAGCCAGGTAGTGCTCTTGTTTCAGAACCAATCACCAAGGGTATATTGACCATCAATCACCGTTTTTCACCATTCACCATTGTTAAGTTCCATTTTTGGATCAACCATTATTAAGTGGTCAGCAGCTATTAGCATGATTAACCACTATCGAATTATTGAAAACCATTAGCACAATGGGTATACCTATATATTAACCATACATCATTAACCATTATTAACCATTATTAACTATCAACCATTCACAGCCATTGATAACCATTATTAACCATTCATTATATATATCTATCTATCTATCTATCCATCTGTCTGTCTGTCTGACTGACTGTCTGTCTGTCTGTCTGTCTGTCTATCTATTAATACATCAACCATGATGAAAGCCCCAGGTGGCCGGCAGTGGCCAAGTTATTCTGCTGCTGCTGGCGCTCTTCGTCCTCTGGCCCTTGAGCTCCCTGCAGGACTGATTTAATGGTGATATTTATTATTGGACTTTAAAGGATAATAAATGGTAGATGTATGGGGGCTGATTATATTGTATATTTGGTGGTTTTATGTTATGGCGATATCATGATTTAGTATGGTTTAATGTGGTTTAATATGGTTTAATAGGGATAATAATGGGATCATGATGGGATATTAATTGTGATATGTATGGGATTCTAATGGGATATGGGATTTTAACGAAATATTTATTGGAGTTTAATGGGATATGATTTGTTTCATCTTTATTTTGGAACTTTAATGCATAAAAAAGCAACCATTACAGGGATGCAATGGGATTACAATTGGGATATAGCGGGGACAAACCAACAAAATCCACAATATGATGTTTGGGTGTATCTTAAAATGGGGTATCCCCCCCCCGAACAGAAAGGATAATTTGAATAAGGCATCTAACGGAAAATTCTGATCGGCCAGTGCATGAAGTAGGTTTGCCCAATATTCTACCACAAATAAGGAAAACATCATGCCTGGCAATGTTCTTTTGCAGGGTATCTAAGATTGGCCACCATACAAAGGGCTGAAGCAAAGATCTTGGTAAATCACCACAAATGATGGTTAGTAAGTGGAGTGGAGTATCTCAAGGTAAATATTTTTTGGTTTGATGAACTGTGATTATTGTGATGATGGGCAAGACACTTCAAAAAATATCCCGGCAAGAGACCCCAAAGCCCAAACAGTGTGGGGGAATGGGAGGATAATGTCGGATAATGTTGTTGATGATGATGATGGTGATGGTGATGATGATGATGATGATGATGATGATTGCGACGACGACGACGACGACGAAAGTGGATCATACAAAGTTTGGTATGGTCCATATATAGGTGTGCTTTATTGATCATATATATATATATACACATATTTCTCATACGTACACACACATAAATATATACGTGTGTATATCCGCTTAAATCCCACTAAGATCCTTATATATATACATATCCCATCAAACCCCGTACTATATATCCCAGTACATATGCCATACGTACAGAATATAGACATATATAATCCATACATACTACCGTATACCGGTATACCCATTGTACTAGTGGTGATTAGTGGTATATTCATTGGTTAACCATGATTTCCCCGTTGACCATACATGATACCCTCTGGTAATTTAACATAGCTATAGAAAATCACAATTTTTAATAGGTAAACCATCTATAAATGGGCCATTTTCCATAGCTATGTTAGTTTACCAGAGGGTAACCAATATAAGTGGTGTATATTTTAACCAACAATGGGATATAATTCCTCTTGATAGTTGATTTTCCCAGCTACAAAATGGTGATTTTCCCTAGTTTTTTGTAGGTTTTTTGTATGTTTACAAGAGGCCAAATCCCATTTTCCTATGGTTTTCCTAGGGTTTTCCCAGCTATAAACCTCCATCTTCCCATGGTTTTCCTAGGGTTTTCCCAGCTATAAACCTCCATCTTCCCATGATCCGCATACGGAGGACCTGTGTTTCATGAAACGTTTCAGCTGGTTGGGCTGCGCGGCGGCCCTGATCATCACCGGGGCGACCTGTTGGACGTCAGGTGTCGCTCCGGGATCGATGGGGCGGCTGCTGGAGGTGGGGTTGGCTGGGGGCCGGTGGCCAATCCCCCCGAGATGACGATATGGGATAATAACTAGATATTATAGGATGGTATTATTGGCCCATTATCCCAGCCTTAGATATTATTATACTCATTATTACCATCCTATTATTATCCATTTAAGGCTGGGATAATGGGATAAGAATGGTAAACCCTTAGAAAATTGGATAATCATAGGATATAAATTTAGGATAGTAATAATGAGTTATTCCTAACCATGCTTTAAGACAAGATGGTGAAAACTATGATTAGGATTTCATGCGGTACATAGGGGATAATGCCAAGTCCGTAGAAATCACCCCCTCTAGAACGGAAAAATCCACCCAATTAAAAAACTAGGGTTTGTCATGCATAACAACAACCAACCTGCCTACCAACCTGCATGGTAAAAAATTCAACTGAAATCAATTTACTTTCAATTGATTATCCGTTTAAATCTAAAGGATAAGTAACAGGGGGGTCGCACATGCTGATTAATGGGGAGGGACCAACCCAGAATAGTATTGCCAAAAGGTTTTTGCCATGTGGGTGTTGATTAATTCGGGGATGCCTATTAATATGAATTCAATTTTATTAACATTAGACATGGAATATGAGTGGAATAGCAGCAAAAAATGGATGTAGAAGTGTTAACCAACAAGATTGGGTGTATAATGACATTTTTTTGGAGGGATTTGTAGGGAATTTTCACTGTTTTGGGGGTAACCTTCCCAATTAGTGGTCAGGATTATTAATCCGGGTTGACATTAGCTTGTTCTAGCTGGATGGCAATGGATAGTAAATGCGGAAAACACATATAAATTAAAGATTGTATAGATAGGGGGAGCGGAACCCAAGGCAAAAAAAATGCATTTATCCAGCAAATTTGTGATTTATCCAAGAACGACAAGGATTTGACCAATGAATTCTGGGAAAACTTGTTTAAATTCACAATAATGGGATATATAATGATATATATATATATGGATACATGGGATATGGGGATAAAACCAACTTGATATGATACTTGGGTTTGTCTGAAAATGGGTACACCAAAGGTAAATGTTCATTAACCATGGGGTTTGTAGGTACCCTATGTTCAGACAAACCCATATTATGCGCGGCTGGTGACGGAATCAATACCTGGCTTTATACCATAATTGTGATCTATGAAGGCATACATATCTTATTTATAGTATACCTATAATAGCTGGTTGGTGGTTTGGAACATTTTTTATTTTTCCATATATTGGGAATAATACTCCCAACTGACTAATATTTTTCGGAGGGGTTGAAACCACCAATCAGTAGCAATTATTACCCTTTTTTTACACAGTTGTGACACCAACATATGGGTTTGGCCAGACATGTGAGAGTATAAACCCACATAAACCAACCATCTTTGGGACTTGGGATATGCTGAAGGGGTACAGCCCACCAGAGGACTTTTTGTGGGGAACTGGTGTTTTTTCCATTGAATCAAGTGGGAAATACATTGGAACATGATATTCAACTGGTAAACTGTTACATAACTATGGAAAGATCCACCATTTTCTAGCTGGGTAAATCCACTATAAATCACCATTTTCAATAGCTATTTTGACATAACCAGAGGGTATTCAACTAGGGATGTTTTCAAGGGGATCTTCCAGTCTCCAAGCTTCAACGGGTGATGCTTCAGACCCGTGGGTTGAGGGCTGAAGTTTTGGGTTCAGCACAGCCCAGTATCAAACCATATACCCTCTGGTAAACTAACATAGCTATTGAAAATGGGCATTTCTAGTGAGTTTTCCCATTAAAAATGGTGATTTTCCATAGTTACGTTAGTTTACCAGAGGGTACTAAATCATTTAAATTCTTTCTCGATCATTCTATGTCATATTATATCATGCTGTATATAAAGCTTTATATCATATTATGCGATGTAGCATACTATACCATATATCATACTAGTTTGTACTAATTTATATCCAGTCAAATCTGATAGTATAGATACAGCTATACAATCTTTTCAAACCTAGTGCAAAAAACACCGGAATCTATAGTAATCTGTACAAAACTATACAATAAAATTTGGCATCCTATATTCCATACTTTACTTATCTATACTTATTTACATCTCCTATTTGTTTTTAAATCTCACTTCTGTGACTTCGAACAGTCGTCACAGGTCATGCGGAATGACCTTGCAGCGCCTCTGGCGCAGACGTCTGCGCTGAAGGTGAGACGTTTTTTTGGGGATCGAAAAAAGTATTCGTTGTGCTACAACTGAATCTAAATATGCATATCTTATATGTGTGTATGATTTATCACAACATCCCATAATAATAACATTATACTATAGACATATATCATTGTATATATATACATATAGTTACACATGATATAGATACAAGTCAATGCAATAAAAGCAAATCATCCATAGCACATCTCAAGGCACGACTTACGTCGTGGCTCAGGTGGCAGCCTCTCTGCCGCTACTGTCGTTTTCTTTGAACTCCTCCTGGGCCTTCATTCCCATCCTCTGCACCTTGAAGGCTGGCTTGGGAAGGTTGGGAAGATCAAGACATGAATCAGAAGTGTACCTGTAATCTACAAAAATAGCGATCTATCCATCTAGCTCTAGGAATTAGAATATGAAATAATATGAACATATCTTTCAAGCTGTATCTATCATATCTATCTATCCATTTACTCTCTATCGAGATCATATGTTCCATAAATGTCTACCTCTAACATCTACCTCTTCCAAAAAAAGATCTCGAAGAAATGCCACAATTTTTCTATAGATCAGACCTCCGGAAGATCACGAGAGCAGCTGGAATTCCCATTGAATATTACCATATTAATATAGCTATACTAGGCAGTATTGAACCATTACTATTTCCAGTAATGTAGTATACAATAGTAATGGTTATTGTAATAACCATTACTATTTTCCAGTAATATAGTAGCTATAGACAGTATTGCTCTATAGTAATCCAGTAAATACAGTAAAATCTAGGTTCAATACTGTCTATAGTACGTATATTTAAACAATAGAAAATATAGCAAATGTCATATAGCTCTTGTCTATGTAAATAGTATTAATCTACATTTTTTTGTGTAACTATATAACTGTATGTTAACATACTATAGTGATATTTATTGACCATAGTATATGTACAATATATATAATATATGTTAATACAATTATAATATATTACAATAGTAATTTTATTATAGGATAATAGGATACTGATAATATAATTTGACATACCAATTTTGATGATAATAGTACCAATATATAATATAATAATAATTGGTACTATTTTTGGTATAATTTGATAATATTGATAGCAATCGGATAATATGACAGAAAACATGATCAATGACAATATTATTTGATCATTGGTACTGGTCTTTTATTCAAATTTCGGTTGTGTTTGTAGGTCTTTTCTTTGTTTTCTCTGTTCTATTTCAACATGATCAATTTTCATATTGTAAATGCACAACATTTTGTGTCATCTTACTTTAGGACCTTTTGATGTTTTGTGAACATGACTATTTTGATATATTTTGATAGCGTGCTTCATATTATGCACATTTTTGCACTGGTAATTTAACATAGCTATTGAAAATCACCATGTTTCATGGGAAAATCCACTATAAATGGGCCATTTTCCATGGCTATGTTAAATTACCAGAGGGTATGCACTATGACCAAACTCATCCACTATAGCTGTAAGATAGTGACACTCTCAAGGCCGGATTGAACATGTCCCACAAAGTCTAAGTTTTTGGACACTTACGACACCTGGGAAGGGCATTTTTTTTTAGATCTATTTTGTAGAAAACCCGTATTTGGTAGTTTTTGATGATTCTTGTTTTGTATTGTGTAGTGGGCAGCCATTTTGGGTTCCATAGACTTCCATTTTCTGGTGCATTTGGGGACACTCTCTTGGATGGAATTGTATTCTGTAGACCGCTTTTCTCTACAAAATCACCTGCTCCCACCATCACCCGAAATCAGCAAGGGGATGTTTCTTCAATGTTGTCCGATTTCAACATATCTATAAAACTTTTAAACCACCAAATACAAAAGGGAATATGTGAGGATGTTGAGCAACATAATGGAAACATGACAATATATACATATGTAATTATATGTATACATGTATACGATATGTAAATGCACAAGATGATCACCACTGACATGCAACTAAATGACCAAACCCATGAAATACATGGGAAGTAAAAGTATTCACCACTGTGAAGATATTTTGCAAACCAGGGATCTTCCCCCAAAAAAATGGATTTCCCAGCTAGCCACTTTTGAAGGAAAGGACGCAGGGCTACACGATGCTTGGTCCTGCCGGGAAAGTTGGAGATGTAACGTAAGCTACTGAAAACCATGGGAAAATGGAGGTTTTAATGGGAAAACCATAGGAAAACCATAGGAAAATGGAGGTTTACCCAACCTGGTTATGTCAACAGTTAGCTATTGAAGCCATGGCCATCATTGAAATAGTGAGTTTTCCCAGCTACAAAATGGTGATGATGATGATGATGTTGTTGAGGATGTACGCAACCGAGCACGGGTTATCATCCACCCCTAAAAACAAAACCAGTAGAAAATGGAGACGACCAAGAGGAAGTCCCTTCGCACGCCAAGAGT
>Ga0126342_10002598_pt1 | contig 28494 bp, 28 predicted proteins | sample Cyp1metagenome_FD_92528 | JGI IMG/M metagenome (GOLD analysis project Ga0126342, IMG submission 92528) | Coral microbial communities from Lord Howe Island, Old Settlement Bay, Australia - Cyphastrea 1 metagenome | ecosystem: Host-associated > Invertebrates > Cnidaria > Coral ... | reverse complement strand
ATCTGATCAACGAAGAACAAACCCTTCCGCGATTGCTCACTGTGGTACCGCGGTTGCTACGCGATTGGCTGAGCGATTGAGGGCTGTCCGGGAAAAGGTATTTTGGACAACCCCCATATATACCTGCAACTTCCAATGCATGCAAAATTTCTGCTCTTTCAGAAATTATTGCTGGCGGCGATAATTTTTGTCTGCGAGCGATTCTTGGATTTTGGTGTTTTTCAACATTTCAGTGCATTTGGTGCTCCTTTGCACCCTTGATCAGGCATCCATTGCCCTCAAATCAACAAAAACATGAAAGATTGGGACCTTAGAGAATGAGTTACACCATTTGAATCAGAAAGAATGATAACTACAGCCTATGCACTTGAAATCCTACAAGTGTTCGTCACCATTTTAAGAATGCACTGAAGCGCTTCCCTGGCCCATGCCCTCATCGTCTTCGAAGTCATCGCTGTTTCCAGCCTTGGTCGAGCCGGCATGATTTAGGTTTCGTTCTTTAGGTAGTGACATTGAAACCCACTGGGGTGAACTAGAAATGTTTTCTTATACTTCAACCTCCCATCATCAGGTTGCTCTGGCTTCAAGTTTCATTCCCTGCCCCATTACCTCATCTGAGATCTTCCCCCCATGGCCAACACCATTCCGGGTTCCCTAGCTGACAAATGGGAGAGCGATGGTGTCATTCGAGCAAGGGTTCGATCACTTGGACAACTCTGTAAGTGGCCGAAGCCAGCACTTGTTGGGATTCCTTCGGGTGTATCTACTTCGTTGAATGCAGAGACCCTTTACCACATGGCAAAGTGGTGGTCGGCCGCTGTAGAGCTGCCCCAAGCAATTCCAGTGGCTCTGCTTCGGGCGGAGGCTACGTGAAATCCCCAACACACAACCATGCCATAGAACATAATTTTTTGGAGCCCATCAGAAGGGGAATTCAAACCAACAAATCACATAGATTCAAGTTAAACCATGATAAAACCATTTGTGGATTGCTGTGGCACCCTGTGAAGGTGACAGAGTTTCGTCGGCTCTTTGACTTGGACTCCAACCCGTGCATCGCACATTGTGATGCTTGGGGGTTGAAGCGTCTATTTTCTTATGCGCTTCGCCGTTGGTTGGCAGGAGGGCAGACCCCCAGAGACCCTTGGCCCTTTTGAGGGGACAGTAATTATTTTGGGGGGCCACCACAAAATTAAATACAAGATAGTACAAGATAGTTATAGTATAATACTGGTGATGCTAAACCAACTTAGTTATAGTATAATACTGGTGATGCTAAATCAACCTAGGATTTGCGCTTAAAGCCCTTCTGGGATACCCTGGACAAGAATTGGGGACCCGGTGGTGGTGGCAACGGCGGTGCTGCTCCTCCCTTGGTTGATTTGGAGGATCCTGAAGATGCGTCCCATGCCAGCGCAGTGGCAGATGATGATGATTATCCAACGGCTGATGGAGATGACTCAGTGGTGGTTGATGAAGGGGTCCCTGACACATTGGTTGATGATGTGGCTCCCCATGATTCTCAAATGCTCGAGACTATGGAAGATTCCCAAGTTCCTCCCCATTGGCTTGAAGATGAAGCCTATGCGGCTGCAATGGCCTAACCCGTCCCAGGGCTGGAACCGACTGGTACTGAGGTTCCTGGCACTGGGTCTTCTCGAGGTGAAGCCGCTTCGGAAGCCGCTGCCTGTGGCAATGGCGACGTCGATGAGACAGAGAACTTGAAGCAGGAGGTTAGCACACTGCGCCAAGATCTCTTGGACAAGATCGGAAAACTCAAGCGGGGCTAGACCAAAGACTAAAGGGTGACCCAAAACATGATATTTATAATGGGACAATTGGAATGTCATAAGTTACATAAGTTATAAATATATAAATCATGTTCATTCACCTCCCCTGTAAGCAAGAACCTATTATAATATATAATATTATGGTGGGTTTTATAGTAAGGGTATTGGATTATCCCAGATGGTGCATATGTGTGCGAATGTTATTCTAATCACTGGCTTTGACCTGGCTACCCCTGAGGGCTTTGATCGCAACCAAGAAGTTGGAGCAAGAGCATAAGGCCAAAACTCTGGGACTTTTGCCTGCATTCAATCAAAGAAAAAAAAATGTATGGCAAATCTACCCCGAAACTTAGCAGCTTCTCTGGTTGTAAAGCGGCCAAAAAAATGTTATAAGTTATAATTTGGAACCCTTTTTCTTTTGTGGGGAAACCTCAGGAGGTTCCGCCGTGGACAGCATGCAGACGCTGCCCATGCACTTGGACGAAGCTGCTTCGCAGCTGCTTTCTGCGGGCAGTGCAGCCCATGGGGATGTCATTGACTTGGAGGGGGAAGATCACAACGTTTCCTCTTCCGCTGGTGTTTCCCAGGACCCTGTCTCTCTCATATTGCAATGGTTTTCAATCTAGAACTGCATTCAATCGTTTTTGCTTTTCTGGCATTGTCTGGCCTTAACCTAACAGAGCAGTACCCAAACCAGCACAGTACCAGGTTAAACCTGGACCTGTTAACTTGCTCCAGGACTTGGCCAAGGAGAAGAAGATTTCTGAACCGGAACCACCGAAGGTCACTTTGCAGGACCACAAGGACTTGGGCACAAAGGGCACAGAGATCAAGGAACCTGACCAGGGCAACAAACCGGAGACACGCAGAGCTTTGAAGAGGGCATCCACAGTTATCCATGGCGAGTGCACCAAGCCGAACAAAGATATCAAGGTGGAAACCCCCACTGCACCAGCGCCGGCTCCCAATGCAGATGTGGTTGGCTTGATGGCATGCGAGGCATCCTGGTGGGGAGGGGTTCAACCCCAAAAGCAATCTTTGGTCACAGACTACTGGAAATTCTAGACGACTTTTAACCTCCCAACTCCCACCTTGAAAACAATTTTCCACCCTTTGGCCCTGTTGTCATTTGTGGTCAGGCACCGGTGACACTTCGACGTGAACAGCTCCAAGCAGATTTTCGCCGAGGCGAGGATGACGATGGAGAGGCAGAGGAGGCAGCGGAGGGAGATTACAAGTCCGATCATGGTGATGAGGGCGATGAGGGTCAAAAGGGTCCGAAGGCAAAGGCAAAGGCTAAGGCAAAGCCACAGAGCAAGGCCAAGGCGAAAGCTAAGGCCAAGGCAAAGGCAGTGGCACAGAAGGCAAAGGCAAAGGCAAAGGCAAAGGCATCTTCGACGAAGGCAAAGGCAAAGGCTGGCAAAGAGGTGGGCAACTCCAAGGGGGATGGCAATGGTTGTGACCCCGCTTCTGAGCAAGACACTGAGAACAAGAAGAAGAAAGCTGCAACCTTCGCCCGCCGCTACAAGCCTACTCACCCTGATGGAGCTGCGCGCTACCAAGCCATCAAGGATTGCTTTGTGCAGCGCATTGCTTCCCAGCTCAAGGCCCAGTCGACTTTCCAGGACTATTGTGGGCGAAAAAATGGGCATACTTTACCACAAAGTGGGGTTGATGCAGCCATATGTTTTTAAGATCTGCCTAGTTCAGGGCAAATCCACCCTTGAATTATGTGATTGGAACATCCCGCAACAGGATCCATGGTGGGCGCATTGCATTGGAGCTTTGAACGCTTCCAAAGCGACTACTTATTTGGAGTACTTTGCCATTGCGGATGGTCAGGTCGATTCCTTTCTGGCGAATGATGCAGTGCGCAACTAGCCTTCAACACCCATAGTGGCATAACCACAGCCCACGTTTCAAACAGTCTTCAAAATAGGGGGCATTACCACAAGCCATTTTTACTTTTCAAAGTTTCAATAGCTATTGGAAAAAAGCAAGATACAAGCCTGGTCTGCTTTTATGTTTTGGTTGTCACATCAGCCCAGGCAAGGCCATGAAGCCGAGGGCAACCTAGTGGCCTGAATGAATGAGATGAACCAGGGCCAAATCTGGGCAGGGCTTGCGGGCGCAGTATGCAAAGCATACATGGGTGTGCGCTTGCATTAATCCTTGTTTGGTTAGTGTTGGCCTCAATCCATTTCCATGGCCGGAACTTTTGTACTTGGTGGCTCCCCACAGAAGTTGTAAACCAAATAGTAGATTAATGTCAGCCATACACATTTTTTGGCAGTGTGTCCCACCTTACTTTGGGGGAATCAGCCATCTTGAGAAGTTTACATTACATGATGGTATCGGAGGGCGGCGATCCATGCGGCCCTGCCCCATGCCTCAGCTGGCGTGGAGCACCAGTCCTTGGCAGAGCAGCAGATCAGTGAAAAACATAGGGTACCATTTGTGGTTTCACTGTCTATCTCAAAGGTACTTGGGGTTAAGTGACCCGCCCTTATGCCAGGTATGCCGGATGCCTGACGCATTAGGACCGAAATTTCTTTGATGTTTTTTCCCCATCACATATTATCCCAGCAATGCTTGCAAATTGGCAGGATGTCGAAGCTTCGGCGAGGCCAAGCTAGCCTTGCAAAATTTGGGTGCCTGAATGGCAAACCTGGCTTGATTGATAATGGCTCTATTGCGATTTTCTGTTTTAGTTTCCAATGCCTCGGCAGAACCCAGCCAAAATCTTCAACTCTGGATTCTGAGGGTTGGGCTCAAAAGCAGTTTGGTATCCATAGCCATCATGACGGTCACAGAACAGAAGCTGGATCTTGCCCTGCGGCGCATGTTGAAGTTGGGGGCACCAGCTGAATCTCGGATCCCATAGGTTGTTCCTTCCACATTTGTTTTTCCAATTGTACTACAGGGATTGAGTGGTAAAGCTAAGGACTTTGTATACCTGGTGTTGATGACTTGGTGGCTACTTTCTTCCCCGTCTACCCCACTACCATGGGATGATACGGCCACCTTTGACCTCATCGAATATTATTCTGGTGTGGGTCGTATTGGGAAGATGGCCCATGGAGTTGGGTATTCCGCTGCTACGTTTGACATAGCCCAAGATATTCCAGGAGAAGGTGAATCAGCCCACTCACAAATGCCCCATCGGTCGGCTTTCGACATGAATGGGGAAGCCGGGTATGTGTTCCCAATCTCAATTAATTAATAAATGGGAAAGCAAAGGTTATATTTCTTATTCCACCCATGGTTTGTTTAAGCTGAATCAAACAGCAAGCCGTGTATTTACTGACGAAAGTTCTTTCCCGCACTACTGAGGTTAGCATTGTTGATGCTTCTCCGTGGGAAAGCACCTGGCCTGGTAACAACCTGGGCAGTTGTTTGCTCATCCTATTCAATTGTCAATGTAGCAACTAGCATGCGCAGTTTGCTGACACCACTTGGAAACGTGTACAACACGAAAGTTATCCGAGGGAATCGAATGGCGGCACGGACCGTGCTGGTCTTTTTATCTGTATTTTGTGTTTCTGTTTGTTTATGACTAGTGTTGAACAATTAGTGGCGGGTAACCAAAAAGGTAATGCTTGAACCCAGCCATGAACCACTTTCCCAATAAATACATTACCATATGGGATCATTTGTATAATCTTAAAAGAAGGGCATACAATAATGGACCCACAATGGAATGGAAGGTTGTTGTTTATTATTGTTGAACTTACCGGGGTAAGTGAATAATGGGTGGGGCCCGCAGGACGGGGCTGATGCTGGTCCTGACCTTCTTACTTGGTGGAATCTGGACGTTGGAAAATCCACTTTCAAGCCTGATTTCCGTGCATCCGTGCCTGCAATGGTGTATTCGGGCCATGCGACGTGCTGGTGCTAAAGTGCTCCAGCTTAAGTAGTTGGCAAACCCAAGAGTTTCAAAACAACTATTTACACTGTTTAGGAGTTTCTTTTTGACGTGGGATTATGTTGGCTCCTGCGCTGCTGAGGTCTTCAAAGTGAGCTTCAACATGAAATTCTTTGGGAGTAGCTCTTTAAAGCCAACAATGTTACTGACCAATTCCCGTGTGATTGGTCGCCTACACAGACCAGTTGTATCTCGGGTTGGTGGCAGAAGGCTTTGCAGAAGGTATGTCAATGGCAGAGGGCGCTCAGCCTTCAATGGGACAAAAGCCTTAAAGGCTTCACAGACTCTTGATTGTACTTCCAATTTTGGGGTGTCAAATGGGTAATATTTCGGGTTCTATGAAAATCATGAAATGAATTAGTTTTTAATTTAAACATAAAGAAGTCTATGGTTTCAGGGGCCCTGAAAATCATCTGGCTTTCAACCCCAACAAAACTGAGGACCTATCCCGTTCGCTTTGCCAAGAAAATCGTAAGTCTGATCCCTGCCATGCGTTCTGAAGGTGTCAACCCTCCAATCTTGGATGCCCCTTGCTGAATTATACAAGCATAAAATTTTGCCTATTTGCAAATGGTTTTTGTTGAGAAATCAAATAGGTTTCAAAAGGTTTGCAAAAAAAACCTGCTATGACCACTTGACAACCATCTTCCAGTGGCCAGAGTCACCCAAGCGCCTGCTCCGCTGAGGTGGATACCGAAAGGCCTTTGCAGCACCTGCTCCGAGATGCTGGCTTTACTTCTTGGGGAGAAGCCGGACTGGGACCATGTCTGAGGTATCTGTGGGGATCGAAACCTTTAGTGGTGCCGGACAGCTGGAAATGCTTCAATGCAAAATACAAATTTCCTCTTACTAGGTTCCATGTGCCTTGCTCCCAATGGACGCCCTATTCACAACATGGATGAACAAAAAACCATGCTGTTGTACCAAGTTGCAAGCTCTTTGCAATTTTTTACAAACATTTGCAAATTTTGCAAAAAATTGTAAATTTTGCAAACATTTGCAAAATTTTGCAAATTTTTGCAAAATTTCAATTTTTGAAACGGCGAGAATACCCAACGAAACGGCGAAAATAAAATCGTGATATTTTTTCATCATTTCCATGTTGAAAGAATGGGGATTCCAATCCATATCCAGTTCCAACCAGTACCAAGATGTGGGGCTCCCCACAGTGGTGCAATTTGTAGGCACTGCATGCGAACCAGATGGAAAATGACCGTGCTTACCTTTAAATGTATTGCAAACAGCATGTTGTTTATGGAATTGCTTCTTTCATGGTTGCTACTAGTTGCTACTTGTATTTTCCACATCAAGGGACATGAGCTAGCCGGAACCCTCTTTGTGACCATGGAGCCTGCGAAAAGCAAAGCTTGGTCTTCTGAGACGTTAGTTCGGGGTATTTGTAAAGTCGACCAACAGCCTGATGGAGAACTTCGGGTACCACCCACAGATGATGGACTGGTTCATGAACTTCAGGCTTTCGATGGGGTCATCTTTCTTTTCACCAACGGAATTCCCAATGTATAATTTTGGCATGTACTGTGTCATATCCAATCAAAGGGAAGTCCCAATTTATCATGGTTTAGCCAACCTGCCCTTCAGCCCGTGGCCCTGAGGCCTTGAAAACCGAGCTAGCGGACTTGAACAATGAGGTTGATCAAGCCCTGGATCGGGAGCAGGCTTCGTCTTTGGTTCCAGCAGTAGAACCCCACCAGCCAACAGCTATGGAGGAGGCTGAGACAGTACCGGGAACCCCTAAGTATCAAAGTGATGGTTCTGGTGCTCCAGCTGTGGTCCCCCGTAGTGTCTTTGGCCTTGATGATGCAGGGTACTGGGCTAGTGTTTTCAATCAACATCCTCCCAGCGAAGTTCTGACAGATGCCAAGGGATTGGACGAGGTTATCACAGAAGACCCTGAACCCCAGCAAGCACCACATGAAGGTTCGGGCCAAGGTGAACCAACAGGTGATTCGATTCAAGGTGATGCAAACAATGATGGTATGGAACAGCGCCCTCTTACGCCCCCAGAATGCCTAGTACCATGTCTTGATTAAAATTCATTGTGAGATCCCCTCTTTTAGACACTACTACAGAACTAATCTAGTTTGGGATTTGGGTATGTTTTTGTATTGGTGTTGTTGGTCCTGTGCAATATCTTTTCACACAAAAATCAGCCATGTCCACAAGAGGAATTGGGACCCTCAAAACAACACAATGCCTTATGGATAGTGATTGTTATGCAGGTCTGGTGTTAACTTATATATATATTATATATATATAATATTATATATATATATATATATATAAATAACAAGCCTCTAAACACGGCAGGGCACATCTATAATTGGTTCAATGGCTATGAATGGGAAATCGCCCTAAGGCAGTGGCTGCCACACCGCCAGTTGCCACTCAATCTGGCAAAGCTCCCGCCTCCGAGCCAGCGCGGCCGATGGCCACACCTTGTCGGGGTGCTGGGGCTGGGGCACAGGGTGAGGGTGTGGATATCCCACTCCAGGGTCATGGTGTTGAACCAACTCCTGGGGTGCTGCGTCTATCAGAGAATGCTATCAACCTTCGTGTCCGACGGGTCCTACAGCCCAATTGCAAAGGGGAGTTCAAGGTGTCAGAGAGTATCCGAAAGATGTATACAGACAAAAGGGGTGGCGGCAAGGATAAACTCCTTCAGATATTCCAGAGCTGCGGGTTCGATCCGGACAGGGGTTCTGAGTACAGGATTTTTTGTGTTTTTTTGGGGGAAATAACGGATACCTATGTTTTCACCATCAAATCTATGATGTATCATTGTTGACTCGTTGACCTCGTTAAACATACATCATCCTCCATAGGTTTTCCGACCTTGGTTCCCTTTACAGGAGACATTCGTCCAGGAATGTGAAGTTCTTGCAGAGGATTTGGTATCCAATGAACTTCGGATTGAGGGCGAATTTGTGAGCGAAGAGACCATGCTGAACGAATGGGGATGGACCCAGCACTTTGGTTATCAATTCATACTACAGTAAGTCAACCAATTTTGTGTTGGGTGTTTGTGGCAGGGATTTCACAAACCAAAGACCTTACAACAATCTTTAAAACCTTGCATTGCAAAGGGTGAGACCGAAAGGGGTGAAAACTAGTTGGGTGTTTTAAAAAGTCGAATCATTAGATTACCCTAAATGGTAAGGGACATACTTTTTTTAGTGCTCACCCTTTGCAATTCCAATTGGCTTCTGCCACCCATCGCATCCCAGGAAAAGAGTGGATGGTGTGAAGAGCATTGCTGAGAAAGACCCCCTGTCCCTCATGAGGACCTGTGGGCTGCCGGGCTACTTAAGTTGAGTGAAAGACCCTTAGTATTCTTAGTTTCCTGCCAACTCTTTGCAGGAAGGATAGATACGAGAAAGACCTGGTGCTCTACTGGGCTGAAACGGCAGTTAAGGGAAACCACGTGCGCCTTGGTTACTTGGAGGGTGGTCCTTTGAAATTCTGGCACCAATGTTTGATTAGAGGGCTTGGGGCCCACATTTCAACACAAGAATAGATAAGAAATACACATTTATACCCACATTCAAAACGTTTCATTTTGGTACAAGTATGAAGAATCTCGTCCAAATCGTTTATCATGATTGGCTGGCCACCGTCAACCTAAGGCGCACCAGCACAACCGGCTTCAAGCGCAAACTCAAATGGGAGGAGAATGGTGCGGATCTTGGTTCCTTTGCCCGCCCCACCGGCTTGCCCAACTTCGGTGGCGTGCCTTCTTCCAGTGTCAAAGACAAGGAGATCCAGGGGCCTCAGGACAAAGGGTTTGGCAAGAAATTGAAAGTGGAAAGACAGGAGCCGGAAGCCGCAGCCATCTCAGGTCATGGTTGACAAATAAACACAGTTGAGTTTGTAAGGTGTTGAGGCCAGTCCTATCAACATTGTTTGTCAACAAAATCTTTTTCCTTTCCCCTGAAGATGAAGATCAGTCAGATCATGGTTCTGATGTCAGCATTCGGGATGTCAAGAAGGAAAAGGCCCTCGCTATCGAAAAAATTGCCCGAAAGAAAGCTGGCCTTCCAGAGCTTGAGCTGGATGCCCTCCCCAGTTCGATTTGCAACAAGATGATGAGCCTTATCTGTTTTTTAAAGGGCATTGAATCCCTAGATTCCTTCACCAACATTCACGAAAAAAACAATCTTATGGATTAAAGATTTTGGTGTCAGCTGCCAACGCCGTCTAAGGACATGCCTGTCGAAGAGATCCCAGAAGCTCCAAGACGGAATTGACAAGTTAGATTCCGCAGAGAAATTGTCCGGTTTACAAGAACAGACACTGGTCCAATTAAGTGGGTTTCTCAAATATATGAAAGGTCATTGCCTCTTTGTTCCTTGCTCGGCTAACTCCTGTATAAGTCCCCTGAGACCCCAAGCTCTTCCAGGATGAAAATGAAGATCGTGGCTACCATCGGTGACCTGGGCTCCATCAGCGACACCATCGACAAGGAGTACTCGAATGGGGTTGTGAATGGATTCACAGAAGAGCCTAGCCCTTGGTATAATCAATCTTCCAATATTTGTGGGACCTATTTCACCATGACCGGAACAACTCACATGTACCCGACCTAGGTCTGAAGAGTCGATCTTTCAGGCTTACCAAAAAGCCAAAAGAATGCAGAAATCTTAGAACTTTTTATCGTGGGTTCAAATTTTTGCACTACAGGCACTACAGATCTGGTAATCTAGTGCACCTATCTATCGCCCAGGGCCGTTGATGCCTTGAACCTGGAAGTCCGCATGAGGCAGGTCTTTGTTTGGTTATTTCTCAAGGGTTTACGTTTCCTAGCTTCTCGTTGCTTATCCTTGGTCCTTGCTTATCCTTGCTTCCATCTCACAAGCATCGCCTTTTCCAGGCCAATCTTGCCGAAGACTGTGCCTACCAGAGCACCGACCAGATCTACCAGGCGATCCGCTGATGCCAAGGCTAAGGCCCAGGCAAAGGCCCAGGCAAAGGCGGCAGCGGAGCCGGAGAAGCCAAAGCGCAAAGCCGCAGCCAAGAAGCCAGCAAAGTGAATGATGAGTTGTTCCGGTTTTTGCTTATGAATATATATGTTCTGGCAATTACTTTGGTTTGAGTTTGGGGTGTTACTTGTGGCACCAAGCCACAAGGTAGGGGATTCTTGTGCAACAGTTTCTGTGTGAAATCGCAGGAATTGAGGTTGCGACAACATGGGATGAAGACCTTCCTATGCGCTGAAAAATGAAACTAAGAGCATTGGGAAATTCAACATTGAAATTGCAATACATCGCAATACCTTTTCCGTACACATGGTGCCAAGTGAAGCCTATGCCGGGTAACTTCAGCCAGGTGTAACTTCAGAGCCAGAACAGCCTGGGCATTTGATTGAAGCCTATGCTGAAGCTGTGGCTGATGGAGCCGCAACCTTACCTTGACCTGGTACGGGAGCAATGTTCAAAACCCCTTTTGGTTGATCAGCTGTAGGATGTTAAATGTTGGTATATTGTAAGGCTTAAGGGATTACCACCATCCACTCAGAGAAGCCCCGTGAATCAATTGTTATCGAATGACTGGGGGGTTCTAACACTGCCCATGCATAGATTCATAGGTTTATTCATAGTGCACAATTTAAACACTTTATCTGCAATTACTTCACTTAACACTTCACCTGTCTTTGGTTGAAGTCCCAAGGTTCCAGCCGTGGCGACTGAGCGGATTCGCTATGGGGCTTTGTGTGATGCTGCTCAGGAAACCCTTCCAAAAAAGACTAATTCAAATGTGGCCCGAAGTGCTTATCGCATGATGAGACGCGCAGGTATTGCATGGAAAATCCCATCCAGCTTGTTTAGCTACCAAAAACCGGATGGGTCTTTTTTAGATATGAGCTATAACCGGCCAACCGACATTGTGAAGTTTTTGATTGGACATCACCCCTTTGTGCTGTCTGGCGCTGATGATGCACTGCACATGGAATCTGTCTGTGAAGCATTCTGGGGCGCTTACAAGCAGTTTCATGGAAGTCACAAAGTTTTTGAAACACATGGGGACAACCTATCCCATGTTATTCCACTTGCCCTACACGGAGACGAAGGAAAGGGAAAGCGTCGGAGCAGTACTGTTATCGCAAGTTTGGAAGCTGTAGTCGGCATCAAAGGCCGAGAGGACACTTGCCAAAGTTGCCAACCCTCCTACTTGGACTTGTCTGTTTGGGGCGACTGTGAAATTGGAGATCATGCTACAGCAAAGGCTTTGAAAACCAACATGAAGTCACACAGCTACCTGCAGCACTGGCCGCTTTTCATGGTACCAGGGACTCTAAACAAGGAGTTCAAACCCTTGACTTTGAAAATGCTAGAGTTGATTTCTGACGATCTGAAGGAGCTCTTCACAACAGGTGTGGAGGTCCAAAACCAAAGGTGGTTCGTTGGGATAGTTGGAGCAAAGGGGGACCTACGCTGGCATTCCAAACAAGCCCGGCTGACCCGGGGCTATGAAAACAAAAGCACTGTTAGAGACTTAGAATGCTGTCACTGCTGTATGGCAGGGCGTGCTGGGCTACCTGCAGAGGACATCGCTACTGAATCTCCTTGTTGGCTACGCACTATGTGGAGGCAAAGACCGTGGCATCCACAGAACCCCCCAGCTCTGTTTTCGATCCCCTACGATAGCTCCAAACCGGAGATGATGTACAAACATGATGTCTTCCACACCCTGCGTCTTGGATTACACAGAGATTTCGTTGGCTCTGTAGTATTTCTATTCATGAGGTGGGGATTGTTTGGTGGTGGACGTATTGAAGATAAATTGGAATGTGCACACTCGCACTTCAAACTTTGGCAAATTGCTGAGAAGAAATCTGCGTCCCTGCGATCGTTTTCGAAGGCACTCTTTAAGTATACATCTACCAAGAGCTTTCCATGGTTGAATGGCAAGGGCTCTGATGTGACACTTTGCTTAAAGTGGTTGAGCGCGGCTACTTCTGGTTTTTTACATCAAGGTGTTGGAGATGCTGGAAAAAAGAAAGTGATGGAAATCATTTTGAGCTGTTCCAGAACTGCGGTGGCTTTTTTTGATGAGATGAACAACCACGGATTGTTTGTGAATGCTGGTTGCGCTGCAAAAATTTATGAGCTTGGCCACAGCTACTTGAAAGGCTACAACTGGCTGGCGAACTTCGCATTTCAATCTCAGCTCTGCCTATTCTCCATTAAACCAAAGGCTCATTTTTATCGTCACATACTTTTGGAACTCCGTGAGCAGCTCCAAAACAACTAACAAGCTGTGATGAATCCGCTGGCATGGTGTTGCGAGCAGAATGAAGATTTTATTGGCAGAATGTGTACGTTGGGGATGAAGCTGGATTCCCGGGTGGCCACCAAAAGAATTCTAGAATTTTGGGCTGTCAAGGCATCAGTGCTGTTGAAACGGCATTTTCCCAACCGATGATGGTAAGTATGTTTTTTTGTGATGGTTGAACATGATACAAGACAACCATTTTTTTTGCTGGGTCACTATTTCTGATTCCAAATGTGTTGCTGCCTATCTTGTCCTCATGGTTGGATGTTGTCCCGAAGCCCATGGAAACAACTTGCGGAGAAAGATGATGGAGAGGTCGTTGCGAAACAAGGGTGAGAAACAAGGGCGGGAAGTGTGGAAACCTCAAACGGCAATAATTTTATGAAACGGCGATAACTGAGGGAAACAGCGATAATTGTTGTTGTTTCAAGAAAGCGGCAATAATTTGGCACAGGTGGATTTCTCAGGTATACACATCATTGAATGTCATGATATGTCGATATACAGATACATATATTCTGGAACATACATATGCATATGTAGCTGTGTCTAATGCATGGTTCCATGTTCCATGTTGGGTTTTTGAGTCTGTGTGGGGCTGTACCGTCGGTAGAACAATCACCTTCCCTCAAGACCTCAATGCGTCACCGGCCTGAAGAGATATACCGCGGCAAGTTTGACAACGATTTGTTGTTCTAAGAGCATAAGGTACCCCGCGTAACTGCGAATTTAATGATTTATCATAATTGTCCTTTGTCTATTTTTTGGAGGGGGGAAGGTAATGCCCCATTTTCAGAGACAGCAATATCGACCAAGCATGGAATTGTTTATGCAGACTTTGCAAGTGGTGTAAGTGGTGAAAATTGCAAGAGTTGAAAACTATGCACATATGTATGTGTATATATATATAATATGTATATATTTTTATATTATAGCATCCCTAAAATAAATTCATTGTGAAATGATTAGCTACTTTTCTACCTTTTGGGGGATTGCTGTACATAACTGTAAAAGTAGGAGTTGACCGTCGAACGTGGGGATGTGATGCAGATATCATTGGTAAACATAACACGTGATGATCTGGTTAGTTTTAACAAGCGTCCCGGCCCGTTTCCCTTTTAATAGCAGTATGTCGCCTGCTATCCACCTGTAATAATTTATGTTGATCGTGAAATCACCGTTGTTTTTGATCAGAATTGTTCAAATTTGTTGGTGAAGTATGGTAGGGTGTGTTTTTTGTTGGTGACGTATTCGGAGGTTTCGCAGGAACAGGTGGATAGATTAAAACAATGCCTGAGGGGTTCATAGCAACCTTGGGAAGTGTGTCTGTTCACTTCCAACTCCCAGTTGGATAGACCTTTGATGCGGATGGATGGGTAGTTTAGCGCTCCAATCCTTTGCCACAAATGGGAATACCTACATTGATCTACCAACCAGAAAAAAATACTGTAGATATTTTTGCAGGGTGTCTATCTCCCTCATCTTACAGTTTTATGATTATGTCAGATAAAGTAGCCAATGCCAAAATCGCTGCTGAGAGTTTGTCTGAAAATAGAGTATCCCCCAATTTTTTTTGATGGTTTTTCCTTTGCATGATCGCTACTGCCGCTATTGGCCGTTTGGGTGACCGTGTTATATGCTGTCCCCCATTCTCAGACACGCACATTGTTTTTTTCCTGAAGGAGAAATAGCCTTCGGTAATCAAGCGTGGCTAGCTGGGATTTTTTTAGATAATAAATGGAGATGATGTGAATGAGAGAACTATCGAACGAAATGGAGATGTCCAATTGCCATGTTTGAGGACACCGGAGGGTATCATTTTTCCCAAATCTAACCCCTCGCTAGGTCACCGGTGAAGCGGCTGAGGATTGAGTCTGACGTGTCTGGGCATTGGAAACTAATAAACCCCAAAAAGAGGGAACAGCAATTCTGAAGGCTATTTAAGGTAGGATTTTACGAACTTATATCTTTTTGGGGGTTGCTATACCCTTCAGTTTTTGTTTTTGAACTGGCAAACTTGCAGTTTAAACCAATCTAACATAAACTTTACGCAATTAAACATAGATTTGACCAATTTGTTATGTAAATAAATGTGAACAAACATTGCAGTTTCCACCTGCTGTCTTTAATGAACCAGATAATGAAGGATCAATGAACCAGATAATGCAGGAAAATGTCAGAGTCCTACCAGAAACAGTTAAAACTAATTAATGTATATAAACGTATATATATAACATATTTATAAATTATATATAATATACAATGGGTATGTACGGGTGCGGTTAGTCACCCATGCAAGAAGCATAGTGGACAAAACTGGGCTGAGACACGCCCACGACATGTCAGATACTGTATAATGTGTTTGTTTTTAATGTTTTGTTTTTCTATGTTTGTGCATGGTTTGTAGAATTACCCTTTGGTAGACTTAGACTCAGGTGTGGAAAGTCACTATTTACAATTGACAATAAGTACATGAAATATAAATTGACCGTTTTCAATAACTATGTTGAATTATAGGAGGGTGCCTCTTTCAGGTCTCACAATTGTATGGTCGGAAAAATGATGGCGAACCATTGGACTTTGGGTTACGCCATTTGGCAGGGACGTGCCGCCAACCAGCAGACACGCCCAGGGAAACTAACGAGAATACGTGTCCCATCCTTCATGTTCCCCCCAAAATCCACAAATCAGTACGAATGGTTGGTATGGATGAGATCCTGGATACAGCCTCAGAATCTTTAGATTGTTGTTTATTTGGACAAGAAAAATATCGAAAACTGCTTTGAGACATATGACTCAGCTAAGGGTTGTCAACTTGTCATGTTACAATGTTTCCCCAAAATCCGATGGTCGGCTGATCCATTGATACCAAAAAGTTGCCTCCTGGTTGATTGAAGTCGATTGGCTAAGGAGTAAGGAGCAAAAACCAGCTAGTTTTGGGGGATGAACTAACCGTTACTAACCCATTTTTTATGGGAAAGCTATCAACCAACTAGCATTTCATGACATGGGATAAGGGTATTTAAAAATGGATGTGTATTGTGGCTGGCATTGACACACTAGCCACAGTGAGGAGGGCACCATGCTCAGTGGACTGCTGGATCATCTGGATCATGCCCATAGATGTCTCAAATTCCCTCGGCTTAATTCATGGAAGGCAACTCCCACTATTTCACAACCAAAAGGTGACGATGGGTAAATGATGCATGATGGGATCAACAATTCTAAGAACATAAGCCGGATTATCCAAACAAGGTATACTATATATATATATATACATGTCAGAGTTTTGGATTCGCGACCTACAAATTCGTAGGTTCAAGGCTCCCAAGGTATATATATACACATAATATATATATATATATACATGTACGTCCAACTGTGGCCCAACAATCACCCAGTCACCTTAGTCACGGGACCTCACTGGTCGATGTCCCAATGCTATATATATATATATAAACCCATCAGATCTCTCAAAAAGCTTGGTGAATCACTAGAGTTGACATCATATTTCCAAAACTTACCCAGAGTGATGCAATTTGCCCAGACATTTTGTTGGTTCAAACAGGCTAGCTGGCTAAGGACGCAACCCATATGAAGGGGCCCTCGGTCCCGTCATGATATGGTATTCCTCCATGTTCCTCCTAAATGTTGATTGTATCTCATGTATTAGGGATTGATATGCGTTTTGTTTTCCTATTTTGTTACCATTATCCGCAACTCAGTGTTAAGTCATCCCAATATAATCAAGGGCGCAGGTAGGCCCCTTGGCCCAGTTGTAAATTGGTTCGTAGCCCCATCTAAGATCCAAGATCGTATAGATTTATCCACCATAAATCCATCCGTTCGTCAGGTTAGAAACCAACTTATCCAGGGTTCCACAATTTGCCAGGAGAATCATGAGGCCGCTGACAGCCCCAGCCAGGCTGGACAGCGAGTGACCCTTGAGTAGTTTGATACTTTCATTGATATATTCCAACATCTGTTGCCAGGATGGACGTAGTTTCTTTCAGCAGCTCAAACAACACATGTGACACACTTCAAGGAAACCCAAAATAGATGATTTATTTTGTCAGGATTGTTTTTTGGTATAGATGACCATCATTTCGAGGGAGTGAACTTCTCGGATCCCAATAAAGATTGGTAAATGAATGGTGCATTTCACAATATGGGGGTGCCCTCAAAAAAGGCTATGCCCTGAAATGTTGTTAAATTCTCAGTTTGGCAAAGTCATTATTAGCAGTTTCTTACAGGGAATTCCGGAAGAAAAAACACATGTTTTTCGCTGATTAGCCCATGGAGTGGGTCTTATCTTTTTGCAGCAGTGGGGCTGGAACCAATCCATGGCATTTTGAGGGACCCATCCCAAAAACCCCAATCACATTCCATGAGATTCCCAGAGTCCTACCATTGGGCGTTCCGAAATATGCCATTGAATGCAATCCATCCGCGGAAAGGCACATGGATACATGGGTCAAAAGTCAAGCAGGATCTAAGCTCATTGTACTTGCAGTGTTGGCTTCCAGTTATATACTGGTTGGTGGTTTGGATCATTTTTTATGTTCCATTTCATATATGGGATGTCATCCTTCCCATTGACTCACGCACTCATATTTTTCAAGATGGTTATTGCACCACCAACCAGTATATGTCTGTTGGTATAAGATGGTTTAATACTACCATCTACTAGTTGGATTGCTGACTTAGCATCCGGGGAATCACCTTCTGGATCCTTCTGGTGGTTGTACACTGGTACTGTCAAAGTATCTTGTTTGCTCTCCATGCGGGTATGGGTCAAAATATGCAGACAAAATTTGGATGTACTCCCAAAAGTATTTGTAATTCTCCTGGCCATTCGATCATGTCAAAACCCAATATGTCCAGTAGTTATCTTATGTATCCTATTCTATAAATATATCAGTTTCATCCCTGTGTTCCCCGGGCAATCACAGCGAGATCACTGGCCGATCTCACCATATATCATGTTTTTTATCGGAGGAATCATCCGATATTCATGGTGTCCGGAGTTTTTTTTGGTTCGGAAATACTTTTTTTGCTCAGAATAGAAGCCTGACCAAAGCAATCATATACCCTCTGGTAAACTAACATAGCTATTGAAAATGGCCATAGAAATAGTGGATTTACCCATCAAACATGGTGATGTTCCATAGTTTTTTGTTAGTTTACCAGGCCGGGTACCAACCATGTACACAAAGCAAAAAATGGTCTGTTACTGGGTAGGTGAATCGAAGCCTTGGACGCCCCCAACCTCCATAGGATATGTTGCCATTTCTGTCGGCTAAGTCCGTATTGTACTTGATACCCCAAAAAGCATCTCCATGCATAATATACACGACATTATCCCAATGTTTTGTTTGGTGTAGGTTCAATCCCGTTTTTTGTTGGTTGAATCATTGTTTGCCTTGCTTAAATCATCGTTTTGTTGGTTAACCATTGTTGATGTATTTTTGCTGTTGCTTCAAGCAAACCTTTGTTGTTAAATCACACTGTGTACTGATCATATTATATACAGTGTTTATGATTTTAGTATAGACATCCCAAATGTCTTTTCCACCATCTGTTGGTTTCCCGAGGCAGAGCGAATTGATCGACCTGAACGAGCATCCCCTAAACGCAATAGCCTGATGAAGCTTGGTTTTTGTTTTTGAGAAAAAGCTTTGGAGTTTTATGTTTGCTTGTAGCACTAGTAGCACCCCACAAAGGTCCATGCCAAAAATACATGAACATTGAACATACCTTGGGGATCCTTGGGGAAAAAACATCACGGAACATCATGAAACTACCATCTTGGAAACACGTGTCTCTTTGTTTGGATACTTGTTACTGTTTGTATGTGATATGGGTCAAACTTGGGTACCCCTAAAAATGTCAATGGATGGTGAGTACGATACACAATGACCATAGACCCAATTCTGTGGTCCCCTGGGTCGAAGAATAATGACCATTCGTGACTATCATCGCATATCCATATACCCGGGGGATCTAATCATCTCCGTTTCAGATGGTATTTCAAGGCCAAAATAATTGGTTTCATACCCCTACTGTAATCAGATTGGAACTTAATATGGGATCCCCAGAGAGATCAGAGAAACTTTACACAAGAGTGCCCCCCGGGATATGTTAGTTTTTTCCTAATTTCCCAACCCGGGGCGGATGATGCGGGTCTCGTTACTTTCGGGTTACTATAATATGTAGGGTTGGTTTCGGGTTGATTTGGCTTGGGCTGAGGTGTTCTTTTGAGGCATTTTGAGGCTGAAGGATTCTGAAAGATTCTGAAAGGCTTCTACCTCGAAACACGGCCTCGGGGCCTCTCAACATGTCAGCATATTGTCAGCCCTGTAGCGAGTAGTTTTGGAACCCAATCGAATCGAAGTATAGATATCACCTGGTTTTTTTTTGAACCGGGCCCTATCTAGGCCCTGGCGCCCTTCCGGAAAGTTTGGGTCGGATTCTTATGTCATGGGTAACTGGCCATAACTGGCCATAACCATCTAAGAATCTAAGAATCGAAGCGGTGAATGCTATGTTTCAATTAGGGCGAAGAACTTGGTGAATGGTCGATTAGCAGGGATTGAAGCGCAGCAGAAACATGGGATAATTCCACCATAAATGGAGAGATCAACGGAATTCGAACACCAAACATCCGATTATACATTTGAGTCAAACCGTAGTGAATGGTCAAAAATCGGCAGTGGTTGTGCTATGATGAGAATTATGGCCTGTATAGACAACCTGTTTGCAGTGTATCCAGGATTAGTCATGAGATTGGTTATGGTTATTCAAGACTGGGCAAACTTAGAGAGGTGGTTAGTGAATCGTCTTTGCTTTGATTTTCCCTAGTGCGATTCATAAAACAATCTGTCCAGTTGCTTTGGTTCTACGTATATATTTGGGTCAATTATGTTTGCTTAAATCTCTCTTACGTCAAATTTCCTTTCTTTGGTTGCTTCAACCAGCATCTTCGAGAGTGAAGGTTTTGCTGGTTGTATCGAAAAGGTTCGCTGTGACATGATCGGTGCCTCTGAGTATATAATAAACATCAGGAAGTCATGTAATGTGGGCTCCCAAGATACTTGTAGCTAAGTTGGTTTATAACTAGGTTGACTGTTGGATTTATGACCTAGTCGCTCTACAATGTTAAACAAAAAACTGCCTACGAGGTCCCTTCCTGTAGATTTATCTTTTGCTATTAACCAGTAACCAGAGATTTGTTCAGCCCAGCTGTCTTTTTGCCCGCGAAATGGGTTGGTGTCATGAACTTCCAAGGAATTGGGGTTTACCTGCCCGCAGTTCCCAACAATTCATGTCAGTAGTGTTCAAAACCAGGGACCAGGGTTGGTCGATGGTTATAGTTGTAGGATGCTTTGCTGTCCAATATGTTGGATATCATCTTCATCCATAAATGGATTCCCTAAAAAACTCAACCAGGTATAGAATGGGCTGGATAATTTTGAACACTGCTCATATGAAGCGGTAAATCACAGCCATATTTTTTGTTTTGCAGATTGTCAAGACACTTTGTATCCATTTCTTCCATGCATGGAATACTGACCCACATCAATCCTCAAAAAAGCACCCATTTGCAGTCTGTTTAGGCCAGCCACCCCACTTCAAGGGGGCCACTTGGCACTTGTCAGAGGTCTGCGAAGAGTGCCAACTCCGCGAAGTCGAAGGCCACAATTGCCTCCGTGGTGACTTGACTTAACTGATGGCTACGACAAAAAGGGGCCCTTTTCTTGGGCCGCAAGATAGCTAAGTCAGATAAGTTGCTTTGGATGTAGGTTGACTGCTTTTTGGATGTTTCTGGTATATCGAACTAGGTAACTACTTGCTGTAATGGTGGGTATAAAGCAACTTAACTATCATTCTAGTTGGGACATCTCCTTGCACAAACATACTACAACGTGGTGCCTTGCATCTTGTCAGTTTTGTTTGTTGCATAAGCCCCATTAAACCCAACACTTGAGCTGCTTATCACTGGAAAACAAAATCGGCCTCGCAACAAGGTCACCCTAGTTTTAATAGAAACAAAGCATGCGAATCATCCCAAACTGAGCTTAACCCGGTGGGATGGCTAACCCGCTGGGATGTTGTGACAAAAATCCCCGCTGATGTGACGGTCCCATACGGTGTTAATGTCCCCAAAATAACCATTTGATTGGGGGTTATGATCATCAGCCGTCAAATTGTTGGGCAAGCTATTTTCAGACAAATCCATTTGCCTTGATACAACCAACAAGATTGGGGCGAAAACAATCATTAAAATCTGGATTTGAGCAGAACAATGGCGAACCTTAATGGATGGTTCGTCAGGACTTGACGACTGACGACTGTGTTGCTGTTTAGATTCCTGGGACAGTAATAGACATGCCATAGATTTCCGTGCCAGGCTTGAAATTCAACATATCTCTTGGAATAGAATACAACCATCAGGTTTTCTACGGGAGGGTAGTTGGGGAATCAGGGTTTCAAATTGTTTACATCCACTAGAAATCATCCTGCAAACAAGATGTGGTTTCTCCCAATTTTTGCTGTTGATTTGGATGTGTTTTCTACGTATGCTTCGGGAATGAATATGAACCTGGCGAAATCAGTTTGACCCATTTGATGGTTCGGAAGAGGCTAAAGCATGCTAAAGTATGGTTTATCCAGAAATTGGTAGACAAAATCGCCGTCAAATTCACTGGGGAGATCATCCTCCCAGTGAATTTCTGGACGCGGCAAGGCAAGTGCACTCAGCAGTATGACCAGTTTGGCTGAAGCAGGAATGGCTTTTGAGCTACCTGACCGGTAAGTTTGGGGCAATCTGCTTGGATGTGTAGCCAGTTTAGCAATCGGCCAGCAATCCAAATGTGTGTGTGTATATTATAAATATATTATAATATAATATAATATAATATAATGTAATATAATATAATATAATATAATATATATTGATTATAATATTAATTATAATATAATATATAATAATATATATATATATATTATTATAAATTATATTATATATTATATATTATATATAGTATATATAGTATACATATTATATATATTATATATTATATTATATATATATATAGATATATACTATATATTATATTATATATATATGGTCTCGTGTTCCGTGTTCCTACCCCCCCAATGGTCTGGCATGGGTCTACCAGCCCTTGGGTCCTGTTTTGAGAATTATTGGATTTTAAGCACCCACAGTTTGATGGGACATCGAAAGTCTTTACCAATAAAATGGGAATAGTTGGGTCTTCCCTTGATATAAAGCTTGTTGAATGCACTTATGGTTTTCCTTTGCTGGGCTTGGTAAAGCCATCCTGTGCGGATGCTTCACCAGCAAAATTTGGATTTCGTTAAGCAATCAAGATGGGGACGAAAGAAAACACACCTACTGTATATAATATGTGGAGTTTAGCGGAGATGAACATGTGAGGAGCTCCCCTGGGGCCATGGTTTTGTGTCGGCAAAGATTGCCACCTTCCTGATTTGGAAACTCTAGACACCCCAGAGTGGATGAGTCAATAGTACCCAGTAAACCAGCTAGTACAAGCCCTCAGCTGACCATCAACCAATCATCATTTAGGGGTTTTGTCATGTTTTGTCCTCACTTTTGTAAAGTAGCACCTCATGTATGTTTCTACAAATGTGGATGTTTACCGGCTACAACCAATGTTTCACCATCCAGCACTAAGGATTGACTGGTCTTGTCCATATATCTACGGCATGGTCCGGTAGTTGAATGACTTACCCACATGTTGTATACTGTATTTGTATGTATATTTATATAGTTCTATGTATACAATGTCAATGTATAAGTATATGTAGATGTATATGTATATGTATATGTGCATGTAGATGTATATGTATATGTATATGTATATAGACATGTAGATGTAGATGTATATGTATATGTATATGTATATGTATATGTACATGTAGATGTATATGTATAAGTATATGTACATGTAGATGTATATGTATATGTGTATGTGTATGTATATGTATGTGTATATGTACATGTAGATGTATATGTATATGTGTATGTGTATGTATATGTATTTGTATGCGTATATGTATATGTATATGTATATGTATTTGTATATGTAAATGTATACTGGATAAATGGATGAATGGACAAATGGACGAATGATAAAATGAAATAATGAACAATTACAAGGATGAACAAATGAAATGATTCAAAAAGGAATGAGTAAAAAAAAGAAGCAATGAAGGAATTTGGTCCTTAACTTGGAAGATTCTTTGAAGGGCTCGTTTGCGGAAGACGGGTGTGGTGAAGTTCGAACAGCGGATGCGACGAAATGAGAGCACGTTTTCCAGAACGAAGACATGACACAATGAACCTGTGAATGAGTGATTGGGCGCATGAATAAGGGAATTACCCTCTGGTTATTTAACATAGCCATGGAAAATCACCATTTTTAATAGGTAAACCATCTATTTCTATGGGACATTTTCCATGGCTATGTTAAATAACAAGATGGTAATGAATGTGTGACTGATATTGTTTATACACCGCTGTGATGCCCATTCCTATTGGTTGAACCCCCATGTTTGTTGCATAATATATCCGATTGTTAAAAAAACACCAGATATACTGATATAAGTTGTTTACATTTGTATGTATCCGATCATATGTGTGATGGGAAATGTATCAGATATGTTGGTCCCATTATTTAAACGTGCTATATATACAGTGGGATTCTTTAAATCCCTCCACTGGATTTTTAAGAAACCCTTATTGGTGCTTGTTGGTCGTCAAAAACACTTCACAATCCCATTTGTCTTCAGAGAGGTGCGTTTGAGGAGCATCGTCGGAGGGGCTGTACTAGCCAAGGTATTCGTGATCGTCACAAGCCAAAATAGAATTTTCCCGTGAACCACAATTATTTTCATTTTTGTCTAATAGGTCCAACTGACAATTCTCAGTCAATCAGAAGTGGGAATGCTATACTCAAGTTACATCCATATACGTTTTGTTTTTTACATGTCATATACATATTGTATGTATTTCTATGCATACATGTTTTATAACCCAGTTATGTGTGGGCTACACACAGTTCTGCGTGGGTTACTGTATGTATATTATATATATAATTATACATAATGTATAATACATATGTATACATACGTATGTATATGGGCCATAAACCACTTTGACACTGCTCAATGTGTTTATTTCCTATATCCTGTTATACTATTTTCGATCTCATTATGTTTTTTGATATCATATAATCCAGTTATATCCAAGTATATTCAATTGTGTCCCCACGATTAGCAACCCCCAAAAAGATTAAAATTAGTAAAATTCCACCAAAGAAGTGATTAGTTTCGTTTCTTCCTGGTGGGGTACTTCAAAAAAACAATCATTTTCCAACTATATCCTATATCCCCATTATATCCCCACAATATCCCCGTAATTGTCTGTCAGATCCCCTATTATTCCCTAGGTTTCCCCTTTATTTCCAAGTAGATTCCATTATATCCTCCCAAAATAGTTAGACTTTGATTTGCCATATGATTGAATTCCCTATTGCATCCCATTATTATGTTGAATTCTTCAGAATTATATCGCGTTATGTCCCTATTACCATCCTATACCTATGTATATATATACATCATCTATTCTACTATTTTCCTCATCTTATAACACCCCATCAAATTACATGTCCACCGGTTTTTGGTCAATGTCTGAGGCACCACTTTTCCGTAAATGCCTCGCTGCGGCCAAAGTTTCCCGGCGGGCGGGGAGTTAATTTGTGGGATAAAGTTGCGGAAAAAATTGGGGTTGCTCCAACCCACCATAGGTAAATTATCGTTTTTGTTGGGAAAACACATTTATCTTTTTACCCACTTTATCTAGCCCAATTTGAGCCACGTTCAAAACCCAGTATACATTTTTGTTGGGGAGTGGCAATAAGGACCTCGCAGAAGCAAAACCCTGGTCCGTGTAAGCTCGCGTAAGCATCAGCGTAAGCTATTCCTGCGCGTAAGCTAAAACTGTGGATGTGTACGCAGCGCGTAAGCATTCCCTTAGCGCCTCCAGAAAGACAAGACCTTTTGGCCACGGCTCATTTGACTTTTCTGTTTATTGTATTTGTTTGGGAGCTGCTAAATTGGTCTGCCTTTCAAATGTCCAATCATTCTGCAATGTTGTCGCGCTGATCGGAGCAAGTTGACGGAGGGGTGCCACGAGTGATTTCAATTTCCTGATATCGGGACACCTTACACGTAAGTGGTCGAAGAAACATAAGGGATGTGAACTGAAAACATATCATGTAATTTTAACCCTAAAAGCATGTTTGTGAACTGATAGAAACCGCGAATGCCAGCCCAAATCTGGTTTGAAAATTGGGTACCCTCTGGTAAACTGACCTAACCTGGACCTAACTATGGAAAATCACTATGTTCAATGGGAAAATCCACTATAAATGGCCATTTTCAATAGCTATGTTAAATTACCAGAGGGTACCCCTATCAGTCCATTTCTTCCAAACGAAGTTTCGCCCGAGGATCGCCACGATTGGAGGACAGAAGAGGAAGTCGAAAAAAATGGCATGGATTGGAGAAGGGCGAGAAAGTGCTGCGAGTGTCGCAACGACCAGTGCCTTGGGCCAAAAAAAAAAGCGGCCACAGCTTTGATGACATGATTCTTGGTTTATATGATATCCCAAGATTAACAAAATTCGATAACGCAGTTTTAATAATGACAATAATTTAAGAGGGTAGGCAAATCGGCAAATGGTAAGATTGCGTTTTTTTGCTGCAATTCTGAGTTGAGAGTAGGACAAACCAGTTCTCATTCTTTCCGGAGGGAATCACAGACTTAGCCAAAAGTAAGAGGAGGAGGGTTTTGGAAGTGGAAGTAACACTGAAAAAAAACATTTGAGATGGATGATTTCTACAGTATGCCAATCCAGGATGAACAAGACCCCAGTGTATTAAAAGGCGTGGTCACATTTTAAGAGCATAATACTATCAGTCCCATATCCATTAATAAAAAAACAGACCGGGGTTGGCATTACCGTCAGTGAAAGTGCCCGGTGGGAGATGATGCGGTACATTTCAACAGTGCAGCAGTCAGGCACAAGATTGTCACTCATGGTACGCAGTGATTTGCTCTGACACATTTTCACCAAGAAAATCATGTCACGACCCTTGTTCTTCTTCTTCTTGTTGTTGTTGTTGTGGTGGTGGTGCGTGCTTGTTTTACACGCCCACTGCAATGATAGCCGTTACCCGCTGTATCATTGGGAATTTGCTACCAATGGCCCTAGGATGATTGGCTAGGAATTGATTGAGTACCATTCCGGAGGATCACGCAATATGCCTGAGGTGGAAGACTGGCTAGGGAGTGCGTTACAAGTCCATATCAATTTTCTGCATCATATCTCTGTATGAACTGGTAACGTAATGACCGTAATGATATGTAATGTGATGCGATGTATTGTAGTGTAATGAAATGGACTGGAATGGAATGTAATGGAATGCAATATGATGTTATATGATGTTATATGTATATGTTATTATATGTGTGGATATACATACGTACTTCCGGACAATGTTCATAGCAACCTCACATCGACCTCACCATGGCCCTTTGTTCAGATTCCATGTTGAAATCCATGGGCTTTCGCCCAGATACAGTGCAAACCACCACGGCACCTCGGTGAGAAAAAATGGGCACGTTCGGTATGGAATCCATGCATTTTCGAAGTGCCCAAATGATCCAAATGGGGTGAGAGCGCCATGGAAATTTGTATGTTTCATGATGTTTCATGATGTTTCATGACGTTTCCCTTGCTGAAATTTCACAGCCATAGACAGCCATGGATGAAACTGTGGAAACTGGAAACAAACTCTGTCAGTAGGAACATCATACACAAAAACACATGGAAGTGTATTGTTTCGACTGCCAGCTTGGATTGCCAAGGCTTGACTCATTTTTGAATGATGTCATGGCTGAATCTGTCTAAGCCCTAAGGTTACATCCCAGTGAAGTTGGAAGGCAGTATATCATTCAACATCATTCAACCATATCTGGTTGGTGGTTTGGAACATGAATCTTTTTTTCCATATATTGGGGATAATCATCCCAACTGGCTAACATTTTTCAGAGGGGTTGAAACCACCAACCATATTATGTCCAATTTACTTGCGTGTCGACATGCCTCTGGAAATCAGGAATTTTGTTCATGAAAATGGGCTGTTGATTCCTAATTTCCAACTTGACCATCCTTCATGCAAGGTCAAAGATTGATTGTATTTTCATATTGGGGGATGGTTATTCCACCGTGAACATAGGGATATACATATCTCCTCCGCGAAACAATTGATTTTTGGCATGGAATACTGCCCAAAATTGTCGATGATTGACCTATTATTGTAAATGGGGATTTCCATAGCATTCCATAGCTATGTTCGCCTCTGGCCCTGAAAAGTCGCCCACATTTTGAGTGGAAACGAATTGTCCAAGCGCAGGGTCGAACTGTACTGGAGGGTACCGGCGGTCGCGTGTCCTGAGGATGGCATTTCCTGGTGGGTTCCACGAGGCGATTTTTGAGAAAAAGCACCGGGGAGTCAGCTGAGATAATGATCCTGATGATCCTGAGATTGGCCATGATTAAGAAGTGATTTTCAAGTGGTTTTCCAGTTGTCCATGTTTTTTGGGCGGGAAACAAGCAGGTCACAAGGTTTGTAACTGGTGGTTGATTGCTGGGTTGGAAGGTTGGTTATGAAATCTCACTTATACGACCTATTTTATTTGGTTTAGAGGATAGGATGGTATAGAGGATAGGCGTAGTTATGATGCCTTGTGTGGGTGTGCCCAGCAAAATTTGATGAATACGATTGATGGCTATATGTTAATATGATAATTTCAGATGGCCATCAAATACACGTGTTTTTTCACAACAAAAGCAGCCATGAGTTAGTAGTTTGATTGGAAATCACCGAGACATTTGGATCACGGATGATTCAATGGGCTAACAACCATCAACCGTATATCTATGTGGTATGCATCAGCAAATATCGAGTATTTGCAGGTATTTCCTGGGTAAACAGGTTGGCTGCGTAGTTTAAGCATGAAAGAGCAGCTTTACCTTGGTAACAATGGGAGTTTGATGGAGACAATTAGTGAAAGGTTGGTGAACATGTCTTGTTTGGCCGCCCTTTTTTATCCTTACGATTTCATCACTTCCTAAAAATCAACTGTTTCTGAGGTATCTCCGCCAAGTGAAGATTAATCCAAGGCAGCAGGATAACTTTACTATACACGTACTGTATATGCATGCGTGCATGCATGCATGCATGCATGCATACATACGGTAACGACATTTAAATATGTGGAGGGCGGGCCAGACCGCAAGGCCCCGGAGGTAGTATGAAATACCAGTTCGTATATTTAAATGTAGTTGCAGTATGTTTAAATGAATTGGATTCCGT
>Ga0126342_10002597_pt1 | contig 28499 bp, 18 predicted proteins | sample Cyp1metagenome_FD_92528 | JGI IMG/M metagenome (GOLD analysis project Ga0126342, IMG submission 92528) | Coral microbial communities from Lord Howe Island, Old Settlement Bay, Australia - Cyphastrea 1 metagenome | ecosystem: Host-associated > Invertebrates > Cnidaria > Coral ... | reverse complement strand
TAGACAAAACATGTTGGCTTTCCACTTTATAGACTCCAGACATGTGGCCATTCCAGTTTATACCAGGCTATTCTCTATAAAGTCGGCCGCAAAGCATCTAGCGGGCTATACATGGGGGATTATATTATTATTGTTCTGACCCGGCCGTTCATACAACGCGGCCTCCCCAGTTATAAGTTGGTTTATAAACCTTTAGAAATATCTACCACAAAGCACAGCAAAGCTAGTTATCAACCAACTTGCCTATTTTATCCAATCTTGCAGTTCCAACATTGTACCTCGTTTTGGCCCTGCCACATCTCCAGTCGTAGCTTCAGCGTTTTTCAAAGGTGTGGCTCACGGCCATTGATTCCCAACATTTCTCCGTCACCGACAAGTTCGACATGATCATCGGCCCGGTGGCGAAGAGCTGGGGCGTAGCCTTCCTGGTTGGTGGTTTGGAACATGAATTTTATGATTTTCCATTCAGTTGGGAATGTCATCATGCCAACTGACGAACTCAGATTTTTCAGAGGGGTTGAAACCACCAACCAGTTTTTTTGTTGACTGAGAGTAAGTCGAGTACGTGCGTATTGTTTTTAGGCTTATGAATGATTGATTTCTAATAAAATGCACCTGGCATGTCAAGGTAGAAACACTTCCAGAATTCAAAGATAATTCCTAGACCCGTCTTGATAAAACGTGATTACACAAAATTTTAGACGTCTTGAATGATTTGGTTATTGAAATTGTCGTGAGTCATTGTTTGTCCTATTTCTGCACTCCTTCTGCACACCTCTTCACATGACAAAACGGCGATGGACTTTGCTCTGCTGCCCACTCTGTGATCAGATTGTCCTCTATCTCCACTGTACCATGAATTTCTCGGCATGGGTTTCAGCAAACATGTTAGACAGATTTGGATCATAAAAACACATTGTTTCGTCTACTTGTTTCCTTATGTTTCCTTACCATCAAGACAGACATGCTATCTGATGGTGATGAAGAGGCATGTGGTGACAGTTTTTTGACCCAGATATGACTCAGAATCATTGAACCCCAGATATTGGACACAACTTATTAGAAAGAACATGGTGATTGATACCCTGTTGTAAATGTTTACATAACTATGGAAAATCAACATTTGTTTTATGGGAAAACTCACTATAAATGGCCATGTTCAATAGCTATGTTAAATTACCAGAGGGTATCTCTAACTCCTTGAATGCCCCCATGTTGGATGTCCCCGGCCAAAGTCCTGCAGCGAAGTGAAAACGCGCAAGGGGCGTTTTTGGGGAACGAACTCATTTAACAAAAAGACATAGAAAGCTGGGTGGGTCTTAAAATGAGAGATCCCCAAGTCACCATGGTTCTTTCAATACTAAGTTCGGGTCTGATGAATTGGATGATAACTGGTGGTACCCCCATGACTTCGGAATCCTGGTCAGTTAAACACAACTAAGTTGATGAAGTGGCAGACTTGCTTAAGTTGATGTGCGCGAGTTTCAAAGTCTTCAAGATTTCGTGGTTTGAGGTTTAATAATCCAGAAATTGGCTCATTTGGTTTCCCTTAAGATATCTTATTACAACATCCCCAACCTTGGATAGGTAGTTTAATTAATCCTTTTTGTTGCCGTACTATAAATGACAAATAACCATAACCAGCCATTTTTTCTTGTGGACTACCAAAGATTGACCATGATAAGAATTCAAAGATTCACCTATTTCAAGCTCTGATGGCTAGGCTGCCTGGGCCATGGCGCATGGAATCGGTGATTTCGCGAGGTTCAGATCACACAGTACTTCTCCGAAGTGATGGCCAAGCAGTTGCCTGCGGGAAGAACCTGAATGGACAATGCAACATTCCACCTCTGAATGCAGGGATCGAATACACCCAGGTTTCTGCAGGAGAACTGCATACAGTGCTTCTTCGAAGTGATGGCAGTGCTGTTGCCTGCGGGAAGAATGCTGATGGGCAATGTGACATTCCACCTTTGGACGAAGACATGAGATACACACAAGTTTCAGCTGGCAGGTATCATACAGCCCTTCTCCAAAATGATGGGTGTGTTGTGGCTTGCGGATGCAATGATGATGGACAGTGCGACATTCCATCATTGGATGAGGGTTTGTCATACACCCAACTCTCTGCAGGTGGATTTCATACCGTGCTTCTCAGAAGTGATGGTTGTGCTGTTGTTTGTGGAAGTCATGATAGTGGACAATGCGACATTCCGCCTTTGTTTCAAGGCATCTCATACATCCAGGTGTCTGCTGGTCGATTTCATACAGTGCTTCTCCAAAGTGATGGCCGCGCTGTTGCCTGCGGATGCAATGATGATGGTGATGGACAGTGTAACATTCCACCTTTAGATCGCGAAATGTCATACACACAAGTGTCAGCTGGCAGGTATCATACAGTTCTTCTCCGAAACGATGGCCATGTTGTTGCGTGTGGAGATAATTATTTGGGACAGTGCGACATTCCACCCTTGGATGAGGGGATGGCATACATCCAGGTGTCTGCTGGTGGATGCCATACAGTGCTTCTACGAAGTGATGGGACGTGTGTGGCCTGCGGATGTAATCAGTTTGACCAGTGCAACATTCCATCTCCAAAGACGTGGGGTGAGTGGGTGGGTTTCACAACTGCAAGCCGTCGATATATGTGCAATGCCAATCTGATGCCAGTTTGCATGAACCATGTTTTGCAACTCAGCTTTGCTTTTCAAGATGATGCTGTCATCCTGATATTCTCAAGTCTGTCAGGAAACGAAGTGCTCCGCCTGAATGCTCATAGGTTTGATCTGGCCCATGAAATCTGTCAGCGCATTGCACGTGAATTGAATGTCGAGCTACTGAGTCTTAGAGTGGTCTTGCCCAATGGACACTTGGTGGCATCAGCCTGCAGTGCAAATCCAAGGGCCACGATAGCGAGCTTGAGTCAACATGGTGGTAAGTAGATGTTTGCACAGCTCATTAAGCGTTTCACATCATCCAGACATTGTTTTACCAAGTTTGGCTTGAAGCCAGAGATGCAACAAGCAGTGTTTTTTGTGCAGTGTCGCCAGCTGGGCCCAAAGTGGCACCGCCAAGGTACGAGACCTTGTGTGTTGCAAAGGGCAAAACAATGGAAAAGTATGGACAAGTCCAGTTAGATTGAATCTACCTGTTATGTCGAACATAGCTATTTTTAAATGGCCGTGTCGAAATAGTGGATTTACCCATTCAACATGGTGGTGATTTTCCATAGTTATGTTAGACATAACCAGAGGCTAGATCAATGTTTTGGACTGTGGCAACACGCATCGTCCCCGTTCGGTTTGTTCATGACCACGATGGGGTGATCGGAGCGAGAAATGCCAAGATTGATGGTTAGCTGTGGCGTGACCAGTCATTCACTTGGGTATCTTGGGTTGTAACGTGTTGACTAGGGTATGTAGAATGGTGATGGTTAATCATCATGTTCCCCAGTTTCAGTCAGACCTAGTGACCTAGTTCTCTCACTTCCATCATCCAGACTTGGGGGTGCAGTTCCATTTGCTTCCACGTAGTGGGCCGCTGGCCACCACCGTCCCATCCCCCCTAGTGGGCCCAGTGAGGTCATGGAAGTGGCAAGTTGAAGTATGGCGCAGGTAGGGCTGCGTACAACGATCATGGGGAACAGAGATGAATAGACGGCGTTTCTGAAATTAAACGACTTTTTTGTTGACCGGGAAAATGCAGGGCATTTCCGGAAAAAAAAAAAAAAACATATTTTGTTTGACTTTTTTTGTTTTTTTTAAGGTCGCTATCGTTTGGGGGACGGACCGCCACCATCAAAGCATGGCGAAAGAAATGGGGATTGAGTCAGGGAATGTCCCAAGGCGCCAGGTGCATGAAACACACCACTTGGGATAGCGCAGTAATACATGGGTTACTATGGGTTACTGACAAGTACTAGCAATTACAAGCCACTTCGTAGTTGGGATGTGCATGCATCTCATATGTGTTTTTTTTTTTGTATGCTACTTCGACTGAGGCAATGCTCATTGAAATTCTACTACGAGTCGCCTTAGTGCGGCCTATAGCCAGATCTAGATGGAAAAGCCACAGATTTTGCAATTGTTTGTTGGTTGTAAAGTTATAAATATAGTTTTAACCAACGGAACCATCATAGTCTCATAGTTTATGGATTGCACCGACAGACTTTGGTATAGCCATCATGAACTAACTGTGACGACCCCATCTTAGAGTACTTACTAGAATCTCCATTTTTTAATAAGGCATGACAGTAGAATTACATAACATCATATAACCACAGACTAAAGCCATCCATAAAAAGCACTTTAACTACATATATATATACATAGCTAATTACTCTAACCATCAGAAAAAGAACAAAAACACGTTTAACATATTCAACATAGTTTGATAAAAATTGCTATAACCACTATAACCAATTACATATAGATGATTTCCATCCACTTGCCACGTGAACACCCAGCCGCAAGCTGATAACGCTCCGCTCCGCAGATAACGCACCGCCGTTGGTGGCGAAACATTTGCGCAAACAGCGCATTGCAGCGGGACAGGCGTTCAGATACCAGGCCTTTGGCTGGGAATGGTGCAGTTTCATGCCTGGGATACTTGGAGTATATATCACATTTATATAGGGATTATATAGGGACATATATCATATATATATATATATATACTGTACAGACATAATATAGGGATATAATATGGTGGGCCTTTAATAATGATATCACCATACGATAGATGGAGGTTTCCAAATTCATCGCGACCTCACTAGGATGATGGTTGTCCGCACATGGATGGAATATATGGAATCTTAAACCAACGCAACAGGGAGATGTAGCAAAAAAAAATGGTGGCATAATGGGGAATCAAGTTGGTATTCAGTACAAACGTGGTGGACCAATAGCTGTATGGGATAGTTGGCCCATAGAAACAGATGATTCATGATGTTTTACCAGACTTACGAATGGTGTAGCAAACCGTTAAATAACCAGAGGGTATAGAACCAGGATTTCAGAACATGGAGATAAACCAACAAACATACACCAATTCTGCACTAAGGTTTTGTTCCATAGTCAGATTGTGAAGACCAATTCAACAGGAAGGACGTTTGACCAAACAAAATGGAGTCCTCAATGACATGATGAAATCAGGACAAATCGAATAAACCACCATAAACCTACATGGGAGGTTCCTAATTCATGGGGGTACCCCGAGTTATCATCCATTTATAGATGGATTTCCATGAAATAAAGCTACATTACACGGATTTTCCATCAAATAAACCATTGATGTCCATAATCCTACAAGGTGGTGCCCCCCCAGTTATAAGTTGGTTTATAAACCATAGGAATAGTATAGATATTCCTACCATAAACCATAGTGAAATTGAAATTATGTGCACCAACTTAGCTAACGAACTGGGGCACCACCTTGTACCATCAGGAAACGATGGTTTGAGTTCACCGAGGCGGTCAACAAAAGAAAGTTTCAGAAACAGAAACGGTTGAAGGAACATGAAGAAAACACTGGGATATATATATATATATATATGTACATATATATATATGTACATGTGCAGTGATTTTTGATTTACCTTATCCTTTTGTAATATAACGTGTTTATATTAAACAATGTTAGAATTATATATATATATATATACATCTATTCATCTAGCCCAATTTTGAAATTTGCTGAAGAAAACCTATCTGATCTATTTGTTTTGATCTTCTACCCAGTGATGTTCCAAACGGACATCACACCCCAGAAAGCCCGATCCTTCAGGTACCATCGAACATCTTTGTGGATTCGGAATCTTGCCGCTGATCCGGGGGCCAATTTGTTGTTCATTGGCATGGGATTGTTCTCCATTAGTACCCACTTAGAGTCGACAAACTGGTTTGATTGAAAATGGTGTACCCAAAAATCCATATATTGATTACCCTCTGGTAAACTAACATAGCTATGGAAAATCACTATTTTTAATGGGTAAATCCACTATAGATGGCCATTTTCAATAGCTATGTTAGTTTACCAGAGGGTATCATGCTCATCAAAATTTATTCAAATGCCCATTTACGCGGGTAAATACCACAGTTTCAGACGCATCAATCAAAAGATTGTTTACTGAATGACCCACCTACCCACAACTGGGCTGCAATGCCAACTACAATAAGATCAACAAGGATTCTACAAGGGCTCTACCAGATGAGGTAGTGAGGCCCCCCAAGTAATGTGTTGGTTGCTTTATAAAACCATTAACTATACTTATGTATATGGAGGTTTCCACAAATCATTGTACCCAAAAAATGGATGGTTTATAAGGGAAAATCCTATGAAAAAATGGATGATTGAGGGGTAGCCCTATTTCAGGAAAGCCCCAGATATCATATATCCCCCCAAAAAAGACCAAAGGTTGCCCACGTTGGTCAACTGAGCCATCCAGGGGGGCTTCACTTTGTAACCAAACCGCCAGTAAATTCTCGACATGCGGAGACTGTCAAACACATGTGAATGATTGAATGGTTGGTGGCTGCTCTTAGGGATTGATTCGAAGTGACATGACTTAGAAGACTTAGCACATGTTTCTGTTCATCATTTTACAAATACAAGGTGAACAAAAAGGTGAATACAATGGTGATTTGGTTGAACTATTGTAGTGCATGCCTGCTTGTCACGCCCTTGCAGGGGGTGCCCTCACCTTGTTTACTGCTACTCTCGATTGAAATGAATTTATATATCCAGCTTGATCTTTTCCAATGTCAATTGACTACGATTATATATAGATTCAGAATGATTAGAATTCATATAAATTCATAAAATCATAGATTTTTCTAGAGATTTCTTTTAAATTCCTAGAGCTTCGTAGAATTCTTCGCTACCGGTCAACACTCATGGAGTTGCGCGAATCCGCGACGTTTTGATCTGGATCCCAGCTGCTTCAACCCAATTTTCCAAGCCAAGCCAAACAAAAAAAAACCTGTTGGGGGAAAGATGATTAGAGTTCATGTAGATAAACTTCAGATGTCACTAGAAAATTAGGTCTGCACAAACACCAGGTAAAAAAAAAAAAAGTAAAAATCACAAAGCATCACTTTCACTTGTTTAACAAAAATGCTGAATTCCAAATGTTCCTTCAAAAGAGGATCCTTCTAAAGTTGATTAATCCACAAATTCCGCAGATTGAGCATCCTTTCAGCCCAATTTATCCACCAACTTGAAACCAAATCTGAGACAAGCTGGTCCATAAACAACATTATATGGCTATAGTTATAGTTGTAAAATGTTAAAAATACATATAAAATACCATAGAAACCAGCACTATATACTAGTGAACTAAACTACTTTAGCCTTTGCCTCAGCTTGTGGAGAGCTCGCCGGGGACACCGATCTCCACCATGCCACGGGCTGCTCCTATGCTCCAGCGGCTCCAGACGCCATGGAGTTGTGATGGCTGGTAGCCGTGCAGTGCAAGAGAAACTAAGCAGAAATCGGACATCACAATATTCACAATTTGTAAAAAAAAAAATAGGTAGCCGCAGAATACAAGTATGGATTGCAATTACTATTCCAATCTATTCCAATCTATTCCATATATTGGCTTTTGAATCATGGACACAGGTGTTTCTCTTGGGTCTGAACATATCCAACAAAACTCCATTGGTTGATCATCATTTTCTCCATTCAAATCTTGGCAAACTTGGCGGAAAAAAACACACATTTTCAGACAATCTCCGCATGGTGATGTTTCGGCCAAGAAAAATAGGGGGTGTTAAAGCATGATTTTTCACTAACACATGGTAAAGTTCCTCCCAATTAAAATTTATTAAAACCCTCCATTTCTAGAGGATTGCCGGAGGGTATCGCCCTGAAAAAACTGGGTGTTTTCCACCGAATGGGATGGTGATCTCAGTGATCTCCTTATGATTTGATGGCACGTTTTGGATGAGTGGTACCACTGGTCAGATCAGGATTCCAACCGCTGAGGAAAGGTGTTCACGTTCCAAAGAGTCCTCTAATTGTAAAGTGTTTATTTGTAATGTGGTTCAGATGGTATAGTAACTATAGTATGATTAATATGATTAGTGATAATGTACTTGACATGACTGTTTGGATTGTCAATTGCAAAACATGTACAGATAATCACGATAAGTAAAAGTATATCCGTGACAGATTGATTGGATTACATGATAGTATGTGGATAGTAATGGATATTTGGATATAATGTACATTCTTGCCGATTGTAGAGTACACAAAATACAATACTTTAAAAGCTATTTTTTTTTCAATTTGTTACTGTCTGCAGATTCGTAGGATGTTTTGCAGATTTTTGCCGTCTTTCCGGATTCGGCTGGGGAGGTGAATTGGGGTTGGATTCAGGGTGCGAAAACATAGGGGTAGCACCAACAATTCAGGGAGTGCTGAGCTGTTAGCTTCCCACTTTTATATAGTGGGTTGTTTCTGTTTTCTTATTCTGTTCACAGAACCACTGTTGATGATTGGTTCTGGGGTCATATTATCCAATATAATTAATGAGGATTATCACAATCCATGAGCTGGGAGACCCAATCCAGCAACCAGTAGGAGGATAAAGGGGGGGTTTGAACACTGCTCAATCAATGGGAATAGAATGGAATATAACCGTGAAATAAATAGATGTTCATGGGGATTTAACGTTGATATAAACCACACAATGTCCGTTTTTTTTTGGTTTTGTTGAAGTGCCTACAGTGGATTGCAGCCCATTATATGCCCACTTAAAATCGGAGATAAACCACTTACTAACTGGGTCTGAAAATAGGCTAGCCTTATCATACCATGGGTGAATCATGATATTCTCTATCAAGATTGCTATTTCAGGAGTGATATGACGCCCAATTTTTGGAGCTATCCAACTAGTTAACTAACTCAATGGCCCTTTTTTCAGTTGACGAAATGTCCCAGGAATGAGGTCTCCAAGCCCCCTTCTGCGGAAGCGCCATCTGCGCCGCCCCTGCCCTTCTTTGTACAGCGAACGGGACCCGCGGTGGTGGATGAAGAGTCCAGCGACTGGGCTGAGAGGCAGAGTGTAGCCCACCTGGGCTTTTAAGTGGGGTGATAATCAAAATTGGGATTCCAATTGACATTGGGATTTTACAAAAAAATGGAATTATGAACAAAATTGGGATTCTGAACATTTGCATTTCATCAACAAGACAAAGAGGTTTGTGCATGATTGTGAGCCACCTAAAGACATGAAGCCAACCCACCGCCGCACATTCAGGCAAATTCCACCGAAAAAACTCTGAAGTAATTTTAGCCAGAAAACAGCTGATACTCTTTGCTTCATATTGGTCAGGGGTTGGTAACTGTCCCATTTTGGGAATATTGGACATCACCTTATAGTAGCCATTATAGACCATGGTGGTCTGATTGAAAATAGTAGACTCTCTGGCCATTGTTACCGCCAGCATTTGTGCCAAACTCCCGAACGTCTGTCGGGACGCTTGTCGGAAGCATCATTTTTGGCGACCCGCTGTGGGCATTTGGGGATCTAAAAGCTTGATGTCTCTGGGTTATCTGCTGTGAATGTACCCAGACATTCATTGATGACCCTCTCTAGGGTGAATCTGCTGTGCTCAAAAATTCGTTTATTATCGTTTATTTGTTCATCGCTTTTCAAATAAACCCCGAATAGACCATGCATAAACCCCAAAAAACCTAGAAAAAGAAACATGAAAAAACCCTAAATTAATCCTAAAGAAATCCTACATGAACCCTAGAAGAATCAGGCTGTTTTCATTGGGAATCGGCACCTCGCCGGAGCAGAAATGTTCATGCTGAAACCATGGATCTGGATCTGATACATTCATCAAGATCCCCATATTGAAACCATCTGAAATCATCACCACGCTTGCCCAATGTTGGATCGGTTTTGTGGGAACAGGATGGCAAGCGTATCGGTGAGGCTTTTTGATAGCCGATAGCTAAATTGACTTACATACGTAACTAGGGTTTATAGGGCATATGAACTATAGTTTTGATGTGTTCATAAACCAACTTACAACTGGGGGGCCTCACCTTGTATTGTTATTCCAGAATTATCTCAACGGCCATTTCAGGAACCTAAATTTTGAATTGGAGCTACCTGTAAGGGAATATCCCCACCAAATATGGCCACAAATATAATATACCTTCATTATAGGGTCCTGAATTTTCCAATGGAAAACCATTTATAAATCATGGGATGTTTTTCATAAGTTTGGGTTAGATGAACACATTTAGGACAATTGAAAAGCCATTAAACCCTTCATTATATCCCCATTATCACCATTTAGGGTTTATAGGGCATATATATATATATATATCATATAACATCATATAACTATGTAAATTATAACTATGGTGTATATGATATATAACCTATAGATAATAAATACAGTATATATTTGTTACAGGTTCTTACAACTATAGGTAATTCAAGTCTTTATCAACCAACTAATCGGGGGGCTTCACCGGAAAATCCCCATGGGTGAAATCGAGGTGGCGACGAGGTCTGCTACGATGCTCCTCTCTTGGCACCGCGGCAGAGTGTCGACGTCATCGACATCGCCGACACCTCGGCCGCCGTTGCGGACCGTGGGGCGCTTGCGCGGGCCAAGATGCAGACGTTGGGATGTGCCAAGAAGGACCGCAAGGTGCAGATGCGCCAAGGAAGTGCGTTTCAGAAACATGTGTTCTTTGGGTGCCTGGAAGGCCGAATTAGATGAAGATGATTCTATAGTTGAATGATGAACCAATATTGTATATACTGACTGTTGTGATACATTTACATACAGATACATATCCAATTTATGTATATATAATCATGTAGAAGCTGGATGGCCCATGTAGATTCGGATATGTTTCCAAAGATGAGGGCTTTAGCCAAGCAGCGGAAAGGGGATAAATGGGCCAGGAATTGTCGGACCCTCCCAATTATGTGGCTGTTACCATTATGGCTTACCCCCTGGTAAACTAACATAGCTATGGACAAACATTTATTTTTTTGATGGGTAAATCAACTATAAATAGCCATTTGTAGTAGCTATGTTTGACATAACCGGAGGGTTTCTGCTGTCTTCCACAGCATGGTTAGCCGATGGATCAACTCACCTGTCTGGGAGGCCTCTGATGAAGACAAGAAAGGTGCACCGCGGGTCAGCCTTGCAATGGGGAAACCAAACTGGTTGGTGGTTTGGAACATTTTTTATTTGTCCATAATATATCACAGAGCCATTGAATATTACCATGTTTAATAAATCAATAGCTGGTTGGTGGTTTCAAACATTTTTTTATTTTCCATATGTTTCCATAATATATGGGATGTCATCCTTCCCATTGACGAACTCATATTTTTTCAGAGGGGTAGGTCAACCACGCAAAGTTCTTCCAAGATACTGGTGTTCAATGATTCAGCCTGGGTTTATACTAGCTGCTTCAATGATGTTTATGGACTCACCATAATGTCATGACTCCTATATGTTGAAATCTCGACCTTAACGGACCATCTGCGCAGTTTGGGGGTTTCACAGAGGGTAATCCTGCAGTGGACGTGCATGCCATTGACTTCATGACTTCATGATGGCGACCCTACATTGAAATCATGGATATGTTCCTTTCCAGGTGCCAAGCAGATCACCAGCACTGCAGTGACTTGGCTGAGTCAAATATTGATGGCGCCATTAAGATGTTTGTGTATATGCCAGATATCTATTTGCAGTCTATGACATGTTATTTATATATATATATATATATAATATTATATATATAATATATATATATATAACATAGTATCTATATGATACACACGTTTTCGATCATATTACATGTTGTCCACATGGCATCTACCCATTCTTGTTTGTTGAACAGGCACTGTTGTCTTTCAACATTTGGGAAGTCTCAAAGGAACAGGACCAGGAAAGATTTTAATGGTTTTCTCATGCTGGTACCAGGGTGAAGTGGCCATCTATTTCCGGTAACTTCCTTCGGGTAATCCCAAATTCTGTTGGCTGATCATCTTCAAACTATGGTGGTAGAATCCCATCATGTCAGAAACCATCCAGCTATTGGGGTACCCCCATTTAAGACACCCCCATGTGGGTTCAATGTGAGTTCAACCCGTCCGCAAAAAAGGGACTGGTTGGTGGTTTGGAACATGTTTGATTTTTCCATATATTGGGAATACTGATCCCAACTGACTCATATTTTTCGGAGGGGTAGGTCAACCACCAACCAAGTCCCCAAAGTCCTGAATTGTCCCATGGTTCCCAATCCTTGTCGAACGACCCCAGGTTAGAGATCGCCCAGAGCCACCTCCGGAGGCGGTGGGTGGTTGGAGGTCCATGACCCAGAGATCAGTAGAAAGTACATATCAATATCTGGGAGGTTGAATGACATATATAGGATAGAATAGTAAACGTTTCTTATCTATAAATGTATCCCAGATATATCCCATAAATATTGTCAATGAATGACAATATAGTTTCTTTATCCCATTTGAATTTGTAAATTGAATAGATTTATCAATTCATACAGTTATGGTCATTTATCAGTTGTAAGTACTTTATATATAACCCCATTTATAGAATGTTTCTCATCCCATAGAAATCACCACAGAAATAACTGGTAGCCATGGCCATAACTGCATGTGTTGAACTCGTCATTTTCTCCATGAAAAGCCATGGATTTTTGATCACCGGGTAACCCGTTTCGAGCATCCACCAGGACCTGGACAGCGAGTTTGAGCGCGACAACGCGTCGGAGCCTTCGGAGCCTTCGGAGCGTCGGCCGTGGTCCACGGCGACGAGTTCGACGGCGAGGTCCTCGACGTCGCTGGGCGTTCGGTGGTGCCCCGTTGTGAGCGAGACAAATCGCGTTTATAGTTGGCGCAGAGAATTCCAATTTTACTATGGTTTATGGTAGGTATATTGACATACTATTCCTATGGCCCTATGGTTTATAAACCAACGTTCACATCACTGGGGGAAGATCAACTCCTAAGTGGCACATCAAGCGGGGATAGGCACTGAAAAAAATGCAACTTGAATGAACAGTGCATTTTTCATGATTAAAATAAAGGGGCAGGCTGAGAGATCGTTGAAGGTTAATTAGTTAAGTGGGTCAAAGTGTTGGGTAAGGCTATCAATCATATAGTTCTATTTCCCTCAAAGTATTCTATGATACTATAGCTTTAAATGCGCGCATTGCTTATAAATCTTGTAGGAGCAGTGCCCTCTGTTCAGAAATACTTGGGAGCAGCTCCCCCAGAATTTGAGGATGTTTACTAACTTTTATGGTGCTAATTGGTGTTATATGGTGTTATATGATGTTAATGAGGGTCTGTAGGTGCGAAGACTGAGACTGGTTCGCAGCCCTTTGAAGGAGGCTGCCAAGCTCAAGGAAACCTTGCAACCACTGTCACAGAACCAGCTACACACCAACTTGGATCGATGTGGTGTGTCACAAAATTGGGACCTCAAGCTGTACCCTCAAGGTCATCAACTGGAGTTCAATCATACTGTATGGTATGCTTGATCTTCCGGTCTGCATTTTTCTCAGCGTTTTAATATTCATCATTTTCATCAGTCAAATACTAAATTTGGAACGTACACTACACTCCATGTCTTGCCAAACCCTTACTGCATGTATCAATTCTTCATTGGTTACAGTTATGGCCATGGCTACCAGTTATAACTGGTTATTTCTATGGGATTATACATGCTATAAATGGGGTCTTGTTAGTACTTATAACTGATAGCCATGGCCATAACTGTAGATACCTCGTTTTGATGACCAGACTTCCTATGGATGGATGGTGAATCCTTGTCTTTTTCGTGGATCCATCATTGTTGAAACTGGTATCTCACAGTTCTAAGGTTTCTATCCCAACTTCGATGTTTCATGATTATTATATCTAACACACACCAAACGTATATAGATGTTTCAGAAATTATTATATCGAACAAACAAACACTTCTCAAAACTATAGATCTAAGAAACAACAAAAACAACTCCAACCATAGCCCCAAACGTTGAATTCCCAGCCGACTCCAACCCCTTAGGACGTGGTGGGCCCAATTTTTCCACATGAAACACGGTTTTGGCCTTGGTGTGGCTTCTCTAAAGGCCAGAGACGTGGGGGATGCTGCTGACATTTTTTTTTCATGGTGGGTTATCCCTAAAGAGAAAGGCTGGGGAGAATATATATATATATATAGTAGCAAATATAAATATTGTAACTGTTAGAATTAAAAGTATAGTTTATAATTATCTATATCAGCATGATTAAAGCTATAGTAGAACTAAATTTGCTATCGATTTATGGTTACTACAGTAAATCATCAATTATTATACATAGCCAGTACTTCACTTCTTAGGATATTGTTCCCGCTAGATTAAATACATGCCAAAGAAAACCCTTGTTTAGTATTGGATTTGTTCATTTGGGGTCCATATGGAGGATATTTGATTTGATCGGTCAATATGCTTAATGGGAATTTAATCTACAAAAATGGGGATACAATGGTGATCTTATTGGAATATAATATAGGGGGATATATATAAGCAATAATATGATAGTCGGGTGTGTCTGAAAATGTTGTATTTTTTTTACCCACCACAATTGCTACAGTCTACAGTATCTGAATTGGTTAAATGATGACAAACCATGATCTGGGGATATCCTGTCTTCAAACAAACCCAAATGAGGCCCGCCAGTTGTATGTTTGTTTATAACCCCCTCAACTGTATACCATACATCCTTTTTATTTAGCCAATTCACTTGTCTATCTTGGTTGGTTTAACATAGTACATCAAACGTTGCTTTATCCCCACTGAGTTTTTTTCCACCCCAATTTTTATGTGGACACTTCACCCACCGTTTCGGAAAAACACATCGTTTCTTTGGATTGATGGATGTTCATCCCCTCAAACATTTTATAGGTATTGATCCATAGCCCATAGCCATATAGATATCATGATTAGCCATGTACGCTTATAATCACCATTCATACATTAAATCAGCTATAAATCGCATTAAATCTTCATTTGTTCTCTAGTTAAAATGACCAGTCTCCCATGGTGTTTCCATGTTTTCTCTGTTAAACCACCATTTTCCCACATGTTTTTGTCCCATTTTTTCTTGGTTAAATTACCATGTTCCATCATCTTCCATCATGTTTATGTTCGGCCTCACCTTTCACCAGGTGTCCCTGGCTCGCCTGGACCTGTCCGACACGGATCTCCCATCCTTGACAGCTGCGCTGGAGAAACTGCTGCAGCACTTACGGGACGAGGCGGGCGGGACTTGGCGGCGCTCAAAAGATGGCTGGTTGGTGGTGACTGGAACATTTAGTATGGGGTAATGATGGTTAATAATGGTGAATAATGGTTAATAATGGTTAATAATGGTTAATAATGGTTAATAATCACTGGTTGGCGGTTTGGAACGATGGAATTTGATGACTTTCCATATATTGGGAATGTCATCATCCCAACTGACTTTAATATTTTTCAGAGGGGTTGAAAGCACCAACCACATGGCTTTGACCGCCAAAGTTGATGGGTTTGGTATGGACTATGAATTGCCAGATAAGCAAGACGGTATTTGTTTTGGTAAATATGAGTCCTTTCATTTTTGTTGCTGCAGATCGAATGTTGGAAGAGTTGATTTACTATGAAAAAGGATCTGTTAACATCACATTGTTTTTTTCAATAGCGAAATTAAGAAGGACTTACTGCCAAACAGGTGGAAACCCTCAGACAATTCTGCGACGCAAGCGGCTTGAAACAAAAGAAAACTGGGATGATTTCATATAGATTTCATACATTTCAAGTTGCCACAATCTATGGGGGTCTGTATTGAAGAGCCAAAACCTAGGAAGTATGTCGGCCCTCTTTATGCAGGTTCTCCGGCAATAGTGCGTTTTATTTTGGACTTGGAACAGAGATTGAGACTCACAAGCAACAAATATGTTCATGTCATTACGTACCTTTTTTTGTTAGGTGTTTAACATCACCAAAAAATGCTTCAACATTGGTCAAACACGGCAATTTCACTAGACATTGGATAAACCACAAGTAGCCTATACCTGTACAGAGTGCTAGAATGTGCAGATGATGCAATCCCATTGATTTCAGTTTGTTGAGCCACATCCTCTGGTACTCAAGCATGGCGATGATAGAACATGTCTCAATAGGATAATAATGAACTTACAAACGATGTAACGGCCCATTGTCCACTGCCTGAATTTGCCAGGCAAGATTCTGAAATACTTCCTCGGAAGATCCTTCAACAATCACAACGCGTTTAAAGGAACACAATAACAAAAGAAGATGGCATACAACATACCCTCTGGTAAACTAACAGTTTGCTATTGAAAATTATAGTGAGTTTTCCCATTAAAAATAGTGATTTTCCATAGTTATGTTAGTTTACCAGAGGGTAAATCCCTATGCCTAAAACTGATCCTCAAATGAGCAGTGTTCAGAACCCTGTGTGACCCCTTTTAAACTGGTTGGTTGAGGACAGGATTCCCCGTTCATGGATTGTGATGATCCCCAATGTATTTGTTCGTAAAATCTTCGAGCTAATCATGAACCAACCACTGCTCAAATAGCTCAAATCCCTTTAAATCCCATGAATTCTCCATTTTTTGGTTGCTTAAAAATCCTATATCATAAGATATTACATAAACCACCAGTCCTATATCATACCTATTACATAAACCACCAGTAAACCACGAGAAACCACCACTCCCCAGGAGGCTGACAGTGAGCAGCGCCACCGAGCCCCCGTGCGACTGCTGCTGGAGCTGGACTTGTCCGACAACGGCATTTCTGTCGCTGGGACGTAAGCGAGTTGGGGGTGACACGGGTGGGTGCTGGAGTCTATCTGACAATAATGTATGATATAATGACTATGATATGTATATATATATATATATACTTAATATACATGTGTATGTATACATATATGCATACATTTTGGTGAGACATATAGTTGCTGCTTGGAGTTCTCCTGAACTACTGTGTATATATATATATACATTTAATCATTTATGAACACAGCATGTGCTTGTATATGAAGGAGTCATATGAGTCATACGAGGCAAAATCCCGATTGAGATTCATTTTTGCAACGTTGGAGGTTAGACGTGGCTCTGGAGCATTGCCACCGAAACTAGCAGACCGATCCCAAAAAATAGGGGAAGTCACTACTTTGATGGTTTTTGATTGTTTGATGCACCCTCTCTGGTAATTTAACATAGCTATTGAAAAGTTGCCATTTATAGTGAGTTTTCCCATTAAAAAATATGATTTTCCATAGTTATGTAAACGTTTACCAGAGGGTATTTCAAAAGAATGGGAAGTCTAAGTCACTACAAACACATGGACCAGACTTTAGGGCAGGCATTGCTGTGCAGGCTTAGAAAGCACGTCTGTGTCCTAGTGGATAGAAAGCTGTGCGCAACAGGGTCAGAATCATGGTTGGGAAACATTTACAATATGGCCTCCGCTAAGTTATAAGTTGGTTTATAACCCCATCGAACTATACATGTATATAATATATATATATATACATCCAGCATCAATCCTAGGTAACCTACCTCTTCTTCCTTTAGTTGGTCTAGATTTCGACTTGCTATCTGGACTGTGCGGATTTAGACATACACCGCGGCACCGCGTTTTTCCTTCTTGTCTCAGCTGTTTGAAGCAGAGGAGACAGTGCTGGTTTTGCCCCATGTTTAAATGGTTAGATGCCTACAGTTATGGCCATTTACCAGTTATAAGTACTTATAACCCCTTTATAGAATGTATAATCCCATTTATAACCAGTTATAACTGGTAAATGGCCATAACTGTATGGTAAAGAGTTTATCTTATATTAGAGTTGCCTGCGCAAAAAGCGAATCGAGGATGTCGGAGCGGTGTGGCTTTTCAGAGCCTTGGTGTTGAGAGATCTTGAGATGAAGAAAGTGGTTGGTTGGTTATAACTAGGGATATGTGATGCTTTGTTTGGGGGGATGTACCCCTAAAATTGGATATTCTTTGGATTTGTGTCATGAAGATATGACATAACCAAGAAAACAGGATTTGACCATCTACAATGGAGATAATTGGAGATACAACTAGGATTTAACAGGATTTAACATGATTTAACCATCTACAATGGGGACATAATGGAAATATAAGTGATATAACCAATGATACTCTCCGGTCTCATCAGACATGGCTGGGAAATCCCCGAGGTAAATGGAACTTTGCTGGGAAAATCGTTGAGGGGGATTTTCCAGCTCGCCATGTTCGATCAGCAGACCACGTTGTGAAAATAGCGGACTGGAGTCTGCCCTGGGTAGCGTACATCTAAACTGAATTGGGATTTTGGATGATACATGTCCATTTTTTTGTTCGCCGTGTTTGTTGGTGAACTCCTTTGCAATTACGCCGTGTTTGTTGATGAACTCATTTGTATTTATAATAGTTGCCTCATGTTACATCGCTGCTTTTATCTATGTTTTGGACTTTGATGAATAACTCATCCTGTTTGATTGTTGACCTATGTTGACCTCCTGTTCGACTGGTGATTTCCCGATGTGAAATTCCCTATGATTTGCTGGTCAAGCTGGCAAGCCATGTCCCACATCAGATCTGGTGGTTTCATGGGACTTCCCAATACCAAGATGGGATGAGTAAATACCGGTAAATACCAGATCTGGTAATAAAAAAAGGCAACATAGATGTGATTTCATGGGACTTCCCTTCATACCAATACCAGAGATGCCTAGTAATTGCTCTGCGGATTCATCATGTGGCCTTCTCACGGATGAGTGAAACCTGGATTTTGACTGTTGGATCCCAAGTAGATCGACCTATCACTGCATGGTGAACGGTCCTCATCTTCACGACATCGTCATGGTTGCTGGTTGAAGGTCTAAGTCATGTTTTGTTTATGTTTCACTGTTTCAGGGATGATCCGCAATGACAAGCATATTTTCTTTGGGGGTTCAAAAAAAAACCGACGCTCGTTTGTTTTCTTATTCCTCATATGTGGCTTGTTAAATCCCATGTGTCCCCCCCCGATGCTTGGCAAAACTTGTTTGTTCTTACAAAAACTACGTTATCTTCCCATGAAATATTGTGGATGGAAGAAATCCTGCACCAGTTGGTAGATGGTTTATCCCCTTACAATCCCATTATTTCCAGTGTTTCATAGGAATCCAATAATAATTCCCCTGCCTGGTGCAGGATTTCTTAACCATCCACAGTCTCATTTCCCATTTTTTTTGGTCACCATTCACTAGTACAAAAACCATCTCTTAGCCATGACTTCCCCCTTCTTTGTCCATTGGATAAACATATCATGTCCCCATGTTTTTTTCCATTGGATACCCTCTGGTAAACTAACATAACTATGGAAAATCACCATTTTTAATGGGTAAATCAACGAACTAAATGGCCATTTTCAATAGCAAACTGTTAGTTTACCAGAGGGTAATGGTTACCCACTATACAAGCCATCCACTATCCTCCCGGTTACCACATATCCCCACCATGGTTGATGAATTCCGTGGCTTGTTTATACAGTTATGGCCATTTACCAGTTAATAAGTGGTTATAAATGGGATTATACATTCTATGAATGGGTTTTTGTTAGTACTTATAACTGATAGCCATGGCCATAACTGTAGCTTATTGACTTATTGTTTATTTTTCCATTGGGTAAACATATCATTTCCACAATATCTCCATGAAAAATCGTCCGTTGTTCATCCTGGCACAGGTTGGCTGATGCAGCGCCCTGGCGAAGTGCGTTGTCGCGTTCTTCGGATGGCGCGGAACCGTTTGAGCGACACGTCCTTAGTGTCTCGGCCTTGGTGGGAGACTTGATCAATGAAACTGGGGAGATCTGGCTATGGATCAATACCTATAGATACCATTTTTAGTGGGATGAACATCCATTTACCAGCTATTTTGATGTTCACCAGGGGTACAAGGTTTTGACCCACTGCCATCTCAGAAATCTATGGAAACTGTAAAATCTGGTGCTAAACGCAGGGAATTTTCGGGAATGATCCATTTCATTACTAGTAATAATCATCCCAGCAACCCCCAGCAACCCATCCATTCCCTACTAAGCATCAGTAAGAAATGAATAGAAAGTCAAGATTAGCTCCAAGATGTGAATCCAAAATCCAAACGGTTTGGGGTTGAACATGGAGAAATATGAGCCATTTCATGGATTTCATGTTGTTGGGTTTTCTTAGGGGTATTTCTTGTATTATTTTTGATGGTTTTCATGATTCATGCGGTATATGGGCTAAGTTGGTTTAGTTGACCCGTATAACTATATGGTTTATATGGGTTTATATCGGTTTATGATGTTTCTGGGCATTGTAACTACGTATAGTTCATGAAGGTTATAACGCAACTTTTATCCAATTTGGGATTCAACCACTATAAATTAAAGTTGTGGAGGTAAAAGATCAGACATTTTGTCTGGGGAGATGAAACGGGATAATTTCAGGATATACAGGTATATACTTGGTGGTTCACCCCCACTTAGTAAGTAGGTTATACCCCTGGTTATAACTGGGCTAAGTAGGGTTAGTTCACTTATAACTGGGGTTATAATCCACTTACTAACTGGGATGAGCCACCAAGTATAATGAGATAGTTGACCACGTTAATGGAGACGGGACATCATAGCATATCATGTGATATTCACAGCAGAAGAATGCTGATTTCATTGGCAACCTCACTGGCCAAGGTTTCCTTCTGATTTGGAGAATTTCTGAGTGGCTTCCACTTGTATGTTTGTTTGTGTTGGCTCTTAAGCCATTTACAGAAAAATCTATATATATATATATGTTGTTTTCTCCCCGAGATATTAAGAGCAGCATATCATCACCTTGACCCATAATCAATTTGGACAATCTCCAGAACATGTGGCAAATACCTGAAATGAATAAAAACTATGGTATTTACTATGGTATTTGCTATGGTATTTACTATGGTTTCTAATATATAATGGTATTCTACCAATGGTATAAAATAATGGTATTATTTTTAGTATATTTCTAATTATACCATACTATATAAAATATGCTTATATTATGGTATATATATTACCTGGGATCCCTGAAAATATAGGAACTATGGTATGAAAATATGGTATAATATTATTTATTATGGTATATTACCTGGGATAATCCCCGAAAATATGGTAAAACCAGTAATAAAACCATCCCCTTTTTCTCTCCAGGAGTGGCTTTCAGCCTTGGTTTGCCCCTTGGCGCCGGCGGTCCAGCTTTGGGAAACGAGGTGACGAGGTGTTTTCTTTTGGGGTACTAACTCATACTATATTGTATATGTATATAATATAATATAATACAATATAATATAACATAATATAATATAATATAATATAATATAATTAATATAATATATATATATATATATATATAATTTATATATAATTCATTTATAATTCATATATAATTTATATATAATTTATAATATATATATATAAGTCACTATTCAACTCATATCTAATTTTGGGAAATATGTTCCGTGTTCAACTCAGGTCTATTTTTTAAAACGCATTCTTCTGACGGTCATTCATTGTACAAGTTGGACTTGCTCAACGGGCGTGCGTGTACCAGAAGCATCCAAGAACTTGTGACCTCCAAATCAAACGAAAGATTCGCCATGTTTTTTTGCAGTATCTGAGTAGAATGATCACGCAAGTATGGTTTCAACATGTTGAACAACACTTTCAGATGATTTTTCAAAATGTAGATGTTGGAACTAGTTGGAACCCTGTTTTTTTTTTAAGCGATGTCCAGTTGCCTACGCGTTCCCCTTGGTGCACCGTCCAGTTCACTGAGGTCAACAACATTCAGCCATCGAAGAACTTCATTTGGCGGAGAATACCATCACTGCAACAGGCGGATCATTCGGAAAGCTCCTAATATCAACTATGAAATCATCCGGGGTAGCTCCAAATCAATGGTCATTTGGATGGGGGCAAGCCCCAATCATTTGGATTTTTGACTGACTTGGATCATCTTGGATCCATTGGATTGGTGATTGATAAGCTGTGACACTTCTGGATACTTTGATTCACCACAAAAACAAGCAAATGAAAAAACATACCCTCTGGTAAACTAACAGTTTGCGAACTTGAAAATGGTCATTTAGTTCGTTGATTTACCCATTAATAGCATGGTGGATCTTTCCGGTTCGTTATGTAAACGTTTACCAGAGGGTAATAATAACATCTGAGTACTTTCATGTTTTGGTTGATGTCAGTTGATGTGTGAAGTTGTGCATGTGCCGTGGTTCTTCCAAAGCGCCGTGGAGGGTTAGCAGCGTGTTAGCAGCGTGCCAGGTGCTGCTTATTTGCTGCTGGCCTTTGCTTTGTCCCTTGGAAAATCCTTGGAAGACATGCCGGGAGATTGCACAGGTGGACTTCACAGTTTTACACAAAAAATGGGCCACAAAAATTGTAGTTTTGCGTGCCCTATGATGTTAGATTCTTGAATGTTTCTTGACTTGGCTGAGTAGGCTTGATTCTTCGGCCATGCATTTCTGTATGCTTACATGCAGTACGACAATCATGGCATCATATGGCATTGTGCCAAGAACAAAGGCTTGTACGAGTAACATCGATTAACTTCTGCCGGATCCTTACAGAAGGCCAGAATCTAATACCCTCTGGTAAATTAACATAGACCCTGGCAGATAGGGGTTGGAAGACTAGTTCCATTAAAAATTGGTGATTTTTAGGGTCTATGTTAATTTACCAGGGTGTATCTGGCAATCTATGGCAATCTTATATCTGGCATTATATGGCAGAAGGGCCGGATTAAACAAAGGCACGATGCCATGGCAGTTGATTTTATCGCTATTCTTGCTCGCTTGAATGTCCTGAAATGTGTTGCTGAAATCTGCTGAAAGTCCTTCCAAGTTTTGGCTGTGTCAGGTCCAAATGTTCAATCATACAATCATTTAACTTTAGAATATGTGTTGCATACATATATATTTTTCGGTCAGCAAGTAAGACATGAATTTCCATATATTTCCCATACATATCCCATGAATTTACCATAACTGGTTGGTGGTTTGGAACATGAATTTTATATGACTTTCCATTCAGTTGGGAATAATCATCATCCCAACTGACGAACTCATATTTTTCAGAGGGGTAGGTATACCACAAACCAGATATTATTTGGTTTTACTAATAATACTTATAATAATGATATTCCCATAATGTGGGAAAAAACACATTATAATGTTATTATTATTGTTTCTTCCAGATAAATATATCACCCATAAATGTCCTTCGCGCTCCGAGGCACCCCTTCGAGGCCTATCCCTTCCTGGATCCCAAAGGCCTCTTCGCTCCCGCCAACGTCACCTTGGATCGGTGCCTTGGACCCGAACCACAGACAGTCATAGATAGATACAGGATGGGGTCCCCCAAGATAGCTACCCTCTGGTAATTTGTTACATAGCTATTGAAAATTGCAATTTATAGTTGATTTACCCACTAAAAATGGTGATTTTCCATAGTTATGTTAGTTTACCAGAGGGTAAGTTGCCTTATTTTTGTGGCTGAATTCTATGGTTTATGGTAGATAGAACTACAAATAATGGGGGTTATAGTGGTTTATAAACAAACTTATAGCTGGGGGGGGGGCATCCTGTAGTGATAATGTGATATTTTGTTATAATGGTCGGATAAGGATTGGATAATTGTAGTGTTCTGATGATATCAGATAATTTGTTATAATGGTCACAAGTCATAGACATAGTTATAGTGATAACACTTATCTTATAAAATCTGATAAAATTATGATAACATGTGATATAGCCTGAACTTCCCAGTACTCGTTGAACTGGCACCTTTGCAAAGTGCTCGTTTTCCAAGGCCTTTTCACAAAATACTTTTAAAACTTCTTGATCATGCCTACATTCCCTGTGCATAATTAAGTGGCTCACTTGAGCAGGCCATAGATGCTCACAATGATAACCTAGAAACATATTACTATCATGATCTATCATGAATAAATTATTGTTATTATTAATTTATCAACATATCAGACCATGCGGCCAGGTTTAAATTCTTTGTGAGCATCAGCTTACATACAGTAATTGTGCTCTATGATGATCCTGGAAGTCGTCCTATTCACCAGCCATGGAATACCAATTTCCAGCAACGCAATTGCCATTCCTAGCCAAGGAGAATGAATCATGACCCAAATTGAGGCGCAAGCACGTTTAACCAGCAAAACAGGTTCCATTTCTGGAAAGTGTTTTTTGTAAATTGAATTCATTGTGGTGTTTGCCACATGAGTTTCTTACCAATCAGTCGTCGCGCCACTTCCATATTTTCACACTGAGTGCAAGCATCTTGGACCACACACTGATTGGACCACACACTGATGGATCATGTCAACTCCGGACTAATAAACCATGGTTTATTTGTGTGGGTACCTTCCAAATAGTCACAATATGATACATAAATGGTATCCCCCCCAATTAATCAGCCGTTTGGGGTTTATTAATCCAGGGTTGACATTAATTGAATTAACGGTACAATCATAATTTCACCAAAATGTATAGCTGGTACTAGAATGTGGGCCCCCCAAGGTACTTAAGTTGAATTGAATGTTCCTCATCCAAAAGCCATGGTGGATATATTGACAGTGAAATGGTGGAAATAAATGGACATAAATGAACATAAATGAAAATAAATGAAAATAAATGGGATAACAGGGATATAATTATCTGGGGATATCACCAACTGGATGATTTGCAACTGGAAATCATCCTAAAATTCGGGTCGCACCTTGCTGGTTGACGCTCCCCGCCTGAGGAATCCCATTGAGGAGCCTGGATTGCTGGCCCGACTCCGATTGCGTGGCGTGGCAATGCGGGGCGGTGACAACTGGCTGGTGGCTGGTGGTACAAAGGCAGTTCTACCATTTTGTCTCAGAAACATTGCAAAATTATGCAAAAAATGTAAATCAAGAAAACCGTAGAAAAAAGGGAGCAACAATGGGAGATAAACATCCTTATTGCCAATTGTTTCCATGTTTTGTTTGGACGCGAACCATGTTTTCGTCGGCATGTTTTGTTATTGAAATTTCCTGGATGCTTCTGCGACCACATCATAATCTTGATCCCAGCTTGTTGGTTCCATGGTTCCACTTCAACTTACACATTTACCATCCCTAAAATGAACATATAGTACCCTCCAGTAAATTAACAGTTCGACCCTGCCAGATAGGACTTGGAAGATGAGTGAAACCATTAACAATTGGTGATTTTCAGGGTTTATGTTAATTTACCAGAGGGTATAGACTCTAGACCCTGAACATATCAGTGTTTGAGTGGAAAATCATCTTCGGACTCCCAAGCCACGGCAGGGTCGTCATACAAAATGACTATGCTGCAGCCTCCTCCCAGGCTCCAATTTGCGTGCTGCTTGTAAAGACGGAAATCTCAGGACGGAACGCCGAACGAAAAAGGGATCCCAAGCATAGACAGCCACGGGAACAACATGGCAATACAAGAGAAGTTAGATTGTGAGCTATCCTTTCTTTCAAGACAAACCTATTTGGCATAATGATAGTCTATGTGGCATTTTTGTTTTTCTTGTGGGTGATTTTCCATCCACCTAAGATCAAGCTATTTCCATGCCTCGGCTCATTGGAATCATGTCGGACTGTTATCCCAAATGTTGGTCCCAAAAGTGGGTGCCATGTATTTCCCCCTCGTTATCTGGCGTGTTTATATCACCAGTTTCCCATGGCTTTTTCCGCACAGCGACATTGCCATATCAAGCCATTGGGATCTCCTCGACACACCCTGCCCGGATGATGGTAAAAACCACGACAGGACTTCCAACTTTAACTCAACGCCTCATGTACAGCTGCTTGGCTAAACAATCTTCGTTTCGGTGATGATTTCAATGAGGTTACCATAGGTTACCCTCCAACAGTTGGACCCTGAAATAGGCGGAATGTTCAGTGACTAATCTTCCACGCAAAGGGGCCATGGCAGGGTCTATACTACAGCAAACATGTTTACCTCCTTGATACACCACGACAATGATCAGAGGATGCAACTTCAATGCCAATGCCATGATTGTTTTAGGTATCCCAATGAACTTCACCATTTTTTTCAGGGAGATCAAAGGTTAATCATGTTATTGTTGGATTGTTTTGAATCCTCATCTTTCTTGGTTCTGTCCCTACTCTATCCCTATTTCTTAATTGGTGTTTTTGGCTAGCAATGTTTTATGTCGTTAATTACGAGGTGTCCATAGGTGTCCCAGACTTGCTTTCAGGGATTACAGGAACTTCATCTATTTCAATACGTTTAACCCCGGTTTCCCGGACTCGTTTTTTCCAGCAAATCAATCAACCCATACTTGGATCACTTGGAAAACCCTGAAATGGATACTAAATGCTTATATACTTGGTGGCTCATCCCAGTTAGTAAGTGGATTATAACTCCAGTTATAAGTGAACTAACCCTACTTAGCCCAGTTATAACCAGGGGTATAACCTACTTAAGTGGGGGTGAACCACCAAGTAGACCATTTTTAGACGTTTTCCCACTGGGATCATCGGCTCGGCGGCGTCGCGCCGAAGAGGCTGGGCGCGACCTTCCCGGATGGCGCGAACCGGTCCTCCACCGCTGCTTGGAGTCGAAGAGAGATTTTGCCATGGGAAACTGGAGATTTCTGGGATATAATATTATATATATAATATGTATGTATATATATATAGTTTATCCGTATTATCATTATCATCAATTATTAGTTATTATTGTTATCATCATTGTTGTTGTTCTTGTTGTATATATATATACATTACATTAGGTCATACAACCCCACAATTCATATAACATTATATAACTATGTTACGTAATAAAATGCAATACATGTAATGAACTGATATGATCTATCCATGTTGATATTAATATATATCTTGAAATGTCCCTTGGCTCAGCATCACTGCATCCGACTCCGTTCCAAGGTGTTACCGTTGGCTCTGGAGAAGGTCTGCGCTGGTGGCTCCTGGCCCTCTCTCCCGCAGCTTCCGAAACCGCAGGTGAAGGTCTCCCGGCGGCGAGTCAACCGGGTTTGCCCCAGAACAAATAGGTGATGTAGCCACAAGGAATAGGATTTCATATGCTTTAATAGGATATATTATAGTGGGATATTCATGGGATATAGGATTTTAATGGGATATATAGTGGGAGATTCATGGGATATGATGAAATATCATGAAATATCCAAAATGATCAAGCAAATGGAGGGTTTCCTAACTCATGGGGGTTACCCCAAATCATGCAAGTCATGTTAAGTATTGAAACCGATGGTGACTTGGCCTGGGGATCTCCCATAAAAAGGAAACCTCCAAAGAAGGCACTGATGGATGAAGGAAAATACATTGCTTTATCATCATACTGCAGAACGACAATAAATTGTGGTCTCACCATGAATTGACACACCCATATCATGTTGTTTCCGAGATTGAAAACTTCAGATTGAAGCGGTGCTTTCGGGGCTTTCTTTGGGGCCGGGGTTTGGTTCTCAAGTTCTCTAGCCATCAGGGCCTTCCGCTGGCAGGAAACTTCCGGAGATGCCGAAGCCTTCAACCGAAGCATGGCTGAGATGGAGATCGAATTTCTCCTGTGGGTTGATATTTGGGACGGTGAAGTGCATCATTTATTTCACAAGATGTAATAATGGTTAATAATGGTTAAGATGTCAACCACCAACCAGATAAGATGTTCGGTGTGATATAGATGGATGACACTTTTGAATTACAGGAGGGCCCAAAGGGGTGTTGCTGTCTTTCAGCTGGCAATAAAATATTCGGAAACTCGCTGAAATTAGAGTAGAGCTGAAGTAGAAGTAACCAAAAAAACGAACATGATATTGGAAACATATTGACACTATTTGTGTCTATTTGTGATCTTAGAACTGACTGGTAGTCGAGAATTGTCCAGTTGGGAGTACCAAGTTTTCAAAGGCCAATTTGCAGCCTTATTGCACCATATTACACGCATACCCAAGAGCCAGCAGAATGGGTGAAAGTCATGCGGGTCAAATTTTTGAAATCCAGGGACCCACAGATGAAACAGGTGTGTGTTGAATGAACCATTGGGTGTTCGAAATTTTGAACGCATCACCAAATCTCAAATGAACACCACAAACAAAAATTACTTTACTTCGTGTGATCCCCACCATGACATTTATATCTTCTGGCATTCTATCTGGCATATCTTCTGGCATATGATCTGGCATATCTTCTGGCATTCTATCTGACATATCTTCTGGCATTCAATCTGGCATTCTATCTGGCATATCCTCTGGCATATATTCTGACATATCTTCTGGCATTCTATCTGACATATCTTCTGGCATATATTCTGACATATCTTCTGGCATATCT
>Ga0126342_10002596_pt1 | contig 28500 bp, 27 predicted proteins | sample Cyp1metagenome_FD_92528 | JGI IMG/M metagenome (GOLD analysis project Ga0126342, IMG submission 92528) | Coral microbial communities from Lord Howe Island, Old Settlement Bay, Australia - Cyphastrea 1 metagenome | ecosystem: Host-associated > Invertebrates > Cnidaria > Coral ... | reverse complement strand
CACGACCACGACCACGACCACCACCACCACCACCACCACCACCACCACCACAGCTACAACTGCAAGGACAGCTACATTACATCAGACTACAATACACTAATCAAACTGCAGTACATTACAGCTACAAATACAAACGCAAATGCAACTAGAACTACACTACATTACGCAACACTACACTACACTAATTACATTACATTACGCTACAACTGCAACTACCACTACATTGCATCACACGACACTACACAACAAGTACAGCTATACGACTTTACACTACAATACACTAGACTACACTACTCTATACCACGGTACAGTACACAACACTACAGTACACTACAGTACATTACAATACACTACGCTATTTACACCACACCACACCTACAACTGCAACTGCAACTACACTACACTAATTCCACTCACTACATTATAACTACAACTTACAACTACAACTCCACGGCACCACAGCTACAACTACACCTACAACTAACTACAACTGCACTACTCCACACTACATCCAGCAGTTGTGGGTGAGGTGACCACTGCAACCCAACCACTCCAAAAAACACAACTCCAACCACCTTTTGGTTCATCAGTGGATTCGTTCTGCCATCCGTGAGTCACAACAACCACCCTCTCCTATAGGTCTCATATTTTTGAAACTTCCGCCACCGCCTTGTGCGGCACTACTGGTATATCACATGAACCAACATCCTTCTTCATTGATGGACTCGTGGACTCGTCGTTACTAGTCTCTCTGCAGTGGCCCTCAGCAACAACTGACACAGAAGATTCGGATCAAAAAGCGACAAGTCCGAGGTCTTTTGGGGCGATAATCGACATGGAAAAAACATCAAAAACGCAACCCAGGGTGATATCGACATGGCAAATCTGACATATCTGACATGTGCCGTTTCGTGGAATTTCGTGACTTTCATGGCGCGCCTGAGATGGCCGAGCTGAGACTTCTCAAAGTTCCAAGGTGCCGAAATGGAAATCTGCAAAATCCCAGGAGCTTTCGCTGGTGATGTTGGGACAATCGAAGTGCATTTTCCCATATGTTCATTGCTTTTCATTGGGGATGATGGATGATTATAGATGATTATAGATGATGGGATGAAATCTATCGAGTTGATCAGCGTCGCTGGGAGTTGGGAGTTTTTTTGGGCTAGCCATTGTTGGTTGATGATGAATTCTCATTAAATACAAGGATTGTTAGAAATTGATAAGGATTAATGGATCATGATGATGAACATCACTATCACAGTTTATGGATTGTACATGATTATACTATCCACAAATTAATTGGGAATGATCATTACACAACTGAACCGAGAATCCCGACACCTCAACGAACCACCATTGGGTCGCAGGTGGCTGTCGGAGCAATGGCTGAATTCCAAGCCCCATGAGGCACACTACTGGCAGCATGGTGGCCGTTGGGGGACTTTTGCACCAAGAATTCGTATCTGGGGATTTCTTAAAATGGGGGATCCGCAAGACCATAGGTTTCAATACTAAAACGGTCTAATTTTGGATGATTTGGGGCTACCACCATTTCAAGAAAAGTATTGTGTATGATGAAATGTGACATGGCATCAATTCTGAGGTGGTTTCATGGACACGAGCATGAACGCGAGAAACAGAGAATGATGGCCACCCAAACATAGTCGGTCAATGTTGGTGAAACTTTGAACAAATAGGCGCAGTTTCTGGTATTCATCGGATTATCAGCTGCCATACTTCTTTTGAATGCTTTTGATGCGCCGACATCTTAGGACCAGTGACACTCCAGGTTTCAAGTTGTTTTTTTGCCATTGCTGCGCGTCAGATTGTAGCAGATCTGGATCTTGAAAATGGAACGCTGCGCCGAAGCCTCAGTTGTTTTTCCGCTCGCCTCGTGTCATCTGTGATGTGGTGAACCAGGCACCTGTGGCGCACGAAGTCAAAACTTCCGCGTCGAGCGGCGGGTGGGGAGCCTTACCGGTTGGCAACCCGGTAGGCAACCTGGTGACCTTTCCATGCCTCAGGATGGTTAGGTAACAACCCGTTTTGAAAATAGATTTTCAGTCGATTTTGCGGTTCCGCTGAGCCGAATTCATGGCTAACCTTCTCGGGTCGACCCTGAATCGCTGGGCTCCAGCTGCTCCAGCGCCACCGGTGACAAGGTTTGTTAAAGTTAGCAATCCCAACAGCAAACTGGAAGATTCAACATCAAAATCATGTTGGGAAGTTGGGAATTTTATCTCACCGCTGGCATCTGTTTTGTTGAATCTTTAGCGCTGTGTTTCTGGCACAACTGCCAGTACAAGGACCTGGACCTGCGGGAGGAGCCAGTTGGGAATTCTCCAATCAAAATCTATGACCAACATGTGCATGGGTCAAGGTTTATGTAGACTTATCATGGCTTATCTATGACCTGATCTGGGGTTGTTCATGGATAAAGACAGGATACTAGGATACCCCAAGAATTGTGATCCTTGGGAAGAGGAGTTTCTAAACCATGTTTTCGAGAGTCGAGAAGATCACCTGTGATTTCAAAATTTGACCGTCACGACATGAGGCTTCTCCAGAACTCTTCAGCTTTTGGCAACCTACTGATGGCTCTGAGGTGTGGCGGTGAAACCGAAACCGTGGTGAAATCCACGATTTTTTTGGTCCTGTCATGATTGAATCAACCTATAGAACGGTGCCTGGATCCCAGCGTGTCGCGAGTCGTGCCGCGAGTCGTGTCGCGAGAGGTTCCCATCGAGGGCCCGATTTTAGAGTCACTCACCATCATCCCTGGAGATGTGAAGGACTTCGCGAGGTGACCCTTAAGGGATCCAAGGGTCGACTTGGAAACCGTGGAAACCTTTCGTGGACAGGTTGACCTTCTGTGAATTGCACTGAGACAAAGTGGGAAACTGACTGAAAAACTGAATGGATACGTTCGACATGGTTCCACATCGTTTCTTAAAAGCTGTTTTTATCCCCGGGCCATCGAGGGGGTGGGATCTGTGAGGACACAGGATATCGCAACCTCTTGCAACAGAGAAGTCAGGCACGTCTGCACTATGGGGAAAATCAGGCTGTGATTTCTGGAGAGTTGCTCGATGATACTTTTCCCAGTCCATTTTGGAAATGAGGAGGACCCACAGTTCGAAGATCAAATGTCTCAGAGTAGAGAGTTTCCCGTGTTACAGGTAACTAACATCATCAACTAATCATGTTTGAGTCTGACCCGGATGACTCACTGTTGGGGAATCCAGTCCGTGGAGGAAACTGAAACTGCCATGGCTTCAGCCAGAAGTAGATATGAGGAAACGCCGGGAAGCCTATATGCGTTCAGATGCAAAGATCATTGCAGGACCCGGCCGCGACCTAAAGTATCTAAAATTAAAGCTAGTTGTACTTGGATGATCTAGAACGTCAGGAAAGTCAGGTTCTGGCAGGGTATAGTCCGCTGATGGAGGTTGTGTGGCTTGGTTGTGAGACAGCATCTTTGAACCCCTGCCTCCTGGTGGAACCTTGACGGATTTTCCGGGTACCGGTGTGCCTGTTGCTTTTCTGACTAGAGTTGGTTGCAGGGATTTCCAATGCAATGCTGAGCCAAAAAACATATCAAGATGTTTCTTCCAAACTTATCAAAACATCCAGCTGCATCTTGACCCCAGGCCTAGGGGACACTAAAGCCCATATAAAGGCTGAAGATTGGGATTCGGATATGCCGTGATCCAACTCTCTGAACTGCCAAGGATCATCAAGACTGATGAGCCTCCACCAGTCACACGAAATATGGTGGGGGCACTCAGGCGGCGGACCGGTGATCAACATGGCACAGTGTAAGATCCACCAGTTTCCGAGTTTCCTCGCATCCTCATCCTGAGGGATCAGGGAAAATCAACCCCATTGGAATGGCTTATAATAACATCAGATCTTCATCAGCTTTTGAACAGGGTCCTCAACAAAAAAGTGATGAAAAGCGGCTGGACTTTGCCATTCCTACTGACTGTATCATTGTGAGCCACATCTGTGGTTCAGGGTTGATCATTCTCCCCCCCGTCTCTCTGCCTACAAATTTAAGTTCTAGTCTTGAAGGGTCAGCTGCAACGACACCCACTCAGCCTACCCGGTCACATCAACGATATTTACTTTCTGGACCGTTCGAAGGTTGTGGGTCTGCAATTCAAGGATCGACACGTGAGATCCAAGCGCTTATCGGGTATTTGCCAATTACGCATGCCTGTTGTTGTTGTTGTTGTTGTTGTTGTTGTTGTTGTTGTTGCTCGTCCTTTGCAATTTTGGGATATTTCACCCAACATGTTTATTTAGGTGGATTATCCTGACATGTCTGTCTCCCTTCTTGATCAGTATGGTTGGCCCCCCAACATCACCGGCCTTCTCAGTGCGGTTTGGGGCAGCCAAAATCGCTTCATTCAGTATGATCATCACACTCATAGTGAACCTCTTAGAGCCCACGGTATCCTGCCCCAAGGTGATCCGTTAGGTCCCATAATCTGCTCACCGGAGTCATGTCGGTGTCTACTTCGTCTATTTTGGAGGCTGGTCCTTCTTCTATGCAAATCCATCTTGACGATCGGACCTGCACGTCCTCTTCTGTCCAAGATCTGTTTACCTTGAAAGAGGGGTGGTCTCGCTGGAGTCACTCTGTCGGCTTGCTCGAAAACCCGTCTCTCTGCTCTCCATCAAAAATTCGATGCCTCTATGATTTCGCCTGCCGTTCGGGTCCTCGGGGCGGTCTCTTGGTCGGGTCGTCGTCAACTTCACTGCATCGAAAAAGATCGGATTGATGCTGCTAAGGCTACTGCTCGTTTACTGGGTTGCTGTGGATTCCTCCTTCCTAGCCAGCTTAGTTATCTCAAGCAGTTTGCCCTCCCTAAAGCCAACTATGGTTGGGTTGCTCGTGTCCCACCTGGACTGTCGCTAAATCTCTCTGGACTACCTTTTGGGTCTCAACTCGCCGTGTCCGGTACTCCAGTCCGTGGCTGCGTACTCTTTTCTTGGGGGGTAGCTTGCACCTGGATGTCACTTGGGTCACTCGCTTGGTGGCTGCGGTCCTTCGTGCTCGCTTCCGGTCTTGTGACCCTTCCTGGTCTAATCATGGTGGGACTTGTTCCGGCGCTTTGCGTTCCTGGTTCCGTTCTCACGATTTCACGTCCGTCCGTCCTTAATGGAGTCATCCTGTTGCTTTTGTCGAGGTCGACCTTTCTGTTCGTCCTGGCCCCAAAATGCTGGAGCCTCTTATCGGTCTTGCTCAACACAATGTTCGGGAAGGCTGGAGGGTTTGGGTTTGGAAAAAATATTCCGAATGTGGCAGGCATGAGGTCCACTCCCTTCCTGTCTCTGATCAAAACTTTCTTTCTTTGGATGTCAAAAACACTTTCGTGGATCTTGTCCAGTCCCAGCGCTGCCACGGTCGGGTTGAGTGCGTTCAGTCCGGGTACGTGCTCTCGTATTCCTTCGTCTTCTTGTTCTTCTACTTGTCTGTGCGGGTGTGGGAATGTCGGATTCTGGGAGCACATCACTTGGGAGTGTCTGTGCCGTCTTGGTCCTTTCCCTCCTAAACCGTCTTGTCCTTTAAAACTTCATGCCCTAATGAGGTCTTGAAGGTTCGATGCTGGCTGGCTAAGTGCCAAGACAGCATCTGTAATACTGAGGAACCCGGAAACAAAGGTCCTTCTTTGTGCAACATCTACTATGGAATGGTGCACGCTTCAAAGTCTTCTTCTTCTTTTTGATTACAGGTAGTGTTGTTGTCATTTGCTGTCCCAAACACCCAGTGATTACCCAGTGATTACCTAGTGATTACCTAGTGATTATTGGCTGAAAGAACCTATGTCAGGTCGGTTAGACCTACAAACCTGGCTGTATGCAGTTACAAGCTGTCCCAAAATCGAAAAAGTGGGAAACTCCAGATTCCATCAGATTCCCCGGGAGAACTTCCCAGGCCAAAGCGGCTCCAGCGAAAGCTGCAGAGACCTCCTTTGAGGAGGTGGGGCTGTTGGGGGATAAGCTGTTGATTGGTGCCATCCCCACCAAACTGCTTCAGCGCAAGCGAAAATGGGTGGAATCGGATCTTTTGATGCGCTCTAAACCAAGACTCATTTCCCAGAAAGGCTTTGTTTAGTGCAATCGAACAAGATTAGTGATACACGGAAAAAAGATGAAAAAATGTGTATTGGTGGTGCGCACCATCACCATCCAAAGTTGGTCCCTGGAGGTGTTTTGAAGAGACCAGCACCACGCATCTCTTCTCTTTTTTTCGGTTGAGAACGACGTAAAGATCCTTTTCCGCCATCCTTTCCCCAGTAAAGACGCACCACCTCCAAGCGAAACCATGGTGGATGTGGGGGATGAAACCACAGTGACCATACAATGGAGGTGTTTGCTCTTGGAGGGATGGTTGTCAGGTAACTTCTCTGGTGGAGGCTGCTCTGAAGGTCCGGTGCTTTGATCCCTTCGCGATCGGTGACCGTCCCATAGAATTGCTCCAAGACTCATGAAACCACCATGAGACCTATGGAAGTTTTAAGACTAAGAGAACACCCTAAAAAATATTATGATAATGAGCTGCAGTAGGGATTCATGAACCTACTCTTTTGGGTTTTGTTTGGGGTCAAACTTAGTGCGACTTGTTCACACCCACGGAGTGGGTACGACCCAACTGTCACAACTTAAATTTCAAGAAACCAGAAAGGCACGGCAAAATAAATGACATAAGTAAATATATCACACAATGATTGCAATCAAAAGAACAAGTGATAGGAGCAGCGTACGGCCATTTGAAGGGCGATAGCAGTGATCAAATTCAATCAAAGTGGGAAGTCTGGCGATGCTATTGTTGATTGTTTGGAGATTCATTTTTGAAAAACATTTTTTCGCGAACAATCCCGAAGGCACATGCAAATGATGTTCCAAAGAGTGAAACAAACATGCCGATTTTTGGCCAGGTTACATCCGATTGTTTTGGTCTGGCCGGTAGTTTTCATGTCAATGTGATGTTAGCAGGAATCAGGAAACACAACACCTCTGGGCTTTGTCTGAAAATAGGGTAGTCATAAATATCATAAATCCACTGATTCATCATTTTCTTATCTTCCCCAACTTACATGGGTGAAATCCTCCAACTTAGACAGCCCAGGCAGCCCACCCTAAGGGTTTGACCGGTGCTGAGCTGTGTGAAAGATTGTCGGGCAGCGAAGAATCTGTACTTGGGGGTGGTCCCTCAATAGCTGGTTGGTTTATTTCATGGAAGTCCTTTTTTGGAGTGGGTGATTTTGGGGGACCCTCATTTTAGGACATCTCCATGTAGCCATGTTTTTTTTTTTTCGGGTATATGCCAATTTATCAGGGTTATTACCATGGTACCTATAAGCTCGACTGCCCCAAGTAGGTATGACAAAAGATGGCAGACACCTGAATCCCGGCAGCTATTTGTGCTGTCAACTTGGCGACCCAAGAAAAACGGATGAACCAAACTTGGAACAGTGACCTGTTTTTTCCCCAAACAGTGTGGCCACACTGAGGGGTTCTAACGGTAACAGTTAAGGCACGGTGTTCAATCGAGGTGGTACCTGGAGCGTTTAGCATTTTCCCTGTCAATTTCTGCACAAAATGCTTCTTGTGACATGTCCATGTGCATTTCGACTGCGCAGGCTCGCACAAAATGCAAGCCCCGGGATTAGCGTCCGGCATTTTCCCTGAACATGTCCGCACAAAATGCCTCTTGTGACATGTCCATGTGAATTTCGACAGCGCAGGCTCGCGCAACATGCTTGCCGCAGGATTAGCGTCCGGCATTTTCAGTGTAAATTTCCGCACAAAATGCTTCTTGTGACATGTCCATGTGCATTTCGACTGCGCAGGCTCGCACAAAATGCTTTCTGCGGGATTAGCCTCCAGCACTTTCCCTGTAAATTTCGGCCCAAAATTCCTGTTGTGACATGTCCATGTGCATTTCGACTGCGCCGGCTCGCACATCATCATCATCATCATCATCATCATCATCATCATCATCATGATGATGATCATCATCATCATCACCGTCATCGTGATCATCATCATCATCTTCTTCTTCATCATTCATCATTCATTGTTCATCAATCATCATCATCATCTTCTTCTTCTGCTTCTTCTTCATCATTCATCATTCATCGTTCATTATTCATCATTCATCATCATCATCATCATCATCATCATCGTCATCGTCATCGTCATCATCATCATCGTCATCATCATCATCATCATCATCATCATCATCATCATCGTCATCACCATTATCATCATCATCATCATCATCACCATCGCCATCGTCATCACCATTATCATCATCATCATTTTCATCATTCACCATTCATCGTTCATCATTCATCATCATCATTGCCATCAGCAGCACCCCCACCATCATCACCACCATCACCATCATCGTCATCATCATCATCATCATCGTCATCATCATCATCATCATTATCTTCATCTTCATCATTCATCATTCATCGTTCATCATTCATCATCATCATCATCGTCGTCGTCGTCATCATCATCGTCATCATCATCGTCATCACCATTATCATCATCATCATTACCATCGTCATCGTCATCATCATCATCATCTTCATCATTCATCGTTCATCATTCATCATCATCATCGTCATCATCATCGTCATCATCATCGTCATCACCATTATCATCATCATCATCATCACCATCGTCATCGTCATCGTCATCATCATCATCATCTTCATCATTCATCATTCATTGTTCATCAATCATCATCATCATCGTCATCATCGTTATCATCATCGCCATCGTCATCATTCACCATTCATCGTTCATCATTCATCATCATCATCATCATCATCATCATCATCATCATATTCATCATCATAATAATAACCATCATCGGCATCATCGGCATCATCGTCATCATCGTCGTCATCATCACCATTATCATCACCATCGTCATCATCATACTAATAATAATCATCATCATCGTCATCTTCGTCATCATCATCACCATTATCATTACCATCGTCATCATCATCATCATCATCACCACCAACATCACCATTATCATCATCACCATCATCACCATCATCAACATGATCATCTTCATCAACATCATCATCAACTTTAACATCATCATCAACATTACAATATATTCTGCTTTTACCCCCCGACACTGTCTGGGGTCTCTTGCCCGGATATTTTTCCTTAAAATACATGGAATGGGGGATGGAAAATTTATCCGATTTGATTTTTTTTTTTCCCGGTGACCGAGGCCTGCTAGAGGATGTACCCTGGCTCAACTACGAGACGCACTGCTGGTGTGGATCCCAGATCCGGGAGCGTTGTGGGGCCTGGGATGGTCACAACTTTATGGTGGGATGACCATGAAAACTGGGGGGATGAACATAAAAACTGGTGATGTTGATGATTTGTTTTTAAAATGTGCATCATGTGGGCTAGGGTTGCTTTTTTGCTGCTGGAATATGACATTTGTAGATCACGATTTGATGGTCATGTGATGATTTCACCTCCTACCCAGCAAATGAATGTGCCCATGAATTCGTGTCTTGGAGAACTTTGGAAAATCCTGTCGATTTTTGGAGCCAAAGTGGCCACAGCACAGAAAAACCATTTTCTACCCGGTCAGATTTCGAGGCTCTGGCTGTACCTTCGCAGGCTCGGGTGGCTTCGGAATAGTGGTTCCCTGTTGGTTTTTGATGTTAGAAAGTTTCAGAAAAAGAAAAAACATTGGATATGGATACTTCGACTTGCTCAGCTTGGATGGTTAGATTCAGTTGGACTCAGTTAGACTCAGTTAGACTCAGTTGGACTCAGTTAGACTCAGTTGGACTCAGTTAGACTCAGTTAGACTCAGTTAGACTCAGTTAGACTCAGTTAGACTCAGTTAGACTTGTTCATTACTTGTTGGATCACCCAATTTTGGACCAGGGAACCCCCATCGACCGAAGCCACGAAGGACGGCGAACGTCGCTACATCTACTCTCCCGGCCTGGGCCGTGCCTGGGAGTCTCAGCCGAGCCGAGCACAGGAAATGCGAAGATATCGAGATTAGATGAACTGATACCATGTATTGCATATTGTATTGCTTATTGCTATGTATTGCTATGTATTGCTATATGAAGAAGTATATTTTGAAAAATGTAGTATGATATTAGATTCTCGGGTATGATTATTATGATGGTTTTCCATTTTCATAGATGTTCATAGAGGATTTTCATCTATATTGTCATAGGGTCACTGAACAAATCCGAAGTCTCTCGGCGATGCTCGAGGCCAAAAATGGGGAGATGCTGCGGTGGAATGGAGACGTGGGAGGCGCGGAAGCGCCAGCTGTATACAGCAATAAGGAAAGGGTATAGGGAATCAATCTTCAAAAGGAAAAAAAACATATATATATAATTAACTATTTAACTAAGATAGGTACTATTTAACTATATAATCTTACCCCACTATGGAAACTATAAACCAATTTCGAAGGGTACTTGGAGATTCTAGGCATAGGGAGATTCAATGTTTGAACCAACTTCGGGAGAATGTGGCGCTGAAACAAATACCCTGGGGATGGTTGGTTTAAAAGCAGCCTTTTATAAACATGGTGATGACATGTGATGACTTGGAGAGTGTTTAGCTGTTTTGCCGGGAGGTTTTTTCGAAAGCCGTCATTGATCGCATGGATGTCCGGCCGAGTCCGAAGATCCAGAGAATTATCCGCATCAATATTGGGATGGTTGCATACCGCTGCACACCATTTTTTTTGAGTCGAATGCTTTGGGGCCCTAGGTGGCCCTAACAGATCTAGCCCCTTTCGCGGGTTCCCAGGTTGTGGGGACCAGTTGACCACTCAAGATGCCCCTCTTTGGTCCGCGTCCCCCCAAAATTACCATGTTGATTGATTTCTATATAATCCTACATACCTATATTAGTGTCATTGTCGAAGGAACATCCCGATTTGGGCACAAAAAGGTTACAAGAAGAGGGTTTCCTCTCTCAGCTGCCAAGTGTGTCACTGCTTCTCCTCGTAAACGTGAAACTGGGGCAGTCACATTCTCTGGAATTATGTCAGTTTTATTTTATCATTTTTTTTTTGCTGGTTACACCAGCTCTTGAAATAACATGAGGGGTTGATCCAAGATTGCTGGACCCCACGCGACGTGGTTGCTATATGTTGCTGTGCAGGTGAGGATGAGGCCTGGCGGGGTTAGAGGGTAGAATCAACCAATTGTGTGGATTGTGTGAATTGTGAAGGGGATCCCTCAACGCGTTGTTGGATGTCAGAGTATTGAAAAAAACAAACACATATTTTTATTTGTCCGATTTCGGGACGCAGCTGCAGGTGGGAATAGATGTTCAGAACGACAAATTCAAGATCATGAGACTGACAATTCTTTTGGCACCAAGTTGAATGTAGCAAAATCAGAAATCTTTGGACGTCTTTCACACTTTTGTGTGTCAACGGGTGAGGTTTCGAACCGCGCGCCAGGGAAGACTCACTACTGGGCACCTGAAGAAGCGACCGCGCACGTAGGGGGCGCCCGGGTTTATCCTCCCCTGATTTTCCCATCAGCAATTGTTGGGGTATCCGGGTATCACTTTCAGACCCATTGATGCCTCTTGATTTACACACCACCTAGCCCTCCGGTGGTGTGTTCCTTCTGGAAGAGCTGCGACGTGCGGAAAAAAGAGACCACATGGTCCAACTAGTTCTGGGCCCAGTAAAATATGGGTGTGGGCCCAGAGCTTTTGATGGCCATTAAATTATGCAGAAGATTCATTTTCAATTCACTGGATTTTTTGGTACCATTTTTTTAAATATATATATATATAAATAATTGGATCTTGCAGACAATCAATATGATCTCGCCAGAAAACATGATGAGATCATCATTTTCCCCAACAGCGTAAGCTAATGGGGTCTTCAGCCCAGAATAGCTCCGGTGTGCACTGGTGCAGGCGCCGGCTCAGGTTCAACGAGGGTTCCGGAGAAGGTTCCTGGAAGCCTTGGTGCAAAGCCAAGTCAGGTTCAACAGGGTTCCGGAGAAGGTTCCGGAGAAGGTCAGGGAGGCTTTGGTGCAGAGCCAGGTCATGTTCAACAGGTTTCGGAGAAGGTTCCGGAGAAGGTTCCTGAGAAGGTTCCGGAGAAGGTTTGGGAGGCTCAGGTTCAACAGGGTTGCGGAGAAGGTTCCGGCGAAGGTCTGGGAGGCTTTGGTGCAGAGCCAGGTCAAGTTCAACAGGGTTTGGTGCAGAGCCAGGTCAGGCTCAACAGGGCTCCGGAGAAGGTTCCGGAGAAGATTCCAGGAAGCCTTGGTGCAAAGCCAAGTCAGGTTCAACGGGTTCCGGAGAAGGTTCCGGGAAGCCTTGGTGCAAAGCCAAGTCAGGTTCAACGGGTTCCGGAGAAGGTTGCAGAGAAGGTCCCGGAGAAGGTTTTGGGAATCTTTGGTGCAGGGCCAGGTCGGGTTCAACAGGTTCAACAGGGTTTCCAGCGCTTGGCTTCGCAGCACGCTTCAGAGATGTGTAAAAATAAAATGTTGCGGCTGTTGGGGATACCACCGAAGCTTATTTTCAACAAGGAGCACTGAATTTCTTGGGATCCAGTCTTCCAGACATCAGCAGAGTGCTTGGAGGTTTGTCCCATGTGGTGTTGGAACGAAAGTGGATGGTGGCGTTTTGGTTCAAGTGCTGTGACATGAGCAGTGAAACATGCAGCGCAAAGCGGCTTGATGGTTCCTCGTGGGCTAGCTGGAACAGCACCTAGATGTGAATTGCCAGAGGGACATCACGATTGGATATAGAATAGTAGTGCTATAGTATTCACATATATAACATATATAAAAACATATATATATATATATGTACATAGATATCAAAGAAATCCCGCTGTGATCCACAAATATCTTTTTCCAATTCGTTTTCCGATGGAAGCAGTGGCCCCAGAGGCAGATGCAGCCGATGCCGCCCCAGCCCTAGAGGAGGTCGTGGGGGATCTATTGGAGGCGATGGAGCAGTACATCGTGCAGCAGTCGAACTGCGTCACGAGCTATGCACATGGACTGGCCAAGGCGATCGAAGAGAAGTTTCCACATGCGGATGTGTACAAACCAGCAGTGAGGACGCTAAGACGAGCTAAGTGATGGCTAAGATGACTGAGTTGGGAAAAATTTGATTTGAAGTGCTTGGAGTGATGAAGTATCATGGAATATCACTGGGGGATGTGGGGTAGCCAAGAGGGGATATGGCTAGTAACAACAGTTTGGTGGGGCGTAAATGCCCCCCTCACCGAAGTCAGCAGCTTTATTTGCCTCCCGGAAGTCCGCCTAACATTTTGAGAAACTATCATTTCAATGTTTTCCAAGGCTGTTTTGCCTCACACATCAGAGGCAACCAAATTTCAGTGGATAAAGTTCCTGGACCCCAGTCCGATGGGTTTTGGGCCAGGAAACGAAGAGGCACAGAGAAAGGCGATTGCCCCGGTACCATTGCAGTGATGGGCGGCCCCTGCGCGGAAGAAGATCAGGAGAAGCGCGGCGTCATCAATGTCTTCGCCCAGTTCTGTCCTGGAAAACCCAACCGAGGACATGGTCCAGCGGAGTACAAAGGCATCACGCCTAATGATGGGGTGTTAGATGATGAGAAGCAGCGTTTGAAGTGGTTCAAGGCTACCTTGAAACAGATTGCACAATTGCCAGAGTTGGAGAGCGTGGCCTTTCCGTACCAGATTGGTTGCGGCCTTGCTGGTGGCGATTGGAAGCAATACCGAGCAGCTTTGGAAGAGTTTGCAGAGCGTGTGAAAGAACGAAATGTGAAGGTCGGGGGGTTGAAACGTTGATCCTTGGACAGGGACAGGAAAACATGGAGAAGTGATCTCTACTCCATGTGTTTTTTCGTCAGACTTTCTGGTTGTTCCAATGACTTTCCGCTTGACCCTTGGGATCCCCGGGATCCCCGGGGATGGGGCTCCAGGTGAAGCTGTACAAGATGCCGGAGGCGGCCAAAGCCTGCACGGATTGCAAGAAAAGCGTGGGCCCCGATGCTGGCCGGGCATGGAAATCCTGGTGGTATTGCACGGCTTGCTACAACAAGTATTGAGACAAAGCAGCAAAAAACAAGTGACAGCCTTGCTGCCGTCAGGTGCGAAGCGCATATTTTTGGTGTTGTCTTTGTTTTTTAAACGGGAACCAGGGTCGAAAGCCTTGTGACCAATCTTATGCAATGACTGGCTAGCCATCGACAATTTCACCAATCCGATTTGTGACTGGTTCCTATCCGGTGACATGTGCAGACAACCTTCAGGTGCTTTGTTAACTCGATGGTTCCCACAGATTCCCCACAGCTCTGCCCCAGTGACTGCTGGTGCTGCCACTGGCTACAGATGATCTCTGCTGACAAAGCCACATGCATCATGTAACACTGCACAGCTCAGCCATGCCACGGTCTGCCGAGTGGTACTGTAGATGCTTAGAGCCCCCTTGTTCCACAAATTTCCAGTGAACATTTAGCACTCCAAAAGAACATGTCCTATCGTGTCCTACCTCAAAATCACCAATCTGTAGCTTGCAACGTGCGTAGTTGGTGCTCTCATTGGGCCTTCCAGCCACTGGCGATGGATGTTGTCCTTTCAAGTGCCGTGACAGCAGCAGATCAACGGACGCTGCGGAGTTGATGTTTTCGTTGCCAAGACTCGGAATGGTTCCTCGCACAGATTTTTTCGGGTCCTCCCCTGTAAATAGCTGTTACAGCTGTTACGTCCGAGATCATCAGTTTCCAGGAACACAAATTCCAGACCCACGTCCAAAACCATGAACGGATGTTTATCGAATTTCCCTTGCAGAATTTGTAGACCAGTCGATGCACAGCAGAATGAGCATGGGGCTCCTGAGGATTTCTGTATGATGTAGCCATGTGTCGCCCATGTTTTGCTTGAAAACCTGAAGAACTGGATGGTCACTGGTCACGTCTACACTGCTCAGGTGTGGCATGACGAAGAGAGACCAGAGCGGAGTTGCTTGCACTGCGCCCGAAACCGAACATGTTTGGACAGCGACAGAATCGGGGATCTCTGGCACAGATCGATGATCCAATCTGTTTCAATCAGGTACGGATCATTTTTTGGCACATACTGCTGTAGATGTCACATACTTCACAAATTGATGACCCTCTCCGGTTACTAGAACCATGGCACGAGAATTGCCAGTTTTAGTTCGATGATTTTCCCATTACAACCTCAACGATGATATACGGGATTTCGCAGGTTGAATTCCTGGAAGGTAAATCCATAAATAGCTTATCACTCTCCCACTTTTACTCCAATATTATCCCTATTATCCCAATATTATCCCTATTGAACATTATTGAACCATATGAGATCACACTACATAGATTTCCCATAAATATGGCAATGGGCCATCATTGCCTGTCGCAGGTACGGCCGAGAATTCTGGAGGCTTTGGTAGAGACCCCGCCACGTTTGGAGGAGGTCAAGTTGAAAAAATCAACAGATATACCGATATACCCTAGCTGCAGTGTCATAACATGGCTAGCTGGAAAATTCCCTAGAAAATCAATGAACATCCCGGGAAAATCATGGGAAAATACACTATAACTGGAGGTTTATAGCTGGGAAAATCATCTAAGAAATGGGTGATTTTCCAGCAAGCCATGTGATTTTCTTTGTCAGTGTCATTATTTTGGATTCCAGTTTCTGCAGGAAGAATGAGAGATATCCTTGCCAAATACAATATTTTCAAAAGCAGAAACAGATAGCGGCCTTAGAAATACCAAGGCTGGATGTTGAGGAACCTCTGTATTTGGATGTATTTACTCATCAAATGGTTCAGAGATCATCCTTCATCAAGAATCCACTTTGAACATGAGATAGTCGTCGCTCGTCGTCGCTCTTCATCCTGGGTTGGTGTGCAGTTCTGTGCGGACTCCTTGAGGTAGCTGAGAACCAACCAATTCTTTGAACCTGAAAGGTTTGACAAATTGGAGCCTTGAAAGTCCTGTTGAAAGCAGCATCCCGCATTTCACAGGTTTGTTTTGTTTTTTCCCTTTGCGAGGTTGGAATGCATTGAGATATTATCTGCACGAATTAAGTGACCTTGAAGTAACTGAGGGATGCATCGATTTCTTCATTTCCGCAGGCTACCGGTCCAAAGCTTTAGAAAGGAATGGCTGAAATGCAGGAGCAGAACAGCAATTGCAGCGATTCGCTAGCCTTGAAACCTTCGTCAATTCATTCAATTTCCATCTGAAATCGGTATAACTATGATTAATAATGGTTGAACGTAGTACCTCAACCATGGATTCACCGGTCTTGTTTCCCTTTTTTATAGCAGGTGTCAATGCACGCCATGCTGTTGCGGCCTATGTCACCTGGGCCGGTTGAGGCGTCCGCGTGTCAACATGCAGCGCTTGTAGAGATTTTGGTCAGCTTGCGGCCCACCAAATGGGGCCATTTTGGGTGATTTTTGGAAGGTGCCTCAATCTTCGCTCATCGAATCTTAGTCAAGTGCGATGCTGACCCTTGATTCCAACTTAAAGGAAGAATGTGAGCAGAATGGGGAGACCAACGATACCATCCGCTCACCAAAAATAGGATCTACTAGTAGTGGGGGATTCGGGGGTTAGAGACGCCGTTTTTGAGCAAACCAACTTTTGTTTATTTTTTTTCCGCCCAACATGCGTATTGTCATGCAAATGTAAAGCAAGACGAATGAGGACAATGTAGACCTGTGGGTTTGTAGAGCTGTATTTTTCACTACGTAGGTGCCAGGATATATGTGTATATGGATATGATATCATACATATGAATATGGATATTATATATATATATATATATATTCATATATATATATATATATACACACGCACACACACATATATATATATATACATCTATAACCAACCGTAGTTATAGGAGCTTCTATCCCAACTTATGGAGGTTACCACCATGGTTCATGGTTCTCCCCATGAATTTTCCCATCTGTCGATGTAGGAGATGTTTTCCATGTGATGAGCTCCACAAAGTGTCTTGGCTCGTGCTGTGTATTGTAGCACAGGTAGCCAAGTTTACCGATGTCTTGGGAGACCGACATGAGGGAAAAAGGTGGCACATGGCCGAATCAAAAAGGTGGCCTTGAAGGACAATTTAAAGCATGAAATTTAGAGACACTGTCAGAATTTGATGGACAGAATCGCTGCATTCATCCCATTGGTCGAAATCGGAGCCAAGCGTGACTGGCACGGATTGTGGCCCAATTGGTGCATATCGGAGCCTTCCTTTTTGTTGTTTCTTTGACAGTGTGGAAATTTTAGGTTTACCATACGGCACTCGCATTTACTAGCGGCTATATCTGATATCTCATGGTTCACATCCGATTCGAGAAGCCACCCCAATTTTTTGTTGGTAACATCCGCATGGCCCATGATGGTTTGTTCGGTACTCATTTATCATCATGTTCAAGCTTCCAGATGCTTAAAGTCTTTTAGAACCCAATTTGGTAGGGATAGGGATTCCCATTTTCATTCGGGCCACAGGTGGATACTACGTCTGGGGATACTACGCCTCCTGTTTCAGGTGCCATGCTGTGCCCAGGGTGTGCTGGTTCGAAAAAAATGTAGAATGACATCCAAAAATCAATCATACCTGAAGGAAGTTACATGTATATATAATATATTATATATATGATATATATGTATATATATATATGATATATATGATATTTATATATGTTTATCATTTCACCACCATTTCAACATGTCAATCACCGAGGTTTTCTATCGTTGAAATCATATTTTCAATGGCCCATGGCACTTTGATCGACAGACCGACGGCCCGGCAGGTCGTGAATGCACAAGACTATGTCTACGAGAAGGTCACAGCTGGTGGATATGTCTGTTCTGCCAGCTACAACGAGACTTGGCGATGATCACCTCTGTGATCCATGAAATCCATGAAATCCATGAAATCCATGAAAAGTATCACGACTTGGCGAAATGAACATTTTATTCAAAAGCTGGGGAAACAAGAGTTGCGTTACAAACACTTTCTCACTTTGCATCATTTTTTTTTAAGGGCTATTTTTTTTTGGGAATTATTTTTTTTCCGTTTTGGACATTTTTTGGATTCCTGTTTCCCTGCTTCTGCTTTTATGCTTCTTTGTTTCTCTGCTTCTCCACTGTTCTGCTTCTCCGTTGTTTTCTGCTTTTTTGCTTCTCACGCCTAAATAAACCCCAAGATGCATAACATAAATACACCCTAAACCAACCCTAAATAAACCCCACACCAACCCCCCAAAAAGACTCAAACAACTTAAGTAAACCTGCAAAAAAAACACTTAAAATCTGAAACTTCCCCAAACAAAACCTAAACTAACCCTAAATAAACCCAAACTAACACCCCAAAAAAACAAAAGCAACCTTAGGTAACCCCTAAACAAACCCAAACTCTGAAACTTGCTGTGCCCTAACTAAACCCTAAAGCAGCCCTAAATAGATCATACACCCACTTCAACTAGATCTTAAACCAAGCCTAAATCAGCCCTGAACCAACTCTATTTAAAACAAAAACCAACCTTGAATAGATCCTACATAAATCTTAAACCATGCCTAAAGAAACCCCTAACCAACCCTACATAGATCCTAAACCAACCCCAAAGAAGCCCCAAACCAACCCTAAAACTAACCCTACCCTAAAAAAAACAAAACCAACCATTAAAAAAGCAAAACCAACCCTGGCCCTAAACCAATCCGACATAAACACTAAAACAAACCTAAACAAATCCTAAATGGACCCTGGTCGTAAAATACCATCCAATATGAAAAGTTTGAGCACCAAAATGTTGCAAATATCATGGAAAATGAGAGGTTCGAACTCCAAAATGTTGCAATACCGTTGAAATGGCAGCTTCCAGCTCCAAATGCTGCAAATTGCAAGGAAAACGGACAGAACAGCAGATCTAAAAGAAACGTGCCAAAATCGGAAAAAACAAAACAAAACAATTCCGGACCCTATAATCCCCTAACAAAAAATGGTTACCCAAACGGCTCTCTTGTTGTCACGTTTGAACAGGTTTGGACATTTGGTGCTGAGGATATCACCAGTTCGGCAGATTGCCAAACTGCTGCTACTGATGGGGAAGGAAACTGGCAACCTGGCGAAACATATCTGACCGAGCAAGTGATGTCACGGAAATTCTGCATGTTCTTTAGCTAGAAAACCAGGGACAACCAGGGTTTTTTCATGATGTGGATGAAACTTCAGAAGCTGAGCTTGGTCATAGTTTGAAACTGGCCTGAAACTAGAAGTACTTTGATTCTTGATATAACTTGATATAACTTGAGATCAAATCATCACTGAGCTGCGGGTTTCAACCGATCTTGGTCGATCCGATCTACCGGCGGGTGGATGATTAGTTCGGGGATTTAAAAAAAACGATTCTTTAAACTGTATATTGGGGATAAAACAATAACCCAAGAACGGGGAATCCCGTTCTAAATCCGTTCTTAACCAAAGCAGTGGCTTCGGACACCTGGCACTAAGGATTAGTCAAATTGATAGCGCTTTGTTTCCCAGTGGCTGCAGTTATGAGGTGGGGAAGTGGGTCGTTCTGCGTCGTTCTGCGTCACCGGTTTTCCTGGAGATCTTTTGTTGCACCATTTTTTGGGGGGCCCAGAATGGTACGTTTGTTGCTTGAAAAAGACCACATCCAGCCATAGATCTATCTACCATAAAGCAGTACAAGTATGTATAAGTCTAGTTATCAACCAATTTAGCGAAGCACCAGCATGCTTGGGACCTCGAATTTCCCATGGCGCACTTTTAGATCTTTTGGTGGGCCCTATGGTGACTTGCAGAAAATGAGTAGCAGCTTTTCCAGAATCTGGGTTAGATCCCTACATTTTTACCAGCAAAATCCGAAAAAATCATCCATTTTAGTTTTCGGATTTTCCATTGTAAACTGACCAGCTATTTTAGGGATTCCCCATCTTTCATGGAAAGCTCCAGATTTTTCCACCATGAAATCCTTCGATTTTTCCTAGAAAAATCCCCGCGGATCCCCGCGGCTCAGTTTGGAAGTGGAGACATTCACTACAACATCAAGGCTCAAGGATCAGGCGCATGGATAACTCCAAAGATGACCAGTGTTTTTTATAGCCTAGTTATATCATGAAATACCATTAAATACCCCAGTTGAAAATGTTGAAATACCACAAAAACCATGATTGCTTTCCGATTCTAGCCCAGTTGAAAAAAATCCCATTTGCTCAAATACCAGGAAAACAAAAAACATAGAATGACTCCGACAGCCCCAGTTGGGGGATCCATAAATCTGGCCAGTTGTGATTTTTTTGGGCCAGTTCACCAATGTGTTCTTCGATATTTACCGCATCATTTACGGTGGTAGATGTAGTTTTCAGGACGGGAACAGGCTCGGGGGTCCAACCAATTGACCGAAATACGGACCACCGATACTGGGCACATGTCCAAAGGTGGATCCAGACCTCATTTTACCCACCATAGTCGTCAGAATCCACAATGAACGCAGGCACCAAATGAGTCTGTGACATACAACTGATATAGATGTCTATGAGTGTATATCCAATCTGTAAATAACAAGACAGAGAGATAAATAGATTTTAAACATACACATAGACAACGTGGATGTGACGAAGCGAATGGGACTGACCACGACCGGTCCATTTCTGTGTTGGAACTCCCACAACGGACCGCCAGACCTTTATCCGGATGGCACCACCTATGCCATCATTTGCCGGCAGGCAGGGAAAAGTCGGACCTAGCCTTCAATTCTGCCAACTGGTCCCTCTGGTTATGACTAACAGTTTGCGAACTGGAAAATATTTACCATTTTCCGATAAACCATCTTTTTACACTGTCCAGAGCTTCATCCATTGGTCCATGCTTCATCTTTCGTTCATCGCCAGTCCACCACTACGGTGACCACGGTGACCACCACCACGAGCTCCTCAACGACGACATCCACGTCCTCCACGACGAGTTCCACTTCCTCGGTGCCTCGGAGATGGGCGGGTTCAAGGGCAGCCTCGGTGCCCAAGGGCAGCAATGAAATTTGATGCTTACCCTCTGGTAATTTGTTACATAGCTATTTAAAATGACCATTTATAGTGGATTTACCCATTGAAAATGGTGATTTTCCATAGTTATGTTAGTTTACCAGAGGGTAAAATGACTAAAATGAGCATTCTCATGTTCAGAAGCTGCAAATGCTGCAACTAAAAGCTGCAATGTTGCACTAACAATTGCACGATGTTTTCCTTCGGTGATCCGGTTTTTTTGTGTCACTTTGGGATACTTTGGGATACTTTGGGGCAAACATGTTGCAGCAACATCTGAGACTATCCTGCGAATCACTGGAGTGTTTTGGGCACCGCCCATGGCCCATGGATCCAGATTGATCCCAACATCATTTCGGACTTGCCAGAGATTTCTGCTTCTATGCCCGCTTAGAATTTGTGGGATCTATGGATATATGCTAATTGTCAATGCTAATTATCATGATGAATGCACATATACAATCATATATATACGTATATATACATGATTCAGCAAGCAAGAGAGTCAGTAAGTCAGTAAACAAGTAAACAATATATATATATATATATATTATATATGTGTAAGAAATCCCTTGTCCTCAGAGACCCAGCGTTGCTAATATTGGGACAGCCATCCCATTCACCGCCCTTTAAATGATGGCTTAACTCCTGATGTTCGTATATAGAAATCACCTTTTCTTTTGGCCTGGAATTTGAGCGTGACATCCCCTAGCTTTGTTGCTTGAGTTTTCATTTCAGGTGAAGTCCCTTATCTTTGTTGGTGCAATGCCCATTTTTGGTGACCCAATATTTCTTGGCCAAAAAACAGATCAATCCCTGCTTTTGGCTCCAGAGGGTGGACCGTTTTTTTTCTGCATTTTTGGTGAAACAAAGGCAGCTCAATTGCTGCTATTCCATAGATTCCATACGACATGCAACTGGCTTTGAAGAATTTCCTTTTTGGACCTCAATGTTTCTTGGTGAAGCCTCTCATCCGCTCCATGGCTGGACAATCCCTGATCTAGTTCGATGATTTGTCAGCGAAGTGCAAAAAAACCTCCATGTATAGAGTTATAGAGTAGTTTCCCATATTTCCCATCATTTTCCAAATTTATAGCTTATTGTCTATAAGCTTCCCAAGATTTTCCCAATTTTCAGAGTATTTCCCCATGATCTTCCCAGATTTGGGGTGATTTCCTAGCCGCCTTTGATGACAGCGTTGCTTCAGTCCACCAGCTCTACGAGCACTTCCAGCAGCAGCACCTCCAGCAGTAGCACTTCCAGCAGCAGCACGAGCTCCTCAACGGTGCCTTAACGGAACCGCAGATGTTGGGATCCGAATTTTAGGGTGAATCAATGGATGCTCTGGCAGACAAAACATGATTCAATCATGTACATTTGGCCATATTTGACCAATCAAAAAGGGTTGACATTGACCAATGGTGACCCACCATGGTGTGACATCCGAGACCCTGGGTGATCCCAAGTGTTCACGTGGGGTGTCCCGAAGAGCATGGAAATCGGAGTCAACTTGGGATTTTTTTCAGTTAGAGATACATGTCAACAATTGTCAACATAGTGATTTAACCATTCGATATTTGGCTCTTGAATGTTGTTGACTATTCAACATGCGACTTGTCTTTACAGTCCGGGTACCACAAGGCCAACTTGGGAAGAGCCCTGTTTCATGGTCACCATGATTGGTGGTTTACCACGGAACCCAACTTTCTTCAGATTTCCCCAAGGTTTTCTTCTAAACTACCAAAAACTATAGCCACTATTACTAGTATTGTTTTCCCAGCTATTAGTGTTTCATCCCATCACCCATTCATATTAAACACCCCATCAATGGTCCTGATTATGTAGATTTCCCCTGCTTTTTACCATGGTTTCAAGGTGTGGGTGGTGATATAATATTAGGGGGAAGGGGTTAATAGTCACTATAATCACTAATGTCAACCCTGGATTAATAAACCCCAAACGGCTGTTTAATTGGGGTAAGGTACCATTTAAGTATCAAATCATGACTATTGGGGGAATACCCCCCTAATTAATAAACCATGGTTAATTTCACTATTCGTTTGGATATAACCATATTATTCACTATTAATTTAACTATCGTTATTATAGTTCACCAGGAATTTCACTATTATTTCACTATAAGCACTATAATCACTATTCTAAAACGACGAGTCGGACAACCACTGAACTCACGATCAATTTTCCAAGACCTCCACGAGCAGCAGTACCTTCACGAGCACCTCCGTGCCTTGCCGCGATAGTCGTTTCGTGAGTGGATCTATATATTTATCCATTATATGACGATATATATATATATATCTAGCTTCTCATATATATATATACATATGTGTAGATTCACGTAGACCATGAAATCAGACCACTATATAATAATACACCATATGCTACACCATACAGTACGCTATATGTATCAGTTGTGTACATATATGTATATTTACAGATGCACTGCAGATGCACATAGAGTCAGAGTCTCCATTGTCGTTGGCCTAAAAGTCTTGACTGAGCAAAGTAGTTGCCAACTACGCTGCAGGGCACCTGGAAGTTGGAAAGGACTTGTTGTTAATGTTGCTTGGATGTGGATGTTTGTTGGTGTCCTCACTTTGATAGGAGACCTTCACATGCGTTTTTTGCACTGATGGGGGGGGCTAGTAAGGTTCGATGTTTGCTACGCCAATGATTTGCTTTCCAACTTACCACCGGAAGTGATGCTATGCTATTGTTCTTTGCTTCTACACTTGCCACCAGTAGTGATGCTACACTACTGATCTTTGAGGCACGAATTTGAGAAGCTGGTTGCTATCAGTAATTTGTTCACAATTGGATGTGATTTTCTACGGATGAAAGTAGTTTTTGGAATTGAGAAAAGGCCGCTTGAACCTGAGCAACATGTCACTCCACTGCATGTGATCATGATTTTGACCCATAGCCTCGTTCGATCCAACATCTCAGAATCGTCAAGTCACTACATCACTAATTTGGGTCAGAGTTTTTAGTATCCCAATAATTCGATGGTTAGCATTCAGCAATATTCAACCATATTCAACCATATTCAACCATATTCAACAACATTCAACAACATTCAACAACATTCAACATATACTGTATACTTTAGTTTTTTTTAAAGATAGGGCTTCAATTTTGACCCATCACGCGCTCCCTCATCTGAGACGACCAGTAGCTCCACCAGCAGTACATCCACCAGCAGTACAACGACGACCACCAGCACCACTCCTCCGGACCTGTTCAACATCTCCTGGGCGGAATCCTACGTGCGGCCGGTGAAGAACACTGAAATCGCCTTGTCCTGTTATCCCACCAGTTGCAATGAGCACGCGGTTGCGCTGCTTCGGCTGCACATGGGAAAGGTCAATTTTTTAGGCTGCAGCTAGATGCAGTACATGGGAAAGGTAGTTTGTAGCCATTGAAAGTTGATGGAATCCAACATTTATGGCCGTGCACAGCTCCTTTCCATTCGCTTCCTGCGACATTTTCACAGTTTGCAATGTTGTCGGTGGGTTCCTCCCGCTGTGAGCGAGAAAGCACATGGTGACAGCAGCGCCAGGAATGGAAGGATTTTTTTCAGGCGGACAGTTGCTTACAATGGCCAACTTCTATTCAAGAGATGTTCAAAAACACAGAAATTATGGATCTTGAAGAACTGTGTTTTTTTTTTGATTTATGATGATTTATGGTGATTTATGATGATCAATGGTGATTTATGTTTTTTTTGGGATTCATCTCAAATCACCATTGATCACCACTACGAACAAATTAAACTCGACTTTCGGCCAGAGGTTTCTGGCTGCCATCGATCCATTGAGCCAGCTGGTTGACAGCAGCTGCGATCTCACCGAAACACCTCAACAGTCGCTTGGTGCGGGAGAAAGGGGGGATTCAGACCCATTGGACCCATGTTATGAAAATTACCTTTTAGGGGCTCTGAACCATTTAAAAACCGCATCTATTGTTTTGAAGATGTATTTTTGGGGCTTGAACTTGACATGAAACATTCATAAATCATCATTCCCAGCTACAAATAGCTGTTCGCCATTGGAGACTCCCTTGTTGGGAATTGCTGAAGTTCACCTCTGAGAAACGTAGCTGGGCTGGGTTATTGACCACCAGCGATCAGAAGCTTCACATCATTTGTCTCCAATCCGTTGAACTGGTTCATCGGCACCTTTTAGCAGCCAGCAACCACTGTCGCTAGGTGGGTTTGCTTGTGGATATGAAAAGCATTTTGAGGTTCTGTTCAATGGTTTCTTCCTGAAAAATGAACGCCCCAAATCTGGTGTTGATCGGGGCACATTTTTTTCTCACTGATCTCTTTTCAGCCTAGGGAATCCTGAATTGAAATCAGTTGATCCCCATCTCAGAATGCCCAAAGTGTTACCCCACCCCAGGTTGGTGAGTTTTCCATTTCCAAACTCTTTTTTTTTCCAAGTTTTTTTGCATGGCTTGAGGCCGTTGACGGTCTATGATTCCATGAGCGCTCGGGTAGTGGTGAAGACCACAACACCCAACTACTTGTGACTTGATGGGAGATCCTGGGTGCCCGGTAATCAAAGCCGGAAAATGATTCCATGACGTGGCAAGGGAAAATCCGAAAATCCCCCAAATAAATGGAGGATTTAATAGGAACATCATCTATAAATGATTAGAAATGGGTGATTCCATTGCCAGGTTTGATTACCGGAGGGTAGGAGCGGTCGAGTGTTCCTTGCATAGTGGCATAGTACAATGGTTAGAACCCCATGTAAAACATCGTAAAACCTCTTAAGACTAGCAGTAATGGTGACGGGATCGCAGGGATCCACTGGGAAAAAATCGAAGAATCACCTGCGACTTCTGCCTCTAATTCCGCCACCGGGAGCTCCATCTCCCCGTAAAAATGTGGCCACTGATGGCTGACAGAGCGACTTTCCCATGAGTGGCTCGTGCCTGGGAAATGATTCCAATATTGGTCAACACCACCGATGACCCTGACAAATTTTGGCGAACATTGATGATTTTTGTTGGCTCTTTTCCAGTAGCCTGGAGGGTGCAGCCTGGTGCCATCCCAACTGTCAGGTATCCTCAAGAGGGATCCAGCCCCATCGTGGACTACAAGTCTGCATGGGACAGACATTCCGGGAGGGCATGAATTCATTTCGCCTCTGGCAATAACTCTTGCTGGGAACTGGAAAATCACCATCAAAATCATGGGTAAATCTTTGAATGGCATGGCACCATGGCATTGGGAATGTGTTTTATCTATACAAAGATTCTAATCATCAACAGCTGCGCCAGAAGCAAGATTTTTGCTTGGGGTTTCAGCCCAGAATCATCCCATCCTTCTCGAATTTGCTATCCCATTGTAAGCATATAAATACCATATAAATATCATATAATCATTCTACAAACATATTATAAATATCATATGAATATCATACAATTATCATATACATATCATATAACTATCATAAAAGTATCATATAAATATCATATGAATATCATGAACATATCATATAAATATCATATAACCAGATATTGATTATTACTAAATAAACATATCCTAAACATATCATAAAAATATCATCAAAGATATCATAAACATATCATAAACATATCATAGAAAATAGCAAAAACCTATCATTTAAATAACATAAACATATCATATCAATATCTTATAAACATCATATAAATATCATGGAAATATCATACACATATCAAATAAATATCACATAGATATCATATAAATATCATAAACATATCATCAAAATATTGTATTAAGATCATAACAATATCATATACATATCATATACATATCATATAAATATCATGAACATATCATAAACATATCATAACAACATATCATATAAATATTATAAAGATAAAAGATAAATATCCTAAATATATCATATGAATATCATCAAACATATCATATACATATTATAAACAAATCATACAACACAATATAAAAAATATCATAAGCATATCATTAACATATCATAAACATATCATAAACACATCATAAACATACCATATAAATATCGTAAAAATATCATATAAATATCTTAAAGATATCAAACATATCATATAAATATCATATAAATATCATAAACCTATAATATAAATACGATCAAAATATCATATACATATCAAAAAAACATCATATACATATGATAAACATATTATACAAATATCAAAAAAAATCAAATAAATATCACATAAATATCATAAAAATATGATATAAATATCTTCAACATATGATATAAATATCACATAAATATCATATAAATACCATATATATATATCATAAAAAACATATAAGTGAAAATATCAATATCATAAAAGTGTCATAAAAATATCAACAACATATCATATCAATATCTTATGAACGTCATATAAAGATTATATAAATATAATACAAAATGCCATAACATATATCATAAACATATCATAAAAAATATCACTTGAATATCACAAACATATCAAATCAAAATCATTTAGATATCATAAAAAATATGAATATCATAAAACTATCATATGAACATCTTTAAAAAACATCATATAAATATCACATGAATATCATAAACATATAATATACATATCATGAACATATCATATAGATATCATAAACATATCATATAAATATCATAAACATATCATTTAAATATCATCACAAATGTCATAAAAACATCATACAAATATTAAACAAATATCGTCAGAATATCATATAAATATCATAAACAAATCAAAAACAAATCATAAACAAATCATATAAATATCATAAACATGTCATATAAATATCATAAACATATCATATAAATATCATAAACAAATGTCATATAAACATAATATAAATATCAAATATAAATCATCAGAATATCATATAAATATCATAAACAAATCATATATATATATATAAATATGTATATCATTAGAATATCACATAACTATCATTAACATATCATATAAATATCATAAACAGATCATATAAATATCATAAATAGATCATGTAACTATTATAAACATATCATATAAATATCATAAACATATCATATAAATATCATAAAGATATCATATAAATATCATAACCATATCATATAAATGTCATAAACATATCATATAGATATTATAAACAATATCATATAAATATCATAAACATATCATAAAAATATCATAAACATATCATTAATAACTCATAAGAGATATAATATAAATATCATAAACATATCATATAAGTGTAATATTACATGAATATCATACAAATATCATAAACATATCATATAAATATCATAAACATATCATACAAATATCATAAACATATCATACAAATATCATAAACATATCATACAAATATCATAAACATATCATACAAAT
>Ga0126342_10002595_pt1 | contig 28502 bp, 26 predicted proteins | sample Cyp1metagenome_FD_92528 | JGI IMG/M metagenome (GOLD analysis project Ga0126342, IMG submission 92528) | Coral microbial communities from Lord Howe Island, Old Settlement Bay, Australia - Cyphastrea 1 metagenome | ecosystem: Host-associated > Invertebrates > Cnidaria > Coral ... | reverse complement strand
TGTAAAGTGTAGAGTGTAAAGTGCGGCCTGTGGAGTGTAAAGGGTTGAGTGTGGAGTGTAGAGTGTGCAGTGTAAAGTGTAGAGTGTAAAGTGTGGAGTGTAAAGTGTAAAGTGTAAAGTGTAAAGGGTAGAGTGTAAAGTGCAAAGTGTAGAGTGTAAAGTGTAGTGTGTGAAGTGTGGCGTGTGGAGTGTAAAGTGTAGAGTGTAATGTGTGGAGTCCGAGTGTATAAAAAGTGTGGAGGGTAAAGCATGGAGTGTAAAGTGTAGTGTGAAGTGTAGAGTGTGGAGTGTAGAGTGTGGAGTGTGAAGTGTAGAGTGTGGAGTGTGGACTGTAAAGGGTAGAGTGCAAAGTGTGGAGTGTAAAGTGTAAAGTGCAAAGTTTGGAGTGTAAAGTGTAAAGTGTGGAGTGCAAAATGTAAAGTGTAAAGTGTGGAGGGTAAAGTGCAAAGTGCAAAATGTAAAGTGTAAAGTGTGGAGTGTATAGTGTGGAGTGTAATGTGAAAAGTGTGGAGTGTAAAGTGTAAAGTGTGGAGTGTGATTTTTCAAGTGCGAAGTGTGGAGTGTATAGTGTGGAGTGTAAAGTGTAAAGTGTGGAGTGTGGAGTGTAAAGTGTAAAGTGTAGAGTGTGGAGTGTAGAGTGTGGAGTGTAAAGTGTGGAGTGTGAAGTGTAAAGTGTGGAGTGTAAAGTGTGGAGTGTAAAGTGGAATGTGTAAAGTGTGGAGTGCAAAGTGTAAAGTGTAAAGCGGGAAGTGTGGTGTGTGGAGTGTGGAGTGTAGAGTGTAGTGGAGTGTGGAGTGTAGTGGGGAGTACGCAAAAGTATTGCGCCTGCCAGACAAAATGAAGTTCGACACGTTTGGAGGCACATGACAATGTCACGAAGTGCCACACCTGCCACGCAAGACCACGTTACAACTTGCTTTGGCACCTTGAAACAGGATAGGTTTTGCAGCTTCCCCCCATAGACACAGTGAGGCCACAGGAAAGCCAGAGACTCGAGACGATACATGTTGGAGCATCAAAATGAGCGTTTCGTGCGAGACTTCCTCCAATTTTCACACTTTGTAGCTTCAAAATCGACGTTTTCCTACGAGTTATCTTTTGAACATGAAAATTTGCTACCTCAAAATCGATGTTTCGTGCGAGGCTTCCGTCAATTTTCATCACATCTCCCAAAATGCCACGCCTGCCACCGAATTTGCACCTTGTCACCACTTGACGCAGGCCTGACAATGCGATTGGCAAGAAACACGCAACACGACACGTCTAAAGTGCTGCGCCTGCCACGCAAAAAAACGATGGGCACGTCCAAAGTGCTGCGCCTGCGACGAAAACTGCCACACATCTTCTGGAAAATGTCGCAAAAGTATTTTCGCCTGCCACACAAAACGACTTTCGACACGTTCCAGAACACGTCTGAATGTCACGAAGTGCCACGCCTGCCACGCGAAACGAAGCAAGACATGTGCAAACTTCAAACGTGACGCCTTTTGCAGAACTAGGGACGGCCATATTATGGGGCTTGCGCGGACGGTTGCGGACGGTTGGGCAAGGTCGACCGAACACACCCTCAATCCCCAGACCCCCAGAGTGAAACGGGAACCCTTGCTACGCATTCGGGAAAAACACTTTACCATCAATTTTCATACATGTGTGGATTTACCAACCTAACCTCTCATGGCCGGTGCACTGGATCTAGGATCTGAGAACGGGATAGTGCCATTGAAATCTGGGTCGCCCGCGTTTTAGGTCGCAGCGCTGTTGATAGAAGTCTCGCCTGAATGCTCCCCCTTTCGAGTGTGCACTGCATCTTGTCTGAATGTCAGGAGAAATGAGTGTCTAATCTTGCAAATCTCATCCCTCGAAATGAAGCGAAATGAATGTGCACAAGACACAAGACCAACAATTTTGCCAGTTGCTAAAGTGCGAGTTTCTTTATGTTCCTTTCTCTCGCTCTGTGAGTCGCAAACAACTCCTCCAAGTGCTGGTAGAATCGGGGTATAGGCCAAACCTGAAGGCTACAGTCCAGTTGGATGAGGTCCATGTGCCAAGCGAGAAATTGATGCGTCGCACAGCTCCTGTCCGAGGCATGGGCGGAGAGGAGCTCACCTTAGTGTCTGTGTACCACCGCAGTGGTCCACTATGATCTCCAGGCTTGACCCAAATCCTATTCACCATGAAAGCAATCAAACCAAACCACAACTTCATCATCTACTAATCTACCAACCCCCAGACTAGCCTGAAAGGATGTGTATCAGTGTGTGTTGGTCACCTTTTTACTTCTGGTCGCTATTGCAGGTGCTTTGCTCTTTTTACATCTTTCCACCATCAGAATAGAAGAAGTGCAGTCCTCCTAGCAACATTCGGTGCTTACATTGGTTCTGTGATTTTAACAGTTGATCGACAAGTAAGATAAAGTAAGTGCGGAAACTAGTTGCAAGTCAGCTAAAGGTGGTGCTGGCATGTACAGTAAGGTCTCGAGATCGAAGGGGGTTTCATTGTCAGCACTTGTATCGTCATCTGGGGCTTGCACCATCAGCCAATCGCGAGCAGTGGACGACCTGGGGATACAAAACCGAGCTCTGGGATGCGAATGGCGCTTCTTTGGTTTGAGACAAACTTTGCAACTCTCTGCACCGCAGGTTCGCCTGCTGAACAGAAATGAGCCCGTTCAAAATCATCTGCCACGCAGGATTCATATGGACATTGTTGGACTTTACTTCAGCCCAGGGCAAGCTGCGGTCTCCGGTTGTTGGGCAAGACGGTGTGTTCGGTGATCTTAGCAAGTCCAAGCCAGCAAAACCCACAAAGCAAAACACCAAGATCGACCAGCTGATTATTTGTGGATGCATCAGCTCTTTATCATGCGCAGAACAAAACCAGTTGATTCAGGAACGCCGACATGGCAAAACATGAACTGATATGTTTTTCAACTGTGGGGAGGGGTTCAAGGCAAATCATGCGCACAGTACGTTGCTGCATGTGGACGCATCGGGCATGTGAAGTTCGGTTGCGTCAATAGGCATTTATCAAAATAACCAGAATGCCAAAGATCACTGAAAATCATACATCAGGAATCAGGGCAAACTCCGTTTTCATATCTGGCTTTATCTGAATAGGTACGCCAAAATCGCATGGTCTATCAGACATCATTTCCCCCGTGAACCATTGATTGCCATTCTAGGATATGCTCCATTTTCAAACACTTCCAAAAACCATACATTATGTATATATATATATAGGTACATACATAATATCATACATACGTATGTATGTAACTGTATGTATATATATAATATTATATAATATCATTGTGACCATGGTATTGCAGCATCTGAGTTTCCTGACTGGTCGCTCTGGTGGTGCACGCAACAGCAATCCAACCTCAAGGACCTGGGTTGCAGTACCGTCCCATGGACCAATGGCTAGTACGAAACTATCCAAATCGTACAGACTTAAGGAAGGTTGATAATTTATGATCATTTGGAGCATTCTTCCCAAATATTTGGGAAAAAACGAACTTTACCTAAACATTCCTAAACCATCCTAAATCCATTGTTGATTCACTTACATACCTTGCAAATCCTTGCAACACCAACATTTGCTTCGATCAATCGTGCACAGCTCCCAACATGGCTTTCAGCCAAGGCGGTCAATCGAAAAAGTCAAGCTGTCTCAAGCTGATGTGATCACAGGAATGTTCAGTTTTCCTCTACATCTACTCTGACAACATTTCTTGTATCTTCTTCTTACATCTTACAATTTAATCATATTTAATCAATGCTCATAGAGAATACAAAGCCTGAACTTACTTTGAGGACCAGGTCTTGTAGGAAAGTATTCATGCAAAGAAAACCGGAGCATTGGGAATGTTCCAATTTCCTTTGCCCTACACACACGACTTGATGCAGACTCATAGAACGCGCTTGCCTGGAGAGGAGTCTGCTCAATCTCTTTCAACAGCTCATTGGCCTTGAAGGAGCTCTCATGTCCCAGCCCCATCCACCCCTTCAGCATGGAATCAAAGTGAGCGTTCTGATTGTGGTTCATTCTGCTGGATATCTGAGACATTTTGAAACTGCCCCACCTCATCCACATCGTTGTGAACCTCACCAGCTCTTCTCATGATCTCTGCACACCTGCGGTGCCAACTCTGAATCGATAGGTGATAGGTGATCAATGACGCATTTTTTGGGAGTCACTTTCATCATATGGATCAACCGAGAAAAACCATCCTATATATTAATGGTGACTAATATGATTGATCCTACATGGTTGATCAACCATCCTATTTCCACATCGCACCGCATCGCATCTCCAGCATTGCTCTGAGGCCGCTTCTCTGTTTCACCAAGCACCGGTGCCACTGAGGTTTCAATGAGCCTCAGCAGCTGGTTGCAGCCATCGCTCCACGATGCCAGAGGTGGAAGGTGCGTTAGGCACCCAGCAAACGAAGCCGCTGCAGGGTGTCACCCTCGCAAGCTGGAAAGGGGCTGGGCAATGCTGCCTGAAGCATCTGCTGGTCATTTCGATTCAAAAACGCACCTGTTCAATTCTGGATTCGCTTTCATGGAATACTGCTGTCCAAGTCCCAGACTGCTCGCATCAGGAGGTCCTATCCAGAGTAAACTTCATTCAGCCACAGGACTGCAAGCGAGGTGTCAACTTGTTAGGGGAATAAATTCATTTAAATGCCGCTTCAAATCCAACCCGCACCAAGGAGAAGCACTGCGAGGAACAACGCATCAGAACATGATGTGAAGGACCAACATTTTCAATGATACTTCCCGATTTTCAAGTGCTATTCATGCATCAATGCAGCATGACTGTATGACTCAAGCCACCTCATCTTCCATGCCACGGCCACCGGGACCACCGCCCTGAGAAGCCAAGGGGATGACCTCAGCCGCTCTCACCAGGCACCGCCCGCTGCCAGGCAACGCCCGCTGCAGGCAAGGCACCAAGCGGAAGGCGAAGGCGCGGCCGAAAATGATGCGGGCACCGTTGTAGAGAGCGATGGCCTGGGGATGGTGAACTGCGACTGCTGGCTTCAACATGGCCAGGGATTTTTGTACATATGGCAGTGTGTCAAACCTTGTACCCCTGGTGAACATCAAAATAGCTGGTAAATGGATGTTCATCCCATTAAAAATGGTATTAATAGGTATTGATCCATACCCATATCAAAAACATCTGAGGGGGATCCTTCAAAAAAGCATATTGCTTTCCATTGCCAACACCCCAGAAAGGAAACACCCCAGGAAGAACGTTGCAAACTTTTGGAGATCCCCTTATTATTACAACGTTCTTTGAATGGCAACAGACATCTACGCCGACCGGCCCAACCTGATTGTCAGAGACTGCAACGCCATCCACCTGCTCAAGGCCATGTGCGCAAAGCGGAATAACTAATATCATATATAGAGTAATGTCTAATATTGTATAATATAATATATGTATATATAGTTATATAGTTATATATATATATATACAAAATATAGAGATAGACACATTTGTTGTCCAATGGACGATTCTCATTTTTCAAAAAAAACTATTCCTCTTCTAATTGATGGATTGCAGAATATCATCAATCCCATCGTTTACCAATGAATGTCAATCACTAGCTAGCAACATTATGGGTAGCTCACAGCCCTCAGGATGTTGACTATTTACATCTATTTACTGTACGACTGGATCACCATTGATCTGACTATCAAGGGGAGCTACGGACCCCTCAATTCTTGGGGCCACGCAACAAGAAGTTTCAAGTTTTTGGCCTTCGTAGGGTTCAAATGAGGAAGATGCAAGGGAGGGTATGAGTGGGGGGTATCCCAAGCCCAGAGAACAGGAGCTGTTAACTAGTCACTCTTAAAGGAACGAAGAACTTGACGGCGAGACTGACAAAGACAAGTCACTTCAAGGATGGGCTGACTTTAGGCACTTTGAACCAGCATGCGTGAGGACTTTTCTTTGTGTTTGCCCACATATCTTATATCATTATATATCATTCCTGTCGGATAAAGAGAGGAGGAAGTCACCGATTAGTTAGGCTTTTATTATCTTTTATTGCTGGTTTTGGCATGTTTGGGCAAAAATATGAACGGTTCCTCGGTTCATCCCAAAACGAACTGCATGAAATCGGTGGCTCTTTGAACAACTCTCGTAATACATGGCAGGGGCGCAATCAATCTGCCACCACGGCCGGAATGCTGCACCTAGCACCAGAACCAGAATCATCAGAATCTCGAGGATCCGAATCCGAATGCCAATAAAATATGCACGCATCTACCGCATGTGCTTCAGGTTTCATATACTGTCATATACTGTCAAAATTGAAGTATAAACATATTGAACACATGAAAAATCATGAAAACACACAAATAACCTTAAATGCAGTAATCAAAAGGAGTCAAGGGCCGAAGGGACAACACCCTCTACTTCACAGACCACACATGCACTTTCGGCTTGTGTCGGCCTCCACGCCCTTGCCACCTGTCACGGTGCGGCAGATTTGAGCGTCTTTTCAGCACCAACATGACCCATACTTGACTCATCTGCCTGTTGTTTTATGCGGTTTATGCAAGACTCATCAGAATAGGCACAGATGCGAACATGACTCACTCCTGTGATCATTGTAAAGCTTGTGTGTAGGTTTACATCCTGCCTGCGACGACAGAAATATCACAAAGATGGTCTGGAATGCCCAAACCCATCAATCTGATTCGATTGTTCTCCTGGCGAAAAGGTTTACCAAGGTTTACCATGGTTTACCCTTCTCCCCGGGTATCGCTATCTGCGAATCCGCTGTGTCCTCGGATCCAATACTGATGGGTGGACCCTCAGGTAGGAAGTACAGCAGCCTCCGGGAGGCTACCAACACAAGGCATCACTCATCACTCAGATCTCCAACACTGGCAGCAGATCTCCAGCACTGGCCTCCCAGCCAAAGAAATGTCGTCAGAGATGTTGAGAAGGTATGGCCTGTCAGACTTCATGACAGGATACGATTCGTGAAGCAAGTCTGGGAAGAATGGCAGGTTGTACCATTCGATCGGATTTTGAGCCTAACACACATATTACATCATATTAATTCATATTGCACTTTGAACACACCTGCATGCAAGAATAATCTGTGCATGGCTGATCATTGGACCTCACTTCCACTTTCCAAGGCTTTATTCCTTATGGTCCTCAGAACCACACGAATTTGCAGTCACGGCGTGCTCGGATTGACCTCCCAAGTCATAGCTGTATGTCAAAAAACGGCTCTTGTATAATGGGCTTCAATTCAGCGCCTTCGTTTTCTTATGTTTTCTTGTTTTCTCGTCTTTTGGAAAACTGAACAGCTGTGAGGTATCACACTTTTCAAACAGCTCCAAGCAGTTGTAAGATTGGAAATGAGCGTGATCCGTGCCAGTGCGTTCACTGCCCTTTCTTGCCAGTTAGTAAACTGTAGCGGAAATCAGCAGAAATTCACCCAGCCTCCCAGCATCCCACCAATATTGAAAGGAAGACTGAGCCCTGCCAATGCCTGATGGCTCAGAAATTGGCGACCAAGAGACCTTTCCATGAATCATTCAGCTAAATCCTGCCTCGTTTCGGAGGCGCGATGCCTCCTGCTGAGCTAGCTGGGCCTTGGGTCTAAGCGGTGCCATAGGAGTGGCCAAGTGTAGTCGCTGGAATATGCGATTCCAGGAGCACGTCTGTCTCGGAAGCTTGAGATTGATCATATTGGTAGGCCTAAGTGCTATGATATTCATTGATGTTCATGTTCATTATGTAGTGCTGTGATATTCGCTGTGATATTCATATTTTCATAATTCTATATAATTCTGACAAGAGATGCCCCCTAAGAACTGCCTGTTGTAATGCCGAGTCTGGCCTGTGACCACATGGTCTTGTCAATCCTGGTTTGGATGCTAAGGACCTTGGTGCAAAGAGCCCGTGAAACACCACACTATGCCCAGGACTTAGCAGCGCGACATATCCCGACATCTATGGAGGTTTCGCAAAATTGGGGGTACGACATCATCCAAGTCATTAAACATCATTAAACCATTTTTGAATCCATTTGAATCCATATTTTCGTATATTCTTCCTCCATGGCGGCCATTCCAAGCCATTCTCAGGCTGCAGCAGCATGTTCCACAGCTTCTGCGCTCTTCATGTAGCGCCGAGCCTCAGACAATCGAAGATGACAACCCAAGAGCCCGAAACGACGCCGTGTTAAGCCGTGACTTTGCAAAGTGGGTCGACCCCGATCTCCTGCAGTAAACCATATTTGATTATATTTAATTGATTCTAGTTTATGATGTTTATGATTCATGATCTAATCATATTGTTTATAGTAAGCCAAGGCTTCAAATCTTCAATACCTTCAACGCTTGGTGCATCTGTCGTCGGATTGCCTGCTGTGGGCTTTCCTCCTTTGCTTTCAGCGCAGCCGCTTTCAGTTCCTCCGCCTGTGCCAAGAGCCGATGTGGGAGCCGGAGCCACTGTTAGAATTATGCACTGATGTGCCACATCAAAAACAATGATTGTAAGATACGTCGTGTAAAGGTGTACTAAGAAGAAATAACATGAAACACATGGAATAAGTATTGTTTCAACGTGCCGCTGCAGTACTTTGCACCTATGCAAAGTGGATGGACATCATGTTCAAAGTTTCGATCCGTTCACAGCAGAAACCACAATATTATCCAGCCTCTGAGCGCATTGTCTGAAGCAAGAGGTCACTTTCTCCGATTTCCTGCAAGGTGCCCATGCAATCCCATAACATGAGCTGCGGTGGTTACATGCGATGAGTCGACTCTTTCAGGAGTTCATGTCTTCCCATCCTGCTCATTGCTCACGGCATGCGTTCGTACCTGCCAAGGTGAGGGACTCACGGACGAGGGAAGCAAACACAAGGGGATGTGAGCTGCCGATAGTAGTAGTAGTAGTAGTAGTAGTAGTCGTAGTAGTAGTAGCAGCAGGAGTAGTAGCAGTAGTAGGATTAGTAGGAGTAGTAGGTTGACGTAATGAATTGCTGATAGTTCATACGCCTTATTGATCTACTTATTAGACTTATATCTACTTATTGATCTTATTAAACCTTGTTGACAGATATCCATCCTCTGTTGCATCACCATCAAATCATCCGTTCTGCATCCCGACCTTCTTTACTGAAGAAGCGAATCGCAGGGTTCCCAAGGTTTCCTGCGACCAACTGAACTCCGATTCACTGGGTGATTTCATGTGCTTCGAAAAATGGCACCACGAAAAACCCCGCCGAAAAAATACACATCCTCCATTTCGGAGAGTGCCGGGGAAATAGCTGCCACCTCAGAGATTCGAGGCTTGGCAAATGCTCATCATATCCTGGTGATCTCTGGTTGCTAAGCTGCTTGCTGATTTCTATGGAGGATAGATCTGTCACTTGGGGTTGATCGTTCCAGGCATCGCAAGAGTAGGACCAATAGAATCATATGGCGCTATATGGCGCTGGGAAATGAGGTGCTGGTCATGTTTAGTCTTTAAATGTCTGCTAAATTAAACATCCCAAAATTGGGGTCAACTGGAGGCCAGTTGGGGAAAGGAGATTTTTAAGGAGGCTGGTGAGTTTGCCGCCCATGTCCCAGGGGGGAGTGATTGGCGATTCCAGCCCCTGCCAAAACCTAAAACAAAAAAGAGAGAGAGTTCAGCTACTAGTATTACTAGTATCAGAAGCTAGCTTTCAGGATAATTTGGAACCATCATGAGCCATCCCCCATATTCCGTGTGCGATGTACTTTATTTGAAACCACTGATCAGTAGCTTTGTTCCCAGCTGCGCAGCGATTTTCAAGCTGGCTCCACGTTGCTGAGTCCGCTGGCCATGTGAGTCTTGCTGTTTCCATTTAGAGCGTCTGTCAGGAGGTATGTCAGCTTGCTCTGCCTATCGTCACAAAACACAAGCTGCTGCCAGCTCCAATCAGGGAAATAGTTCTCACATGCCCTCTGAAGGTCCATGAAAAACGTATCAATCAATACAACTCAACGTTGCACCAACTTGCTACAGTTTGTTGCTGTCTGAACAGCCGCCCTCAATGTAGAAAAAAACCGCCTGAAAGGTACATGCTTGAACTTTCCCTGTGCCAACTTGGAAATGACCTTGAAGAACACTGCGATAGCGCACACACACACACAACACAGTTTCTCTCTGTTTTCTCTAGATTTCTTTGCTTCTTTCGCAGTTTCCATCTATGAATTTGTCCAAAAATTGCGACGCAATTTGCGAAGGCGAAGAACTGTTCGGAAAGCACTCTGAGATGAGCGCTTGCCCAAGGACGCTCAAGGAACTGTTGATATTTTGTCCCTCTCGCATTCTCTGGCCTAAATGCAGCTGCAACATGTTCCCAATCCTTCCCATGTATCAGTGAAAGTTGTATGGGACACCATGGGATAATCATGAATTCTATAGATAGATGGATGGATGGATCGATAGATAGGTAGATATAACATCTGTACACTACCACAGTTGATTTTCCCGGATTTTCCCATCCACGGAGACATTTCATGGTGCCTGGTGGATTTTTTACGTCCAGCTGCGCTGAGATCAGGACCTGCTGCTCCACTCTTCTTCACTCTCTCACTTCCAGCAAGGTCGATGAGATTCTTGGCCGCTTGAGAGCAAAAAAGGCCGGACAAGCTGAATGAGTTGGTGAAGTTGAATGAGTTGAATGAGTTGAATCAATGAGTTGCATCAAGGCCTTGAAAACATCTTTCAGCAGCACAAAAACGCTGCGAAGTTTTAACACTGAGAGCTTGACCAAGGTGCTATTTCTGATGCGTGTCCGTGACTCATCCTGGCAATTTTACTCGGGAACATGTTTTGATGATGATCAACCAGGAGGTGAGGCAAGACTGCAAACATGTGAGTATGAGAAGGCATTCAATTGTAGACACCGTGGATTCACACTCTCTTACAATGTTTTTTTAACTAAAAATTGAGGTCCCAAAGCCAGTTGGAGAAGTACAACCCATAATTTTCTGCTTAAGTCTTGGGCTTCAAACACATCCACAAACAAAACCATCCTGAAGCGTACCTTGATGGGAAAGGTGATCCGCAGAATGAAGAGCGCATGGCTCCTCGAGGACCTGCCATTTCTCCAAGGTTCATGGCTCCTGTGAGATCTATGAGATTCCCATATCTTTATATATGTTTGGGAAGGTCAAATCATGCTAACTGTTTTTAAATGTTAAATCTTGACATCCCCATGTCTTGGATTGGTTACCATCCACGGTACAATCCAAAATCCCATTGTTGATCATCATTTTCCCTATCAAAATCAATCAATATGGCAATAAAATGGCACAAGATGGACACACTCATTTTTGGACACAGCCATTTGATGGTATGATGTGACAGATGTGGGCTGTACCTAGCTACGTTCAGGCCATGGGTGGTGCACTCATGTCGAAGCTTCCTTTCAATGGGCAGCTGCGGCTTTTCGCATCGTCGCCAATGCTTGGAAAAGTCAGGCAGCGCGTGAGCAAGCAGAAAGATGCAGCTCATCCTGTGCTCCGATGAAGACTACAGTGTCACTACAACTCCTGATCATTTGGGGATGAGTTAAAACCCCTCTACCTTGGTGAAGCTCAAAATAATGGTAATGGTAATTACATGTAATTACTGTAAATGGCTGTTCATCCCTCAAATTTGGTCAGGGTTTGACCGTCTGACCCATTCCCGTTTTGACGATTGGACGTATCAACGCTATTTCATCACTTCAAGCCTTGTAAGCTTCGCAACACTCGAAAAGTGCACAGCTGAAAAAGGTGGCCCAGCAAGGACCCAGCAAGGACCGATCAAATTTTCAAGACAAACTTCTCCACAAAGTACTGATGGATACCTTGCTGATGCGACAAACAGCCGATGGCTTCTGGGGAACCTCTCTGAATGGAGGACATTAAAACATATTAAAAAAGGCAAATGCTGGAAGATTTACATGAAATATCATGAAATTCCAAAAATCCGTCATTTCTATTCATTTCTGAGCTCGAGACGGTGGTCGTTTGTGAGCTCGGGATGGAAGGTGGTCACAAGGATTTGACTCAGCAATTTTCTTCTTCGATGTGCATCACAGTCAGCAACAGGGTAAATATATTGTATATAATTATATATATATAATATATATATATATATAATATATATCTCTCTCTGTCTCTCTCTCCATATTTCTCTCTCTGTATGAATATAAGTGATATAAGGGCTTTATCCCATTTAAGATATTTAAGTCATAGCATCCTACGAAATGTTATAAAGCACGCTGGTTCATCCCATACGAGTACCGTAAGGCCTCACAGCAATTTTCTACACATTGCAGGGCTAGCACTTTGCGGTATCCCCTTCTGCAGCTCCAAGGACAGGATGACAAAAATGTGATTCCTTTGCAGCACTATTTAACACAATTTATGCCTACTTTTCAATGCTTTAACATGCTTTAACTAGATATCTTTGAGCCTCCTCAAGCATCCAACCTCTGAGGCACCAACTCAGATTCTGCTGCAACCGTCACACCTTCGGCTCCGGGGCCTCTGCGAAAGGTAGTCCAGTCTTCGAATTTCGAAAAAAACATCATTTGCACATGCCATGATTTTGATCATGATGCTATGGTGATTCATGATTCATCATGATTCATCATGATTCATCATGATTCATCTGACTGTTTACATGTATAATTATCACTTTACCATTGATTCTGACTGCCAATTTCGGTAGACCACATCCCAAAGCCCATTGACGAACTCCTGCCTGAAGTTATGGAAGGGTGCACCACCTGACACATCGGAAGTCATATGATTCACAGTAATACTGATGGGTGATAACAACGTTCTGACAATCTCCAACAAATATCAACACTTATGATCATCCAAAAAACTATTGGTTGATATAGGGGGTTATATCATATATATATATAATGATACACATTATCATCTTAATCTTATATACATATATATATACATACATATACATATATATATATATATATGTATATCATGTTAATACACCCATAATCATAGTATATTACAATCATTTATAATCACCTCCAACCAACCAACCCTCATCAACCGTCACCTTGGCCAGCTCTCGCACGGAGTCTCCAGCGCGCAGGATCGCTGGGGCGCGAATGAAAACTGCACAGGGTGCTGGACAGGCAGGATGGATGGATGGATGGATGGATGGATGGATGGATGGATGGATGGATGGATGGATGGGTTGATGGATGGAAAACCATGGAACACCATGCAAAACCATTGACATAAATCATTGGAACATGATTGGAAGATCATTGAAAATCATGATGGAACATGATGGATATACGGATGTATCCATGTATATCCCCCAAATAGCCCATTTTTTTGGACGAAGAATGATGATTCACCAAGGGATTTATGGATATCCTATTGGATGATTCATGAATAGGCTCCACTAAAGTGCAACAACATCGACGACCATTTGGTTTTGTGGTGTCTTGTGGCAAGTGAAACGCATTTCGGCCGCCTTTTCCAAGCGCGTGATTGCTGAGAAGTATTTGGAAAGCGCCGGAAACAAGCATATCCGTAGCTGGCTTCCAGCTGAATCTTGAGCTTAGGTTGCAGTTGGACCAGAGCTGCTCATTCCAAAATGTCCCAATCTTACAGAGTTGTCCAATTCGTTCCCCAGCTTCAACTTCACATTTAGAAATATGTCAGAGTATGGAAGCAAATGAAGCACTCTGTTGACCCAACTGCAGACCGGTGTATGGATTGCCAGGTCTGTGAGGCTTTGGCCTGCGGCCTGACAAACCAACACAATATAACTGAGCTATACCTAAATTCACTGGACAAGGTACTTCGTTTGGAGCTTGAGATACTGCAGTGAGCAAATCCAATGAAGAAATGAATGGCTTAGCGATGCTTAACTCGATCACATACCTGCACATACTTTTCATGCAGTTTCAAGGACTCTGTGGGTAAACTCCAAGCATGACCGACGTGTAACTTGAATTCCTTGCACTTGCTGAAGTGTCATGTGTGTCATGAAGTTTTACTTCAAGCTTCACTTGAACAAACTTCAACATGCAAAATATGCAAAGGCTCTCTTCGAGAGACAACAGTCATCCTCTCCTGTTGAATTTCCCAGCAGAGCTTCATTTTTGCTCGGGACTCACGACGCCCTGCATCATCCTGGGCAACAAAAAAACACAGTAATTACACATGTCCTGCAAGCGACCGATGCAGAAGTGAACGAGGAAAACCTCCTGAAACACCTCAAACACCTCAATCAAAGACCTCAAATATCTTCAAAACCGTTCTTGGAGGATTTCAATTTTGGAGGCAACGACCGCAAAACATCAGCTGGTTGGCTTGGTGCCTGTAAAGCTCCAGCCAAAAGTCGTACTTCTTCTCCCCAGAAGCCTGTTCACTCAATAAGCTGATGGTCCACGGCATAGCATCAAACTCCACCGCATTTCACCATGCTTTACACTATGTGATCCTGATATCAACATGACACAAACCTGCAGGCATCAACAATCAAGAAGCTGTTTTTGCTTGCGTCCGTCAATCTGAAATGGATATCCTCGCCTTGGGCTTGTTCATACAGTAGTCGCTGAACATACCATGCGGATAGTGGGTGAAATGCCTGCCAAGTACACCAAACCATGAATGGATTGAACTGAGCATGGACATGAATAAAATGGGTGGCCCCCATGGCCCTTCTCTTGACCCCGAAGCAGGCGCACTCTGTCTTGTTCAGCAACTTTACCTTGGACTTGTCCCAAAGTCATGGCTGTGGCAGACTTTGGAGGCAATCGCTGAATTTTGGTCTGTTAACTCAAGGTCCAGGCCCCACAAATGTAGCAAAAGTTTGTCCCTCCAGCATTGCCTCAATGGTGTCTTCTGATGCAAGCACGCAGGGCCTGCTCAACATTCTTCAAGAATCTTTAAGATAGGGATCAATAGGGCATCCAGGTGCATTTTGCTCGAATGTCTCATGATTCCCGCATCTTCCAACCGTTTGGAAGAGCCTCTGCAGAGTAATCCCATCCCCCTACTATTGAACAGTATTAAACATCCCTGTTGTATGGTCGCACATGTAAATCTGCTACAAAAAACCCTGGGGGATGGGATTCAACTTCCCCAAAGGCTTCCATCTCTCAGCATCCAACGGCAAGCTACAGAGCCACATGTCCTTAGCTACTCGTGTTCAACCTTTAACATGCTTCCTGAATACCTTAACCATTAATCTTAGTGCTTAGTTAATAGGGAAATCCCAGTTCATGGATGATGATAATCCCCAACTAATATGAGTTAATATGAGTTATACTACAAACTCCCTGCAATCATCAACCGAGGTTTTGAACACTCATGTAATCCAACAAGGCCCACACATGTAGTTGCATCCGAAGGATCTCGAGCAAGGCGCCTTAAGACAGCTGAACACAACAGCAGCACCAGAGAGAAATGTGAATTGGTCCCAAAGTACATATCATAGAATACGTATCTCTCTCTCTATAAATACACATAGAATCAATTAGAATCACATAGATATAAATGCTTAGGTGGATTTCCCCAAATCATATTTTAGAGTGTTCCATCCATATCCATCTGCAGCCGGTAAGAAAACAGTGCTGACCGCACCCCTTCGCGCTTTGGGCCCCAACATCGCATTCTGGACATCTCAACCAACCTGATCAGGTCGGTGCTTCATCCCACTGGGGTTGGAGCGCTCTAAATTTTCCTTGCTGCAATGCCAGTGGAGGGGACATTTGCAGTAAAACACTTATATATATATATATCTACTGATAGAAACATATAGAAACCATGGATAAAAAACCATGGATTTCCTGCAAAACACACATAAACAACTCCAACAACTCCTTAACAACTCCTTAACAAAACAACGGAGCCATTGATAAAAAAAACATCTTGAATCTATCAGATCCACAGCGAGACCCCCGAGACCCCGACCCTCGCTGGACCTGGCAAACCCATGACAGGATTGGTGTCAGGTGACGGAGGTGATAAATGTGCTTCAGCAAAGCCAGCATCGCATCTTCCCTGGAGTTACCAGTCTTCATGGTCAATCTTGGTCAATTTGCTGATCTCACCATTTTTCCGGGTAGTTTTCCACTTGATTGTTGGTCAAACCAGAAGCAACCATTGGGAACTACTGCACAGCCGATGTGCCAAGGCTGCATCCTCAGCCGAGCAAGACTGCCGGCAAGGCATGAGTTCTTCAAAGGCATCATCCACTTTTTCGTTATCCTGCCAAGCAACTGGGAATGTCAACCGACTAAGGTTGATCCCTGGAACATATGGGGTGCCTCGATTCTGAATTGGAAGTGGCTGTTTTGGGGATCCCTCAAGACAACTTCACCACTGATTTATGATTCTGAGCAAACATAATTTATTTCCTCTGCAAACTATGCTGTCACAAAGGCATGTAAATGGTCCTTCCGCCATTGCCAGTACGCAGCGCAAGAGACACCAAAGTGTCTTTCTTGGCACTTGAAGCACACCTCCCAGTGAGAATCAATGTATCCATGCTTCTGTCGCAGAGGTCAACCACCTTGCATAGCTGTTTCCAGTGCAATGCTGCAAATTCGGACAGGAAACAGAGAAAGAAGAAGTTCGCTACACTATAATTTGTTTTGCGACAAATCACACATACATGTATGTATGTATATAAATATATATATATATAATATAATATCTCTATCTCTCTCTCTATATATATACACACACGCATCCTTATATAGTGTGTATATATATAATGTATTATGTATATTATGTATTATATATATATCACATATCACATTTCACATATCACATATCAAATAGATAGATAGGTGGATAGGTAGACAGACACAGACAGGATACCGGATAGACAGACAAACAGGATAGATGGACAGGATAGATGGATAGATACATACATCATGGTAGATAGATAGACAGAAAGATGCATAGATATATGTATGTATATATAAAATCACATATATATATGTACATAAATACATTGTATAGATAAATATCATGTTCAAAATAGATAGTTATATATATATATATCAACATTCAAGTACTATGCACCAGTTCCAAACCCTCACATCCTTTGCCATGTTGCCACAGGCCTGCTCCTTGCAGGATGGACAGGCCACAAAGCCCTGTTCGGCTGCCTGCGGCATCAGGGACCCTGAAAGCTGAAGCAGCGAACTCCAAAGTATGCCATGATTGTGGCTGGGTCTGACTTGGTAAATAAACAACTGTATGATATTCCATGTTCATATTACTACGATGATGATGATGATCACGATGATTATTATTGTTATTACTACAGTATTACATACTATTACAATTACCATATTATGATTACTATTGTTACTATTACAATTTCATTTTCATGGGTCATTAAATGTCCCCATTGAACATCACCCAACCAAAATCGGTATATGGTCTACTAGATGGCTACTATTTCAGGTGATGTCCCTTATATACCCCAATATTCCCAAAATGGGACAGTTACCATCTTTATAACCGATCCGCTGAGCTCCAGGCAGACGCAACGATGATGACTTCACCGCAGGGGCATTGGACTTTTCGCTCACCAGGGGCATCGGGCCTGGGGACCATGGCTGGACCATGGCTGGACCATGGAGACCATGGGCTTTCCATGGGCTTTTGAGCGTTAGAATGGCAGATTTATAGATGTTTAATGATGTTTACCTATGGATTTATAGATTGTACCCTCTGGTAATTTAACATAGCTATGGAAAATCACTATTTTTTTATGGGAAAATCCACTATTTCTATGGCCATTTTCAATAGCTATGTTAAATTACCAGAGGGTAAATGATTCAAGATGATTCAAGATTGAAGATGATTGAAGATGATTGTAGATTATTGTCGAAGGAAGATTAGAAGTCCAAACAGCAGGCAACAGTAAGGGCTGTCAAGATTCAGAGATGTCAAGGGCAAACCGGATCAAGAGAAAGTGGCATCATCAAACAAGGATGTCTAGGAGAAAGAGTTCCAAGAGATGACGCAGCCACCGGCCCTGACAGCCAGGCGGCCAGACGTCCTTCCTATAGGCTCTCCCTTTTCTTTATAGGCTTCCCCCCCTTTGAAAGTTCCGTCACCCGGCTTGCCCGGGCTGGTAGATGATTTTAGATGAGTATAGACTTAGATGATTATAGGGGTACCCCCACTCATCATGCAAGGAATCCAAGATGACTCATGACTTAGTATTGAAACAACCATGGTGATGACTTGGGGATTCCCCATGACTTAAGAACCCCTCAATTCGCTGGCAAAGCCCAACCTGTAGAGCTCTGCTCGGGTGGACAGGAATCGATCCCAAAGCTCGGTACCCTCAAAGACCCCCATGACCTGCGACTGTGAAAATCATGGGATTTTTCCCCCAAGCCCTAGCAATTTGAGTGGACAGTGGACAGGGGAAATGAGGATTGAGCGCAATGAACCACTAGGGGCACCCCATTTTTGGACAAATCCATGTAGGTCATGGAACTGATACAACAAATACAATACATAATATATATGATGTTTTCAAACAGCCGAAAGCTTTTTCATACTTTCGCAGAATATTGCACCCATTGAGAAACCATAGATCTTCAATTGGGTTTGTCTGAATAGAAAACAGGATATCCCAAATTTTGATGGTGAATCATTATAATCATTATATAATATATGTATAATACAATTATATATAATTATATGTATGTGTATATATATATACACACCATCTGGTAATCAAACATGGCTTGCCGTGTTAATCCACCATTCAGAGATGATTTTCGCATCAATAAACCTCCATTCACAGGGGATTTCTCCCTGCCATGTTTGATTACCAAAGGGTATCCAGAAAAAACTAATAATAAATATCCCAGTATTAACCGTTCTTTAACCACTATTAAACATTATTAACCACATTATTAACATTTATTAACCACATTTTAACCACTATCAACTCCACTTTTCAGGCCCATCTGTGGCACATCTGTGGCTTTCTCATCGCCTGGAATTCGCTGATGGGACATCCGCACTTGGGCATTGGACAAACGAGCTCCTGCCCGAGACGGCAGTGGCCATAGAAAGCCGTCTGAAAATGGGGATATCATCATCAACCAGGGGATGTATGGCTTAATTATGATTAATTACCATGTAATTATAATATTGTGTAATCATATGGTATTATCATGAACCGGTGAATTTCGGATTACCATATTTTTTTCGACAAACCCATAGAAAGGCTTAGATTTCGGCAAACAAAACGGAGAATTTGGAGCTGGAGAGCTGGACACCGCGGTCCTGCTCTGAGACGCACTTTTCTCTGATCTTCACCTACCGGGACCAGTGGAGACTGCGACCGGTGGTTGAGCTGTCGAGCTGCACCCCTATATCCTAGTTGATTTGGGACCATCCCATATTTTAGTCTCAAAGTTGTCAAAGAAATCCCTGGCACATATATAGATAAACACCAGGACTGTATAGAAATACTATTTCGAATCAGTGCCACGCATTAAAATATTGAACCTGACGGCCATAAAGCAAAGGTTTCTGACTAGACAGCTACTGAACTGAATCTGCACAGCTATGTGTCTGCTTCAATAAACGAAATCTGCAGGTCCCAGTGTCTTCATGGTGACCAGTAACACTATGACCATATTATTTGGACATGCTTGGAGTCGGCTCTTGACTTCGACTTCGGAACCTCCAGGTAGCCGGAGATGCAGTCCCGGCAGCCAAGATGTCCGCCTTACCACAGCACTGTTTGATGCTGAAATCATTTGCTACGGCTGCGGCTACATCCTGAGCATGCAGCAATCAAGACTCACCTTGGTTCAGCGAAATTTCCAGCACCCTTTTTCAGATTCTGGAAGAAACAGGACTTAATTTTTTGTTTGGCATGGGATTGTATGATATTGTATGGGTATGGGTGAAAATCTTGACACCAAAATGGCAGTGTGTCAAAACCTTGTACCCCTGGTGAACACCAAAATAGCTGGTAAATGGATGTTCATCTCTCTAAAAATGGTATTAATAGGTATTGATTCATAGCCAAATAGCTTCAGCAGCTGGTTGTGGATGTTCATCCCCCTGACTCGATGGTGGCATAAAACATCTCCAAGCGGCTCCATTCTCTAAACGCCACTCCTCGAAACAAATCTGGCAGGTAAAGCGCTCTTTTGCCTCCTGCCAGGAGCACAATCTCATGCCGAAAAAAGGGAGGAAATGGCTTCACCATGGTTCACCACCCAGAAGATCTAGAGAAAATACATCAAGACACATCAAGGTGTCACATTCCATCGATGTTTCACAAGTTCAACGGTGTCACTGGACACCGACTCATCCGTTCTGCTGGGCATGTTGGGCACCTTCTCTGCGACTTCGTTGTCGAAGGATTCCTGCAGCCTGGTGGTCAGATCTACTGCAGGATTGGGCTGGTGTGTTGGAATGTGAGCAAGTAGCCACTTTCTGGTTTCACTTCTCTCCAGTGCCCATGGCATGTTAAGCATGTGGCTGCCGAGCAAAAGCACTATCCTTGGGTAGAGGAAGACGGTGAACAGTGAACGCATAAACTTCCAACCTCTGAGGAAAAATACCAGGCTAAAACGATAACTGAAACTCAAAGCCAAGAGGGACTGCGCTCTCCCAACGGTACAAGATTATGGTAGGGAAGGCAAGCTGTACTCTGCACACAACCAAAGACGGGGCTTAAGGATAATATGCAAACCTGTTGTACCTCCAGCCAGGACAAGCCTATATATATAATATAATTATAATACATTATAATACCATAAGGAGGAAGCTTCAAGTTGTCATGGGGCAAAGGAAGCATGTTCGGAGGTTCACTCTCACTTGGAAAATTGGGTCCATCACAGTTTGCACCAGCATTGAACTCAAAAAACACCGCTGAGCTTGACTCCGTTGAGCCATACTTTCGCCTCTCCTAGCAGCATACCGACCGTCAATCGGGTACCCCTGGGTGCCCCCAAATTCACTGGCTGATCATCAGTATCATACATACGACATACAAGTATGTATATATACGTATATATATACGTATATATATATACATACATACATACATATTATATCATATTATCATACTATATCATCATATATCATCTATATACACCTATCTTTTTGTTTGGACAAACCCGCTTGGGTGTTGACTGTATCTGGCAATTAAGTCTTGTCTGACGTCTGACGTCTGATGGCCTCGCATTTGGGACTGGGAAGTACAGGAGGTTCACCATCCGTCCTGACGGCGTGATATGGGGCGCTGGCTATGGGTCAAAATGGGACCCAATCATCCCATCTGGGGACCCAATTTTGGCTAGCCACTATTCATACACAGTCGGCTAGCGAATGGTGAAACACCTGATGTTAGCAACTAGCAGTTGCTCCGTAGACTTGCGAGAAAAGATTCCAGTGGAGATCTTCACTATGAATCTGGAGACATTTCCAAATAATTCACTAAATAACCTGAAGTTAGTTCAGCAGTTTTGGGAATGACCCCCCTCGTAATTCACCTAATCTATCCAAATAATAGCTGGCCTTTCCATTTCATGAACCCTGGCAAGAAGAAGTTGGACTGGTCTGCAACTTGCCCTGGCCTCACATCCGGGGATACCTTGAATCCACACATTGGCATTTCATGGGAGGAGATTCGCTAATCTTTCAATATCTTTCAATGATTCAATACATCAAAAATCATCAAAAAGGGTCAAAGTTATTTTTTGGTCACGTGACACAGCTTGAAACACTGAAAACTCATCAGCCACATTCAAACGAGCAAAGATTTCGGGATGTGGATGCAATGACCTTTTTTCAAGCTACGAGGTGGCATTTTTTGGCAACTGATGCCAAACATAGGATCTGCATCCACTTTTGCGGAGCAAGATAAGAAGCTTTGAAGCCATTGAGGCAGTCTTTAGACATGTCATCTTCGATGATTGCTAAAGGGTGAAAAGCTTCAAACGAGATTCAAAACACCACTGTCACTAGGCGACGATATCGACGATCTCCTACGCTTTTTGGTTGCCAGCTATCTGTACAGCATTCCACTAAGCCCTCAATAGGATCAAATCTCACTGATCTCCATACTCCATGTAGCTTTCCTGTTCCCTTGGCTGACTCGAGGTGCTCAGACATGCTCATTGCTGAAACCCTCTGCTTGACATTTCCTTCTTCGATTGCATCCAAGTCTTCTGGGTGGAAAGGGGCTGAACTTAGCTAAGACACATTTGCTGCTTGCGCAGTTCTGCCTCAAGCTGTGCTACTCGTCTGCGCAAATGAACTACCTCATCATCCTCAGATTTGCGGCAAATGGGAGCCTGGGACAGTGGAGAAACCATAGAAACCCATGGCAAACAGGGCGTGACTTTCTCTCAACCGAGACAACCTTTTGCCAGCCAACCATCAAAGGGGATAAATTTCAAGCGGAAGTTAGTTCGGCCATTTGGGGATGATTCCCCCAATCTAAATCCCATCATATCTCCAGGGTGCATCCAAAGGTGGATTCGCAGACCAAGAGTAAACCTCACTGCAGGCGCGCGCGCAGGGCGACTGGTCTATGGTTGAATAGCTAGGGGCCTGACCTATCAACAGTTATGATATTTGATATGTGTGAAAAAATGAACTCTACGTACAGCGGATTCATTGCGAAAGAAGTACCAATCTTGTCTTGTCATGATCATAGTCAAATGTCTCACACCTGAAGGTGGAAGAAGATGGAAGAAGCATTTACACACTTTACACTATTTACACTATTTACATCTATTTACACTATTTACATCCCTATGTGGACTCAACTTATTGAACCATATCAGCCAGTTGGGTCCGAGTTGCGATGGGTGGTTTTTTTCGCAGCCTGCGGCTGTCCATCAGGGGAGATGGTGGTCGCTCCTCTGGAGGATAGGGAGCGCATTCGATGGGTTCATCATGGGAACGACCACGACAAACTCCCTTCGCCCTGGCCGTTCCAGGTGCAAGAAAATAGGTACTTTTGAATCACCATCAATTAACACCTCAACCGGCTCGGCTCAACTCGCATTTCTTTATATATATATATAACTCTGGCATCCAAATTTGATCAAATTTCAGGGTACAACCCATACCCAAACATTTCGCATCAGCCAGGGGAAATGATCACTGCACCGGAACAGCTTCGTGATCCTTCATCAAAGTTATAACTGTTTAAAGAAATCAAATTTTGAACATCTCACAACAACACCAAAATTGCAAGACAAACACAATGTCCCAGGACGTGTTCCTCTTCAAACACACAATCAAAGCTCTGATTGCTTTTCAGCAATTCTGTGCTCTGCTCTTTCCAAGGCAATATAATATGGACCCTGCGGCATGCATTGGTAGTCAGCTAGAACAGGAAGTGTCAAATACTCAAAATACACACTTGGAACCATTTAGAACACCTATTGACCTATTGATAAATTCTTCTTGCCCACTTAGCGAACACTTTGATGCCCTTTGATGCCGGAATTGTGTATTCTCGGCCCTCGCGGCCTCTTGAAATTTGAAACTTCTCGAGGACGTGGTGATCTCGGTTTCGCGAGCCTGAGCCTGGGATCTGCCGTGTGTTTGGGTATACAACATATGTCTCATATCTGTGAAAAATCTATGATAGGCAATAATAATACTAATAACAACAATAATGAATAATAGTAACAATAGCAATAATACTAATAATGGTGTGCATGGATATACAACATACATGTTGTTTATTTGCAAAAGGGAATCAGTTGCTGCTCCCTTTCCCAAACAAAGTGGTCGAATTCACCAAACATTTTTAGTCTCATGTTTCAACCCCAATCAAGCAGAATATAAGGAGCGCGGATTCTAGATTATGAAACCTTTGCACCTGTGAACGTCCTCAAAATGATGTACAGGACATCTTCTTGGTTTTTTTTCTGCGCACGTAAAACAAGTGATTTTTTGGGCCCACTCTCACCACAATATAAAACCACATACAGCAAATGACATCTTGGTTGGTGGTGCAACTTCAAGACACCTGAAAACTATGAGTCCATTGGGATTAACATCGCCGTGGCACATGTCCAAGATCTTTTCGGTGTCTCTCCGCATGTTGAGAGCCATCTGCTCAAGAGCTTCCACTCGGGACCTGAGATCAGATCCCATCTCCATGTGGCACAGGAAAAGTTGGAGGCAAACTTGGCCATCTGCTTGTCGGGAATACATTGAATACTTGTTGTCAATAATCTATACATACATTCAAAATCATTACGTGCTTTGGTGTCACTTCCTTGTGAAGCAAACGTCAGAATGCTAGGGTCCACACTCCATGGATGCAATCGTGTTCTTCCCATCCTGTCACGGTGCAAGGACCGCTTTGCAGAAGACCAATAAAATGCCGGTGGCAAAAGTTGTGATATGGTGATGATAGTGATTGTTTTTGCATGCCAAGGCTATGTAAAGCACCAATAGCAGCTGTACAGGTGTATTCTAGATAGTACACTCTGCATGAGGAAAGTTATGGAGCGTTGTAAAGATGTGGTCTTCGACGCCTTGAAGTCTCAATTCCTAGGTAATCACCCTGAAAGAGCAACGGTTCAACAGTGCAACTGGTCAACTTGATCGAATCAGAGTAAAAGATTGCGAAGTATGCAAGATGCAAAAGGTCCGGTTCTAAGCTTAACGTTCATTTCCTGGGCCGCTAACTGGAAGTGCCTAGCGCTTATGATCCCAACTTGTCATCCGCGCACGCCTGGCAATCTCTATATGTCGCGACATGGAATCTGAATGCTTTCTAGAATCCAAAGCAGCTCTGCCAGTGCAGAAAAGTGGCGCCCCATTTACGCTTGATCCAATCCAGCTGCTCCAAGCAAAGAGCTCGTTGCCGGATCAACGCTTCCTCGGCGAAAGCTAAATTCAAGAGCAGGCGCCGGGTGGCTGTGATAGCCGCGCGCATGGATCAAATGCTGCCAGTCACACGGGGAAATTTGGACGTTGTGCAATGCATGGGACGCCCCCAACTGTGGACACACCCATTGGCGAACCGTCCGCAAGTCGTTCAGACACTTCTTCTGAAACTCCGGGTTTGTCGGATTAGTTCGCAAAGCGCCGTAAAAGGCTCGTGGTGTGAAGCAAAATCCACGTTATCTGCTCCCTTGCCCTCAATGCAAAGGCCCATATGCAGCATCGCTAGCTGCACATGCACAACAAATTTGGAGGGCCAGCGCACGCAAGAGGTTGCAGAGGCATGAGAAAAGAAACTTGCTCCAGTAGCAATGTAATGCAATGTATTCTGGCCAAATACCTTTTCTTGCACGCTGGCCGGCCAAGGAGTGGAAATCTGCCTTTCTAGCATGAGCTTGCGGGTTCCTTGCCTTACTCCAGCTTCACTCACACTACTTTCACACTTTCCGTGACATGGAGCAAGCTGTCAAACACGCCTCGTGTCGCCCAGACATGCAACGAAAGAAGAAAAAGATGGACAAGCACATTTGGCCAGTGATAGGCACCTATTTGCGTATCCCAACTAAATTACGCATTCCAGCTTCCAAACCAACGAAGGCTCCTGAATGTCCCATGTAGAGATTCAGAGCAGAGATGTACGGACCCGGAAGCACGTTCTCAGTTCCAAGAAATACTTCAAACACCAAAAACAGCCAAAAACTTCTGGGAAAGTGGAGCTCACACCCCATTTGGGCCTCTGCAAAAGCGCAGCGGCCAAGAAACGTGAGTTGCATGCCACTTTCTGGCCACTGGAAACTTGTGCCATCATTCCAGTCGAACCATCTGCGTAAGGCTTGGCGAGTTAAGGCGTACAGCCGCAAGTGCTCAGACGAGGCTGGGGTTTAGTCCTCCCGGGCACCTTGTAGGAACTCCACAAGGGCTTGCTGGAGGCTAGGTAGGCTGCCCAAGGTTAGCAGGCGCAAGGAAGACTTCCTCCACAAACTCACAGCTACCAATGAAACACAAGGTAGCAACAAGATGCAGCCATAGACGGACAGTTCGCTGCACCTCCGCCTCAGGCCCCCACAGGCGGGGTATAACTCCACTGCGTAGGGGGCCTGACTAGCCAGCAAAACAGGCCGAAACATCTGACCAACACCCTTAGCCAGAAACAGAGTCCCCGGAGCGTAGAGGATGAAGAAGAGGTCCAAATTCTGGAATACTTGTCGTCACCGGAACTGAGGTTGAAACTGGTCCCGTCACTCTGGGAGTTGGTCGAAAACGTATTTGAGCTCGATAATCAACCATTGAAATCAAAGGTCCCGGCCGTTTTACTGAGGGAGATACCGATCCATGTTGTTGGTCTTGAAGTGTTAGGGCCCCGGACTGGTCGTCAAACTTCTGAGATACGAATCCATGTCGTTGGTCTTGAAGTATTAGGGCCCCAGACTGGTCGTCAAACTTCTGGGACAATGAATTCAAAGACAACATTGAAGACCACATCAAGCGCGAAATCATTTGATTGTTTTGAAACGTCATTCCGGTGATAATTCTGAGCTTGTTGACATTGTAAATTTTGTCGTTCCATTACCTCCATCTGACATAACAGCAGATGGTCTTTGAGAGTCAGCCATACTAATGGACATCGATTGGGCAGCACGAAGTTGGTTCATTTGTTGAGAAATACTGGTGAATTTGTTGAAACATACTATTGAGAAAAACACCGGACCAATAGGTAAGGCAGGGGTTGGACCAAATGCTTTGGCAAGTGCGCCGGGCATCATGGCAAGCAAAATTGGGCGAAACAAGCCGAAACAAATTTGACCAAACAAGAAAGTTCTGAGGCTCAGAGGTGTGCGCCGTTGAGACTATTAAATCGCCTTTATGGCTGCTTCTCCCATGTGGGTACTTCGCCCTTAGGGCTACGTCGCCATGTGGCTTACCAAGATTTCCGTGTTGAACTTGGAAGGTCCACCTAAACATTCAGAACTTCCTTGCACTCGAAGTGCAAACGGCTTCAAGATGTTGGCAACATCTCTCTCTCTCTCTCATTACGGGAAAATGCCTGGCCATCACTTCTATCCACGTCGAAACATGTCGAAATGTAGAGACTGACGGTACAACCAATTGAGGTTAAGTACCCATGATGCTTCCCCTATCACATTCCAGCTTCGTGGGACCAGGTTGGATGTGATAGGCCTGGCCCCCTGCGTGTTGATATCATTAAACATTTGAACTTTCGGAAAGTTTTTAACACTGCATGTGACTAGCAGTTTATATACACACACACGTACGGTTTGCCCATTCACTAGATACTAATATGGTTCCTTATATTCTCATTACGAGCTACCAGTTGGCAAACCATTCGTACCAGTGGAATTCACTTACGCTATAGCTATCATTTCATGATGGTATCATATGTCATACTGCATAAAAATCTATGTGCCATTGGGGTTTCCCAAAATGGGGGTACCCATTTTAATCATCCACTTCAATAGGATTTTTAATTATAAACCATCCAGCTATTGGGGTATCCCCATTCAATCAAACCCCTTCATTGGTTTTGGCTAATGAAGGCTTGGTCCCAGATGTCCCAGCATGTTTTCCAGTCTACGCAGGCCTGAGCAGCAAACACATCTCCAGCCCTGGAGGGGAAGACTGGAAAAGTCACACAATGGGACAGAAATGGGGAACATGACGACATAAATATCGATAAACATCGAAAAACACCGATATACATTGATAAACTATTAAAAATTGTGGTATCCTACTTTCGGACAAAACTTAATCTCTTGCTTCACTTCATCCATCTATTTTTCCTCCAAACATATTCAACGGAATTCAACGATCCAGAGAATTGAATGGAGGAAGCATGTACCGGACTCCCTTACTGATTTCATGGTAAACACATGGTTAAAACGATCTTTTCCTGTAAATCCTGTCTTGAACCAACCCACCCCACGGCCCCTCGGGTCACATGTTCTCTGCCTCGCAGCAAGGGCACTCCGTGGTGTCATGGCAGATCCACGTGCAGATCCTCCAGACCCAGAGTGGTCTGTGCCGGAGCCGGATGAGTGCACGCACCTGTGCGAATCACTCCTGGCCGGGCCGCAATCCCCGCATGTCCCGGCAGAATGATGCCTGAATGAATAATAATAATAACTAGACGACGGATGGCCCGAGAGCGTAGAGGAGCAGGGTCTTCTCTTGTTAGTATGGAGACACCATATTACAAACAATATATTAAAGATGTGTTATAGGCAGTCGAGAAGAAGATTATCAAGACAAAATAGCAGAAGTGCAAGACAATAGTTTGCATCGCAAACACTTTTACACACAGAAGCTTTTACACACAGACGCTTTTACACACAAAAACTTTTACACACAGAAGCTTTTACACACAGAAGTTTTTACACACAGAACCTTTCACACACAAAGGCTTTTACAGACAGACACTTTCTCACACAGATGCTTTTACACAGACACTTTTACACACAAAGCTTTTACCCACAGAAGCTTTTACAGACAGAAGCTTTTACACACATA
>Ga0126342_10002594_pt1 | contig 28504 bp, 36 predicted proteins | sample Cyp1metagenome_FD_92528 | JGI IMG/M metagenome (GOLD analysis project Ga0126342, IMG submission 92528) | Coral microbial communities from Lord Howe Island, Old Settlement Bay, Australia - Cyphastrea 1 metagenome | ecosystem: Host-associated > Invertebrates > Cnidaria > Coral ... | reverse complement strand
TCCCCCAAACTCCTTTTTGCTGCGCGTCAGTGTTCGTGGGTTAAGGCGGCAGCCGGCTGGGGACAGGGGGGACTTCCCAGCGCGCGTCAGCAAGTAGGGTGGGGAGGGAAGGGGGGGGCCGTCCATCGCCTCTTCTCCGTGGAGGGGTAACTCCAGGAGGCTGGCGGCATGAGCGCGGGCAGCTGCGACGGCCGCAAGGCTGGCCCAGCGCGAGCTCCAGGCTCGTGCTGCCTGTTGGCGAGCCCAGCGGGGGGTGGTTCGGGCCTCTGTCTTTGAACTGCTTCCATCTTGTAATCGTTCTGTACCTTCTGGCCTTTGAACTTTTCGTTCCTCGGCAGGGGTATCAGCTGGGAAGTCTGATTCAAGGAGTCTTGTCTGTCTGTTTTGTGCCTGTGCCTGGGGTGTTTGTGATGGCCTGTGTTGCTTGACTCTTCCTCTGTTTCTTGTATGCGTTCATCTTTCTTCTCCTCACTGCCGGAGTAATCGTCTTGATCTTCTTTGGTTAATAATCGTCAATAATGGTTCATGGTAAAAACTATTAATCACATGTTTCTTGCCATTAATGATAGATATTAACCATTAATCACATGTTTCTTGCCACTGGTCAACTTTTTTCTGATCTCTGTCACATGTCTTTCTGTTTTGCTGTGGTCTGCTTGACCGATCTCACGGCCAAAAAACACAGCAGGAACACTGGGATGGGTTGGGTACCTACCCCCGGAGCCTGTTGGCACATATCCATCAAAAGATAAATCCTGGCAAACACGGGCTTGGAAAACTACTTTCCTCCAAAAAACACTGAGACAGATTCTGAGTCTGAGTTGAGCTATTAGTTGCTAGTGAAATCTCATGTTTTCCTGGCGGAATCCTGGCTTTTGCTGGTGGAAGCCCACTTTTTGCAAGGTAAAAATCATACAAGATGGCACCCCTGCAGTGGTAAACCTTGTTTCGAATCCCCATGTTAAGTAGTTGGATATCTACACACACACATATATATATATACAGACACACCATAAACCCAAGTAACCAACAGCTAGCAGCTAGTGGAATGACCATAAACCCATTGTGAATCACCATTTTCCCCGGTTAAATCCCCAAGTTTCAATGGTGAAACGGTGGTTCAACGTCCAGGCGCCATCTTCCGAGTTTAACTCGTCCCAGGACTCGGAGTCAAAGGCGTCAATCTCCACCTCCACGGCCTCCATTGGAACGACAAAATTGGAGGGTTTAATAATGGTGAATACTGCGAAATAATGACTGGTAAATGAAAATTGGCAAATAACCAACATAACAATAATGCATGAAGCATGCATAACTGGAATAATGTGGGAAACTGAATGGAATAAGCCTACCATTTGGGGATGGTTTCAATCCCACCGTGATTCTGGGGATGGTTTAAGATGTTTGGCTTACCGTGTTATTCATGGTTTGAATATCCATGGTGAACATCTTAACATCATGGGAACCTTTCTTCATATGATTTTATAGTTATAATTCAGCGTTTGAATACACAAAATCAAACGACACATTGTAATGTCTATATTAATAAAGGGTTCACACACACACATAGATATCTCTTTATATTTTTGTTTGAATATGGTTATTAGAACTGTAAAATCCGCCAGCCTGCCGGCGTGTCTGATTGGAAGGTGTTGTGCCTGTTTCTGTTCTTGGCTTGTACTTGTTCCTTTGCATCTTTGTTCTCTTGCTACGCGATTTTGCTTCGTCTGAATCGTGTCCACACCCCTCCCCCCTCTCCTCCCCCCTTCACAAGCATAAGTGTAAGTGTAAGCATATGCGTAAGTGTAAGTCAGTGTCAGTGTAGGTACAAGTACAAGTACAAGTACAAGCACAAGCACAACACAACAACAGCAACAGCAACAACAACAACAACAACGACAACAACACCTGCTGCTGCTGCTGCTACTGCTGCTGCTACTCCTACTGCTACTGCTCCTCCTACTGCTACTGCGACTGCTACTACTACTACTACTACGACGACGACGACGACGAAAACTGCTACTAATACTACGACGACGACGACTACTACTACCCTAATCCTACCCCTCCTACTCCTACTCCCACTCCTACTCTCGCTCCTGCTCCCATTCCCACTCCTTCCCTCTTCCCCAATTACCAAAACGGTAGTGCCGCTAGCTAGCAAAACAGTCTACAGCACTACAGTCGTCTACCGGTACTCGTCACAGGACAAACACAGTACTAAACTGATGGACCGGTACTCATTTGGTATGCGATCAATAGGTTGTCAATGAAAGCACTTGCTAGTCAAGCTGCTTGTGATCTACGGCTCTGTCTTCGTCTCTTCTTCTTCTTATCTTCTGCTTCTCTCTCCGGCTTCCGCCTAGAGTGCACATCAAACTCCCTTGGGGACACTTGTCTATGGCAGGCGGGCTTGCCACAGGCAATTAAATATCTAATTCATCTACCTACTTTTCTATCTATCAAACTCCCGTTCTATGTCTATCTTCCCATGGATGTATCTATATGTAATTTTTGCATATATATATATGTGTGTATATGTTGGTATACACATTTGACAAAAAGAACAAACAATACTGTACGGGGTTAATACACTTGTGACCCACACACTCGCATATATATCTATATATATAATGTATATGTCAAGTATTTTGCGTATAACTTGCATTATATGTATATGTGTATCTATATAAATATCATAGATATGCATATGGGAGATGTTTACAATATGTATACGTATAGGTACGGTACATTTATATTATTTTCAAATGTGTCACAAAATAAGGAAAACAAACCAATTCTCAAGCCTTGCCTAAGGGGTTCCTGCAGCTTTTTGCAGGAATTGACACTTCTTGTTGTCCCCAGTGCGAAATACAAATATCTACAGGCACATCATTGTATGTAGCTCTAGCTTGCCCTGATACAGCAACCTCAAAATAGATAAAAGCGTTGGATATTTGGAAACCCTCAGATTATAATGTTAGTAAAGCACTAATAAACCACCGATATTTTGATGGCTTATACAAGCCATTTGGGGTAAAATTGGAGCGGGATGGTTTATTATTGCTCTAGTAGCATTAGAGGAAATATCATCTAGAACATGTATTTATCTTTTTGGTGACCCCTATAAATGCATGGCCTACCTTCAGCCACAGTCCCACAGAATCACCACCCTCGAAGCGCAACCCCAGCCTCACCACCTGGTGCCTGTATCAAACGGCAAGGCATTGTGGATGCCTACGAAATCATTTACCACCTTGGATGATTGAAACCCTATAAATAAAATTCGATACCCTCTGGTAAACCAACATAGCTGTGGACAAACAACATTTTTGATGCCTAAATCAACTATAATTAAATGGCTATGTTAGTTAAATAGCTATGTTGAATTACCAGAGGGCAAACCATGATCCACCTATCAACTGGCAGGATTTCCATCCCCTGTGGAAAAGGTCCTCCTTCCTGAACTCTACATCGCAACAAACAAAAACGGCTATAATGTCTATACCTACATTAAACATATATATATATATATAATTATATATAATTAGGTACACACACATATATATATATATATTATATTATGTGTATATGTATATATTTTATTATATTTACATATATATATATGCCCGAACATCCAAAGCAATATATTGTGATATCTTGTGACTCCATGTGAAGTGCAAGCAACAAAAGCATTGGCATCTTTGGGGGGGCGAATTACTACCACTTACCTCGCTGGTGGGATGTCAAAATGACACGTGCAAACGGGCGCATTGGCTCACAGAACAGGATATGTCACCACCAAATAAGGAAAATTACCACTTAACCTTGGTTCTTGGCCACCTTCACAATGCCCCTGCATGAACCCCCGGCAAAAAATCACTTTTATATACTTTTATTCCCATGTTCATGGGCGAAGTGTCCCGAAGTGAACAGATTCAATATATAATATATTCAAATATATTCAATATTGAAACCCAGCCCTCATAAGAGATGGACAAAATTAGGAATGCGGAACATCCCCCCAGGCCCCAGGACTACGGAACATTACGTTAATACTTCAGTCGAGTCATGGACGGTCGTACCCCTCTGAGAATAGTCCAACGGAGATCGTCCATGTAACCCTGTACTTTCAGCAGAAAAATCAGGAATTGCAACAGTAATGCAACCTTTAATTTGTCTTTAATTCTAGACCAAGTGTTTTCGGATTTTTGGGGGAAGGGGATTATGTCTTAACCATGTGGGGTTGTATAAAAACCCGGTATCTTTTTAAATGTTTAAATGATCCAAAATCACGTTATCGTTTTTTTTACTCCTATCGTTTTCTCAGGTGGTGAGCTCCCTGTAGACAAGAAGTGTGATTTTTCCAGCATTCTGTGGGTGTGAAAGCATCCTTAGTCCAGTCAACAGATGTCATCTTTTGTTTTCATTTCCTTTCGTCGCCTTTCATGTTGCATAAAAAAATCCTCTCATGTTCCTTTCATTTTGCATTGTATATAATTTCCTTTCATTTTGCTTTCATGTCCTTTCATGTTCCGTCGCTTATCAAAGAAAAAAAGGCCTTGGCAAGCTGATATGCTCAAACCGGGTAACCGGTGGCTATCCACCCCGAGCCGCTCGCGTTTTTTCATGTCGTTATTGTTATCGTTGAGCTATCGTTTTGGAGACCTGTGCAGGTTGCCATCTTCAGGCTTCATGAAGATGTGCATGTATAAGATCGTTGTCGTGTTTTTAACTCTTATCGTTTTCTGGGCCGGCAATGCATTGGCAGTGTTAAGGTGCAAGCCAAGCTAAAATGAAATGCCCGGGGTTATAGTTATTATACTATCCCATGTGTTGTTTGACGAAGTCCATGATAGTTCCCGGATAAATCACCATGTTCGCCCGTAAATCACCGTTTATGCTTGCTAAATTCATGTGATTTGTCATGTGTCCACTCAAACTCCCATCATTGCAGGTTGAATCCCACGTTTTGCACGTCAAGCACCTACTTTTGCTTCTCAAAATCAAAATCCCAATGATTGCGGGAACAAAAACATCAAAAAACGCAACAAACTCCCCCAAGGCCTCAGCATGGTAGCCCTGCTCCTGGGGAGCAAGGAACAACTTGTTACTTTATGTTGCTTTTTCATCGGAAAGATATGGAACATAGTGAAACGAATGAAAAGTATGGGAAACAGGTGGGGAAAATCCATGATTCTATACGAAACTTACCCTCTGGTAAACTTACATAGCTATGGAAAATCACCGTTTTTAACAGGAAAATCCACGAACTAAATGGTCATTTTCAATAGCTATTTTTCACATAACCAGAGGGTAAGTTGCAACTTCTGTTTACTTTTACAGGTTTGTAACGTCAGGTGAGCCCAGGGGTTTGAGATACCGGAGGACGAATCGAGACATTCTTTTTCGATTGAACAAGTTACCGAAGCACCTACACAAGGTCCCCTGTTCGATGGACATTGAGGATCATTTTCTCATTCCGCAACATGAGCCACTGAAGGAACAATCTGATATACTTGGTGCATGAAAAATATGGCTTCAGTTTGGGTTTTTGAGCATTCCACGCTCATAATATTCCTGTCAATAGAGTCGGCGCCGGTGGCTTGGTAAAATCCCTGACCTCCACAGGAGCAGCACGGTGCGCAGTTCGCTTCTTGAAGTTTTGTCGTGTCGCTTCCTGCGCGGGCGCAGGAAGCAGGTTGCGCCACGTGTTGATATATCATTCCATAAACATTCATGTATGCATCTATCAATCTATCAATCTATCAATCTATCTATCTATCTATCTATCTACCTGTCTGTCTGTCTGTCTGTCTGTCTATATATATATATGGCTTGCCGCGCAACTTCAAACAGCTTCCTAGAAAGGCCCCCAGAAAACCACTGAAAAACCACAGGCCCAAAACCACCCCATAACCATATATATATATATATATATATCTGTGCGAGTGTGTGTGTGTGTCTACCTGTCTGTCTACCTGTATGTTTGTCTACCTGGCCATCTGTCCATCAGTCCATCTGTCTATATGTCTTACCTATGCATTTGTATCTATGTAATCGATGAATGTCACTATGTATGTATGTATGCATGCATGCATGCATGCATGTATGAATGTATGTATCTATGCATGTATGTATGTATATCTGCATGTATGCATTTAAGCATCTATGCATGGATATTGACTGCGCCCTTCACCCCTATGCATGTATGGATTTACGTGTGTGTATGCATGGATATGTCTATTTAGATATTATATGTAATGTAGCGTAATTATTGCATTTTATTGCATGTAACGCAATGTATTGTATTGCAACGTAGTGTATGTATGCGGATATATATATATATATATTCGACATGTATGTTTACGGTCATTTTGGAATGGTTACACTAACCGTCATTAACCTCAATTCACACCAATGTCGCGTTGTGAGGTTGTAGTAATTCACCCATAAGTATACGTCTGCGTGTATATATATATATATATGTATGCTAACCCAGCAAAACAAAATAGTAAATCATCACTAGTTAATTACATTTAATTACTATAGGGAATACCAAGTATATCTACATATATTACTATAGTAAATCATTGTTAATTACTATAGTAAATCATTGTTTCTATCTTTTTGGGATTACCAAGATATATCTACATATATTGCTCACCTCCCCCGCCTGAAGGTCCGCTGCAATGAGACGATCGATCATGGAGGCCTCGTGTTCCGTGGCCGTGAACCCCGAAATCCGATTTTAAGGGGATTTCATCAGTGGAAATATGGATTGATTTATGATTGATTTATAAATAATTATGTGTGATTTACTCAGCAAATAGGATTTAGTATGATTTAGAAAATCAAAGAAAGGTTTTAACTAACTAATTTGAAACAATACACAAAAGGAAAAACATGTTATGAGAAGTAGGAAGGATTCGGATTCTAGCAGCATATGGTGAGGTTAGGACACTTTTCAGCCAACAACATGCGGTTATAGACCCATCTTGGAACAAAGATGAACAAAGTGTGGTCTGAACATGCTTCAACTGTAGCTATTCCCCCGGAGGTTTGATAAGGATGGGCAAGCTGTCTATTCACAAGCATCAACCATATCAACCCCAGTTAAGACTGACATTTAATTGGCGGGGTTCCCCCAAAATCGTGGTAGATTACAGGAGAGATTACCCAGAGACTTTGGCCTATGTGGTCCCCAGAGGTACTTCCATCCCAGCCTTGCCACCTCGCTCTGAGCCTGCAGAAATCAGTTCGTAGCCATTTCTGCAGCTAATTGTATCATATAGGTATGGATCAAATATCTCTCTATATATAATTATATATATTATTATTCATATATATATAGAGAGAGAGAGAATATATGGTATCATATTTTGCTGCGATGGCCCCCCATTTACTGGCTATCGTGGTGAAAACACCAGGATACAAGGGTCAAAAGACCCTCTTCCCACATGTTTCGATGAAGGCCATTGGTACAGCAGGTACTGAAAGTCAATATCTCATGCATTGTATCTCGGCAAGACTATTGTGCTTTCTCCTTCAGATTGTCAATCCTTTACTATAGAATCATTGCTTCAGTGTTGTAGGTCAAGAGTCAAGAGATGCAAATGTCGACAAATGCCAGCAAAACTCTATAAGGCTATTTTTTGGACTACCCGCCATTGTTTTGGAAATGGAATAACAGGAACAATGAAAAGTGTTGTTCAATGCCAAGCATTGTTGATGGACATGTTGCAGATTCATGCAGATTCTATTGGAACTCTTGCTAAGGTTACAAGCTCTATTAAAAAAAGCCAATGCGAGATAAAGGCAACATATCACACATAGAAACATAGATGTTTTTTGGCTGTTGCGTTTTTTTAAGGTACCATCTGGTAATCAAACGTGGCAATGGAAAATCCTCTATAAATGGAGGTTTTACTGGGAAAATCATCTATATGGGGGATTTCCAAGTGCTATGTTTGATGACCGGAGGGTAGTTCACCCCGTGTTTTCTTAATCGATTTCCATTTTTTGCTGATGAAACCTCTGTTTTGAGAGATATCCCCGGCTTTTGTCAACATTGCCATCAATTCGTCGCCCCACATTGCAAGTCCTGTCCCAGTAACATCTTCAATTGTACCCTCTGGTAAACTAACATAACTATTGAAAATTGCCATTTATAGCTGATTTACCCATTAAAAATTGTGATTTTCAATAGCTATGTTAAATTACCAGAGGGTATCCCCTAAAAAAACATGTGGACGATTCGATCAACATATTTTTTCCAGGACAAACCCCCCTGTTGTTAGTGACCGTCCGGTAATTAAACATGGCAATGGAAATTCCTCCAAAGCAAAGGTTATTTTTCCACTAAAACCTCCATTGATAGGGAATGTTGCCATCTGTTGATGTTCTTTTCCAACACATATGATCTCCTCTCCTCTCCCTCCATCGATCAATCTCTCATCATGGTTTCCCAGACTTGGATGAAATGAAACCTCAGTATGGTTGGTTTCCTCCTTCAAATCACATTACCCTCTGGTAATTCAACATAGCTATTGAAAATTACCATAGAAATAGTGGGTTTACCCATTGAACATGGTGATTTTCCATCGTTTTTTGTATGTTTACCGGAGGGTAATGTGGGATTCACTCAATGCCATAGTCACCATCCCCAAGTTTGAGTTTTATGAAATTGGGAAAAAATGCCGCCTGTTTCAGTCGCTATTTTGAATGACCCCCAGTGCTTGGTGAAAAGGGTATCTTTTATGGCATTGGGTTTGCCACATGATATTCCCATTGTGTTCCTATTCTACTCCCATTGCCACTCCCATACTATCCCCATATCAAGCCCATATCTATCTCTATCTTTCGTATTACCCTCTGGTATATTAACATAGACCCTGGCAGATAGGGGTTGGAAGACTAGTTTCCATTACAAATTGGTGATTTTCAGGGTCTATGCTAATTTACCAGGGGGTATCAAACATTACGTCCTGGAAAATCCCCGGTTCTAGTTCGATGAGTTTTCCGTTAAAACTGGGATTCCGATTTCCGGTGGATGGAGAATCCATCCTGCAGCCTATTGCTATTCCCAATAGAAACACCGTAAATCATGGGAATATCAAACATTATTGGAATAATAGGTATAATACCCAATAATACCAAATAATAAATAAGATTCCAAAAAAAAATGTTATTTTCCCAAACCCCATCGCTACCCCCCCATCAACCCTCATCGTGTACGCGCAGGGCCTCTACCTGGGCCTTCATTCCAAGAAGAGGTGCTAGAGACATTCGCCTTGGTCAGATCAGCCACGGACGGACTGGGTGAAAAAATGGGAAACATGGAGGAGTTGTGTTGCAGAAATGGTGATTTTAACATGGCTTTAACTATCGAATCATTGGAGTGATGTGAATGAGAAGATCATGGGATATACCTCTCATTGGAGGATTTCAGCAACAATAACGGGGATATGATTCAGAAACAGAAATGACCAATAACAACCTAAGATTAGTGATGATTTCTCAAACTAGGTTTAGTGACGAACAATTGACATGGACCCCGGATATGTTTGTTTCCAAATCACACGCTACACACTTAGAAATCGCTGGTTTCAATCAATCCAAAGTAAAAAAAACATTGTTGTATGAACATGTACGAACCTTTGAGGAAAAAACGCGCACACACACAAAACAAACAAACAACATGACCTGGGTCACTTGTCCCTTGGGATTGAGGTCACTTCAGAAACTGTGGAATTTCCCCGGCCGGGTCCTGGTGAGTTTCACTACTATGGTTTACTGATGAAATATGCAACTGATGCATTATAATTACCATCTGGTTATTTAACATAGCCATGGAAAATCACTATTTTTAAGAACGGTAAACCATCTATTTCTATGGGCCATCTATACCATGGCTATGTTAGTCATAACCAGAGGGTATACGTATGATTCCATGGCAGGTTCTGAAAATGCGGAACCCCCCAACCATCCAACCCTAGACTATTTGAGCACTAAAACCAAAATTTGTTGGGTTACCCACTTCAAGAAATATCCATACGTATGGCTATGCACAAAGGCAAATTGTTCCCTGCAATATCCAGCTGAATCCAGCTGCACCCTAAAAGGTGGCCACCTCTCACGGTGTTTGTTTTGGAAACCCACTGGCAAATTGTTTGCATCACACCTTGTTTTCCGCAAATCGAGCCATCTAAAAAGAACACAACATATATGACAACATAATACAACATATATATCGCCAGCAAAAAAACTGAGAGAAATTCACCACCCATCCCATCTATGGAGGTTTCCTGAAATAGGGGCCAAAATCATCCATTTTCATGGGATTTTCCATGAAAGAAGCATGTACAAGCCATCCGAACCATATTAAATAACATTAAATATCATATCTAACCACATATAACCATATATATATAACAACATCATATCATATCCCATTGGTATCCCTTTAAATAACATGAAATAACCATATTAGGTTACCATTCCCCTTGGTTTACAGCAACTCCACAGCGCCTGTATCTGGGGCTGGTCCTCCAGCGGTTCATGGTGGTCCTCAAAGAACACAGGTCCTGGCGCTGCAAAGGTCCTTTTTGGTCCGGTAAAACATACAAAAAGCCATGGAACATGGCCAAAGTTCCTAGATTTAGCCATTAAACATGGTGATTTTCCCAGAAAAAATGTGGCATTTAGCCATTTCACTAGATTGGTTGAAGGGACAAACCTAACCGGAAAGCATGGTCTTCCCCATCAGAATATAGGGGTTTCCGTCTTCCCGCAATTTTTCCGTTAAACCAATCCATTGAATCCAATCATCTACTTATCTAATCATCTAGAAAATCATCCAATCATCCAACTATGAATCACAATGAACCAGAGCTTTTATCATCCCAAATCATCCCAAATAGGGCTATACTGGTATACCTATTTAACCCCACTCCATGCCCGGGAACCGACGCATCAATCACGTATCAACTAATTATGTAATTCATTGTGATCTCAATATTCTCAATACCTTCTGGTTGGTGGTTGACATCCCCCTCTGAAAAATATGAGTTCGTCAGTTGGGATTATGACATTCCCAATATATGGAAAATCATCGAATTCATGTTCCAAACCACCAACCAGCCATTCATATCCATTAACCACCAACCAGTTCTCAATACCTTAGATAGGACAAACAGCAAATACACGGTGATTACATCATCGTTTTTGATCGTTGATCAATCCCGACGGCATGGCCAGGGCCATAACCAGAATTGTCACTGCAAGCAGAAAAGATTGAACCGATTCATCCGTATGGTGGGTTTCCATAAATGGATATAAATGGTGGTACCCCGAAAAGAATGGTTTATAATGGAAAATCCGATCAACATGGAAATTGGGAGGTGATGAATGGGAATTTCAGGATCCTAAAATGGAGGTACTGTACCATTTTTCAGGCCATATTTGTTGGGATATTCGCTTACATAGGCCTAAAAAATAGGCCTTATATATGGTAGGTACCTTCAATCTAGGATCCTGAAATTCCCGTTCATCACATATCCTCCCAATTTCCATGTTGATCGGATTTTCCATGAGAAAAACCATTCATTTAGGGCACCAAACAATTTTAGGAAACCTCCACATGGATCAGTCATGACCCGGTTCATCGGATGATCGGCTTGACTCACCCATGTAGCATCCAAATGTAGAATTTAGATAATTAGCCCATTGAAATAGTGGATTTACCCACTAATAACATGGTGATTTCCATAGTTATGGGACAGTTTACCAGAGGGTAATGCAACATTTTGGAGAATTGTTCAAGAAAAACACCAAACATGTAGATACGTAATGCTATGTTCGGACGACTGTTCCAAGAAACGGCAACACATTCCTATATCAATTACACAAATACTGTATACCAAACAACCAAAAGGAGCAATAATTTCACATTTCCTGAATAAACATCTGACCCGAGGACTTTACCACCAGAGTTTCTAGTTATACCAAGCAGTCAGAATCGCATCCCAATATTCCTATTCCATTCCCGAGGACTTTACCACCAGAGTTTCTAGTTATACCAAGCAGTCAGAATCGCATCCCAATATTCCTATCCCATCTCAGCTTCGTTTGTTGGTAGATTTCCCTACTATGGGTATGGGCTGTCATAATCCACAATGAGTTGGGGAGTATGAGTCCGTGCTTCACAACCCAACACCCATAATTTATCAATGATACTCCCATGTATTCCTCATTAAATCCCATATATTCTGCTGCTTAAATTCACCAATCAGGGTGTAACTTTCAGTTACCCTCTGGTAAACTAACATAACGATGGAAATCACCATTTTCAATGGGTAGTTCCACTATAAATGGTCATTTTCAATAGCTATGTTAGTTTACCAGAGGGTATCTCATGCTATATCTCAATTGTCGATGCTTTAAACCCAGATGAATCCCAACAAATTCAGCACTCCACCAGGCTAAAATTTCTTCATTTAGTCACTAATGACTGTTTCCAATAAAAAAAGGGGTTACATGATTTAATAATCATCAGTATATATATACCCATTTAATTATGAATCCAAGTTTTCTCCTCAACATCGTATAGTCCCATCACAATTATTAGTCATCTAATATTAATCCTGATTTCTCACTCATTTATATAACTGGTTGGGGTTTTAACCCTTTTGAAAAATATGAAAATCAGTTGGGATCATTATTCCCAATATATGGAAAGTCATAAAATTCCATGTTCCAAACCACCAACTAGATATAGTAATCATCCCAAATTTTGTTGGGGATTTTCCATATATAAACCATCCAGCGGACATGCCCCATGACGACCGATATGAACGGCTCCTGAATCCTGGAGTCCCAGGAGTTTTTTGGCAAAATCTTCATCCAACTTTTCGACCTCCTGATGAACGGAACCCGCCACCATCGCCGTGTTAAAATAAAGAACAACCATTGAAAAATGTTACATGCCATTAAAAATGACAAATCACCATATCAAGTTCATTGGCATAAATATCATGAAAAAAAAGTGCTTTAGATGGCCATAAATATGTAAAAACACATGGCCATAGATGGTAATACCTGCACAACACATTGCCATAAATAACAATGGCCATACACGGCCATAAATATCATTGAACATTGAATATTCAAAATCAATACTCATCATACATGACCATAAATATCCCACAACAATACCAACCCATCGGGCGGGTTTGTGCAATACCCGCCCATCATCAAAAACGTCCTTTGCGGAGAGAGTGTTGGGCCTCTTGTCAGCAATGTAGAGCATGCTTACCATCTGCCAGCGGCCAGCGCTAGAAGGCCGCAAACGATAAAGTGGGGGTCATGAACCAATATGATCCAAACTACGGGCATGCTCAATTTTACAAACCAAACTTAGAAAAAACTTATTTACATACGTATCACAGAAGTATCTCGTATATCAGTCCCTTCTTGTTCATTGCTTTTGCCTCATTGCACGAACAAACAAAACATTAATGGACAAACAAACGAAGCGGTTGATGGTCAAATCCCAGTTCGCTTTGATTGAAAATGGGATGCCCCCCTATTTGATAGTTGTACACTAGGTTTTCCTTAGGAACATTGCCCTAACTTGAAGGTAAACCCCCACTTTTCAGCATATGTGTAACTGTATCAATATACCATCATTAACTATTAACCCAACCATGTAGGTGCTACAGGGGAATGTTGGTGCCCCGTCCCAGAAAAGAAACAACGCGTTTAATAACTTGGTTAGCCTAATTACTTTCGGTTCAACCCCATTTGGTTAAATACATCGCATGGAGCAGGTCCTATTTGGTTCGATGATCTACCGTTTTTTCATCATGTTTTTTCCTTGGCAACCAATTAAAATTACCAGAGTGTATATCCCATTAATTACTATCCAATCAAATCAAAAAATCACATGTTTTCATGATGTATCGTCGTCCCATGATATTGCCATATGGCCATTGGGGTAACATGATATTTGAATTCTATCAACATTGCTGCTGTGATCCACATTTTCGAAAAAAGTCCAGTTCCCAAAGTGTTATATTACCAGAGGGTCACTCCCAATGGCCCAATGTCCAAAATGTTTCCATGGTTTAATCTGCTGATCCCACTTCGTTTCCCTGATGGCACCCACAATTTCTGCGAGTTAGAATCCATGTATACTGCTATCCAATTATACCATGATAAACCCACTATAATCCCATTACACCATTATAAATTATACCGTTGTAAACCCACTATGACCCAAAATCCATTATAATCCCATTAATATAAATAATATATTACAATGCCGTTACAATCCCATCATACCATTGTAGTTATAACCCGCTTATATAAATCCCACAAACATATAGAATGTAATCTCATTATATCATGAGAACCCCTTATCATTCCCATGAATGTGGGTAAAACAATGTCATAAACCATCCCCAAGTCACCATACTGTAAATAATATAAATAGGTTCTATAAACCATTCCTTTTGTTTGGTTGGTTAATGACATTGTTTTACCAAAATTAATATCATTAATGGAAATTATAAGTGTAAGTCATTATATAATAACCCCATGATAATTCCCTAAGTATAAGTCATTAGACTATTACATCCCGATTATTAGTGACTATGGGTCCAAAAACTGTCTGAGAAGGTACTTAACCCTCCAAATTAAAGAACATTATGCCCCAAACATTTCCTTTCAGAAGGTATTTGAATCCAGAGGGAATATATAATTCCCTGGGCTGTTCCCATTATTAACATTATTTGAATATATATATATATTCCCCATTATTAATCCAAATTCCCTGGGCTATCCTCATAATTCCCTGGAACATTGCATCACCATTCTTAATATATAATTCCCATTGACAATGGCCCAATTATAGATGTTTTTTGATGATTTACCTATTAAAAATGGTGGTTCTCCAGTTCGCTATGTTAAATAACCAGAGGGTAATTCCCATTAAAACTAACATGGCTATAGGAAATCTCATTGTACCATTAATAATAGCCTCTATTATCTCATCATGACCCATTACAAATTATATATTACCATCTGGTTCTTTAAAAATAGCCATGGAAAATCCATTATAAATGAAGGTTTCATGGGAAAATCATCTATTTCGATTAGGGCCATCGAAAAACCATGGCGAACTGTTAGTCATAACCAGAGGGTATAACCCATGATATCCATGGGCCCCCATGGGGCCCCATCGCCATGCCCTGGTCATCCCTGGTCATCCCTGGTCGCCTCTTGCGTCACGGCGCCCGCTTTCCAGGTCTGTGAGGCCAACCAGAAGGCCATCAGCGAGGTGCAGATCAACAAAGGCTTCACGACCACCGCGAAGCCGAAGATGATGGCCATGAACTGAACGAAAACATCACGAAAACATCACGAAAACATATGGGGAGACTTTTTGAGATCCATGAAAATGCATGAAATATCATGGCATAATATGGCATATATATGGATAGTATGGGGAGATATGATCTGATATTATGAATTTATAACCAATGAAACTTAAGAATATATGATTTCATATGAGGGGAAAAAAGATGGGTTTTATGTGATCAAACACCGGAAAAACATGGGAAAACGCTGGGAATAGAGGGACAGCGTGGGGATATATAATATGAAATGATGTGATATGAGTATATCATGACTAACAATTCGTTTCTATGGAGAGGACATTCCTTATCGGGACATTCCTAAAACATTCCATTCCTTTTCGTTCATTTTAATTCCAACTAGTTCATTTTTGTTCCAAATAATTCCATTTCATTATGAAAACAAAGTTTTTTCAGTCACACTTTTGAGCTAATTTCAATGAATTACTTAAGTAAGTTTGATAACTTAAAATTGTTTCCTGGATTTGTTGTGTGATTGATTTTTTTTTTTAAATGTGTTTTGTTTCTTATTTTTCTTGGTTTTGTTTGATTTTATCTTGATTTATTTTGATTTTGCTGTTTTTGTTATGTTTTTGTCATTTTATTTATTGTTTTATTATTTTTCGTTTTTGAACTATTTTGTTGTGTTGGATATTGGATTGTTTTTTTGGAACTTTTTGTTTTTGTGTTTAATTGTTCTTTTCGTTTTCTTGTTTGTTGCTCAAATACCTTTGGTTTTTTGAATTCTTTTTTGTTTTTGAGTTTCGATTCTTTTTGAATTGTTGGATTAGTTTTTTGGAAGGTGTGTTTTTGATTTTTTGAGATTTTTTGGAATTGTCGTCTCTTTTTTGAAAGGGTAGCAACGTTTAGGAGTGGCACTGTTAGGAGTAGCAGGACTCTTTAATGAACAATGGAGTAGAAAACATCACCAGAATTAGGGATACACTTTTTGCGTGATCCAAGTTGACTCTGAACTGCGGGGATCTCTCGCCTCACCAAAGAAATCAAACATTGGGGTATAACTTAACTAATGTTACCCACATCAAAGGAGATACATCTTAAAACTGAGAATCAGTAAACATGCCAATGTGGATCCCTCTCTATACTGAATAGGAAAGTTCAACTCACTATGATGTCATTTGAAAGAATTGAAGGAAAACATACAGGAGACCATCATTGTTCAATCAAATATGTGTCATTGGGGGCAGGGGAATTCAACAATAAAGAAGAAGATACGTCCAAACAAATACAATATTCAAGCAATATAAAGTCGAATCTAACACGCAGAACGTAAAGCTTAACAGTTTAACAAATGTCACGTTAAAATCGAGCAATAAACTTGGGATTCAATATAAAACTGACATCCAAGAAAATGATATAATGTTCAAACAAATAAAAAATAATTAAGCAATAATTTTGGGATTTCAGCCAGTCCCCAAACATGGTGATATCCAATAACATGCTGTTATACCAGAAACATGGCTATACATAGGCAACTGAAATTTGATGTACATGTGAAATTGGCGATCAATCATTTGGATAAAAGGCTATCAATTTGGGATTCAGCCGCCACCTCTTGAAAACAGTGATTTAACCAAAACCAAATTTGATTCAACCAATAAGAAAAATATAGTTAACACTACACTATTTAATCACTAGTGTTTGGGTCAATGTAAACGACAACTTTTAACCATGTACCCCAACAACGACGTCTATTCTATAGAGCAAATTTTAATGATCAATATGTATTGAATACATTGGCAAATCACTTGGAAATGGGGAATGTAATGGGACGGACTAAAACACACACAAGAAAAAAAAACACACCACTGAAATAGGAAGATATGAAAATTGCCACGTGAGGGGCATACCTCATTTCAAGCACACTCCAAGTTAACTAAGATGGCCGGAAAGAACGGACATGATCGGTCCTCTTCGAGTTTCGGGGCTGCTCCATGTGAGCCAAAAGAAACCCCAACTCCAACCTATAAGTGCTTCTTAAAATTAGGGTACCCAAACCATGTCCCCAAATCACCAGTCACATGTTTCTAATAGGGATGCCTAAAAAGAACTTTGGGAAACTCCGAAAGTGGCATAATTTTGTGCCCAAGGCTCCAAAAAACAATGGTCCACATCATCTTCTGTGGCTGTGGCCAGAAAGTGCAAAACCACAAACCTGCGGCCGAACAATGGCGCGCTGGGAAGACTCCCGTTGTCATGGTAAGTAGAGGATCATCCCGCGAATTGGGATGATGGTTAGTAAAAGTTAAAGAAAATAAATCCCCCATAAGTCCCCGAACTGATTGGTAACCCCATTTACGAACCAGTTGGCTCCCGGGGTGATCTTCCACCAAAAGTCTGCCGGAAAGGCAAAAAAACCAGACCAAAATCCCATGGAAGATCATCGGTTTCCATATTAACATGGCCTATTTGGAGGGTATACCGGTATACCCTATTTTCCGACACACCATGACACAGCCGCGCAGCTGGCAATGGAACATGGGGGGGACCCTATAGCAATGTTCACAAATGGGGATGTTGCATTGCCATTGTGGTTTTGACTGTTTGGTTTCCAAAGTTATAATTACACCCAAACATGGAGGTCCTTCCAACAAGAAGAAATGGTACATCTCTCTCTCTCTATATATATATATATGATATATGTATTATATTGTATTAGTCTCAAATCCCCAAGATCCCATGGATTATCATTACGTTCCCCCTGAAAAATGATCTTTGGGTGTTGAACCATGGCCTTTCTTGGAAAAGCCTCCGCCAAGGGGCACGCTGCACAGATATAGCAGGAACATGAAAATCACATACACACCTTGGCGAAGCACCGGCCCAGGAGGTGCCACAGCCAAATCGCGACAGCTTGGCGCATTTTTTCGATGTTGACTGGGTGTGGTCCGTATATCATAACATATCATAACTGAGCGGCACCACCTTCCATGGTATCCAAATGGAAAAGATCTTTCAGTGGTCCCCGGAAGTTGACTAGTCATGGTCAGCAATACTTACTGATTACTGGTTCCTTGATTCTTGTGCAATGCAAATCTAAATTAGAAGCTGAGCTTGAATCTGTGAAAGTGAATTGACTGCAGTGACTTGGCTGCAGTTTTGGCCCCCCTTTTGCCTGTACAAACCCTGGCCGGTGCTGGTGGCCAAAGGTTAGTAGTTGGCGCCTGCTTCCAATGCGATCCACGCCAATGCTCTCTATCGCATATTACTTTCACATTTACCGCCACCACCAACCAACTATAGGATGCTGTCTACTATTGGTATATATATATACACATGGTATACAAAGTAAGGCATCGTATATTTATGGTAATTAATTTCATATCACTATACCATGGATCCTATGTCTATGGGCATTAAAACGTTGGCTTGGACACTATTGAGATGCGCAAGTCTGGGAATCATTCAGCTTATGTTAAGCCAGTTTTCTCCCTCTTTCCACTGACTCTTAATGTGAAAAACAAACTCTGCAGCACCCTGGCAGCATCAGCACCCTTGCTTCCAATCAGGTTTGTCCAGGTCCAAACCCAAGCCCAAGCCATGGAGCCAAGTCGACAAATCGGAGACCAAGACCACTCATCGTACACGATCGCTTTGGAGAGTAAGAATCGGCCCCCTCGGATTCTTACCGCGACCTGAGCTGAGCCTTGCTGAAGAACAGGTCCTGAAAAAACATATCTGGCTGAACAATGAATTATAAACAAATCCGTTCGAAGCATGGCTGAAAGAAGGCTATTTGCGGATGATTCCATTGTACATTCACCTTTATTCCAGTGATTTCGCATTGTTTTCCAGGCTCCCTATATCTTGAGAGCTTTTTCGAATACCTACAAGCTTGCACAAACAACCCTCCAAAAACGCGTTGCCCCTCCAACAAGTCAAAATAAACCAGGAAACTCACAAACCACCTCACCCTCAAAAAAAACAATACATTCTTGGCTAACCTCCAAAAAGTCATCGACAGAATGAACCAACATTTTTGTGGAATTCCCATCATTGCCGTTGAAAGCTGAAACAAACAGAAATCATCAAATCCGATTAAATCCCATAAATATCATAAAGTCCCAGACCGCCACCATAAAGTTCATTAAAGCATGGTTGAAGCCGAAGCCCAAGAAAACCCATAAATTCCCATGAAATCGCATAAGCAATCACCATTTCTTGGTTGCCATTTCCACCCAGTTCCACGTCGTCTCTAGCCCAGTTGCCGCCAGCAAAAGCTCGTTGAAGAAGTAAATGCCGAAGGAGACGAAGAGTTCCTCAAAGAACCTCAGTGGAGCTAAGGGCGGGCCAGCGACTGCTGAAGGGTAAAGTTCTTGGGGCATGGCAACCGTTTCCATCATGGCAACTTAAATGATGAGTAGTATGTGATATTGAATGTTAAATGTGTGATTGATCTGATATTATATAAGCAAAACTGTTCTTTGGTTATAGATGTTAATGTGTTATAACATGTTAAAACTAGTGCGGTTACAACATGTTAAACGTAATATTCCTATATAATATCGATGGAATGGCTAAGACAACTTACTATTTTATGATGTATAAACATGCTGTTATGTTCGCTGGGGTTAAGACTAATGGCTGTTAACTTCTAACTCTAACCAGTTGTGGGATTTGAGAATATGATAGATATTATGTTTTTGTTCTCAAACATGACTGGTACAAATTCAAATACACAGTTGCCAATTAATCACAATTCAAAGGAAAACTCCAGAACTGACGGGCATAAGATGTTGTGTGTGGTTTGAACTAGTATGGAACAGTGCTCTGCAAAAACATATCAAACATTACTTGACAAAAATTGATTGTTGCTCGTGGTTGGTGGCTGAGTCCTGAACCACTCATCCCAAACTTTTCAAAATGTCACCGGCTGTGCAGTGCCAGCTGAGATGGAATGAGCTGAGCTTCTTGCTGCAGCCTCAATTGATTATGGTGCCGTATTTTGAAGGTTGATCCACAAATTAAAAAAAACTACCTATATTCTCTTATATTCTTTTATATTATATTATATTACATTACATTATTATATTAAATTACATAATATTATATATAATATATATATACAAATTAAAAAAACATTTATACATCGACAAATGGGAATGGCACAATGACACAAAAAATGCACAGCCCCTAAGGCAAATGCGATGGCAAATGCGATGCCAAGTGGCTGGACTGTTGAACCCCTGCCCGAATTCTGGCACCTCAAAGCAACGATCTGCAAATCATCAGCTTGCTATCTATACTTGGGTAATATGATATGTATATGGCTACGAAAAATGGCTACGACAAATGGCTACAAAAGTGACATATGGCAAATATTGGCAACGGAAGTTTGATGACACAATTGATCGACTTCTTATTACATTGTACCATGACATGTCATGTGACCCAGTGACCTGTGAGCGTATTGGAGTCAGCCACGGTCCGCAGCTGTCGGCTGTCGTTTCTTTAGCACCCAGTGGCCCAGTAGTGATATGAAACCAACCAGTCTTTAGTCACAACTATGCCTATAACAGTTAACATGAACTTTTGACCTGAGTCCAGACCATATAGCAACATCAAAGCATAACACATCTGCAACCTGAATATTTTGAGGTAAACATTATGCAGAACTTCCTGGGCAAGCTCTTGAGGACCCTAGGTGTTGTTGGTTGAATCCGCTACTTGCGCGTGTAAATCCCCAATCTTCGCCGCTGAAATACTCGTTGTCGGTCAAATCACTATTTTTTCCAACCTGAATATTGATATATTTTTCTACATGTTGGTGGTTTAGTCCCGATTTAAGTGCCGCTTTTTTTTTTGGCGCAATAATTTTGTGGTTAGCCTCTGTTCATTGCCCATGTATAGATGATGAATCCATCAAGTTGATGGATAAGCCAATGGTGGAATTTTCCATGGCAAACTGTGATTTTTTACGGGAGCATATTTATGTATATCCCACCAATCTCCCATGAACCATAACTGTTTAATGATTAAATCGCGATCTTTTTGGCTTGTTGAATACCCATTGGCCCCATGTTCTCATTCCATTCCCATTTTTTCAACCAGAGGTTTGCTGCAACCGCCCACTCCAACATCTCCTTAAAAAGCGACTCGGAAGGCACGTCCGCGCCAGCGGTGTGACCTGGTGCAGGAAACAGCCAGGAAATATGAAGGACATATTGGTGGATCTAACCAATTACCTACGGAGGCCTTGGTTCAATGAACGGGCTTTGTGAATATGGATAGTTGATGATAGTTCGGCCTGCCTATTTCCCTGCCGTGTTAGCATTGGGCCAATTTTGACATTTGAGAAATTCAACGGCTATGAAATTGGAGTAGTTTTGAAAATTTGGAGACTGTGTTTGATTTTGTACTGAATATATATATATATATATAAACCAGTTGGTTGCCACGCCCAACACCTTGATGAGCTTCCACCCACACTCTCTTGACGAAGCCTCACCCACATCCGTCGCTTTCAGCCTCCAAAGTATCCCAACCAGTGGAAAACCACCACGATCATTGCAACAGATGAGAGCAGGACCACTGCAAATGAAGTGAACCGTTCCTGAGGGGAGCATGGCATATTGGGTGCTGATGCCCACTGGATGCAATTCTTGTGCCCTGGCGTCTTCCGCAAAATAGCTGATACATAAGTTGATGTTCATGACCCCTTAGATAAATAAATTGATGTTCATGACTCTAGACATCTCTAGGCTGTCCGGAAACTTGGCCACAGAGCTACATGGTCTCTGTGTCATCAGGCACCGAAGGCCAATAGCATTATATGAATCTGGTTGAATGTTGTCATAACTCACTAACCATCACTAACCTGAAAACAGCTGAAACTTGCGGCCATTTCAGGGTGATATATCATTATATATCATAATTCATCCAGATTTATGGTGTTGGCATGTGCTGAGCTATGCCCTCAAATGGATGGATTGGATGGTGTCCACTGTCTTGGTGCAATTTGCACACCTGGGTGATTTGTGGCCTTTGTCTACCACACCAGATAAACTGGGAACCAAGCGGCCAAACGTGAAAGTTTGTAATTGGCCAAGAAGGCACAGGTGAATCTTGAAGATGTCAGCAGAAAAATGAAGATGTGCCTGAGGGAGACTGCGTAACGAATCTGCGCGTTCGTGATCCGGTCGAATCTGGAAATATGGGTCATGTTTAAGTCATGTTTGGGATGATTTCCTCTACCAACCATCGCCCAAGGGTCAAGGGCCATAAACTCTGAGGAACTGCTTGGCATGGAATTTCTGGTCCAGATGGGAGTAACCGGATGTTCCACGCCAGCAAAAAAACGACCACAATGTGCCACCGCCATATTAAAGAACCCAAAGGGCATATCCCGAAACCATGCCCAGATCAATATCCAGCCAAAGCTAAGGATCTTCTTACACATACACACACGCATGATGTCCATTAAATTGTCAACCTTTTGATCGAGGCTATCCAAATAATATCTATCGCTGCATCCCAGCATGCACCCCAACCGCGTTGCTGCTCGTGAGGCAGAAGCACGAACTCAGTGACTGCCTCAGTCATGGTTGGCCGTTTAGACTATAGCTCCAAATTCATGTCTTTGATCCCAGCTAAATGCAGGACATATGCAACTCGATGTTGTAAGGTGCATTTGGTTGTCTTGATCATAGCTGCCTGTATAGAACTTGATGCTTTGCACAAGTATCTTCTGTCTTTCTATCATTCGCACCCACGAACATGCAGAATCTGGATGAATCTGGTCCGTTTTTGTTGAAAAGTGGTGCCCACCCCCAGTTCTGTTTGTTGGAATATGTTGGAAGTATATATAGACACCCGTTAACTAGTTTGGAGTTCGATATGTCTAAACCATTGCCTAGCTAAACTAGTTCTATTCACAAATTTAGCTGTCATAAATCAAACAAATCAATTGCAAAGTTTGATGCTAAATTACAATGTTTAATGGCATTATTTTCTGGCAGTCAATTCTGGCATGGTTAAATCCCCACTCGGAATGGTTAAATCCAAATTCTTAATAGTTAAATCCAAAAAAAACATGGTTGAATACTTTGATACTATGTTGTACCCTCTGGTTATGACTAGCAGTTCGCCATGGTATAGATGGTCCATAGAAATAGATGGGTTACCTAGCTATAAAATGGGTGGGTTTTCCATGGCGAACGGTTAAATTACCAGAGGGCTCTACCCTCAACCAGGGGGCGACAGAGGCATCGGCGCGGAACTCGTCTTGCGTGATGTATTGGAAGGCTCCCTCACAGCAACCAACGGCGGGAGGTATATCGAACTAGCCATACATGATGTTTTTTTTTTTTAAATCACATTCTATAAATCTATAAACCAACTTACTAGCCAAAATAGAATGGTGGTTGCCTTCTGGTAACCAAACAAACATCGAAAATCCTGGCGGTTGCCAGCGATTTAGGTTTTTTTTTTTCCGACAGATCCTGGATTTCCCAGCTAGATCCAGCTAGCCATGTTTCATAGCCGGAGGGTCAACAAAAAATCAGCCAATCTTCAGGGGACTCTTTTCGACCTTGAAAGGAAAACGGATGAAAACGACATTTTTCTAGGCCACTCTGGTCATTTCAGTGGTTTGTTTTTTTGGGGAGACAACCACGCCCCAAACTGGGAGGTTCATGTTTGTTTCATCATCAATCATCAACCAAAAAACACTTACAGTAAAAACTTCTAGTGTGGGGTGATAAGCACCAATGCTGCTTGGATTTTTTGCCATGGTGCTCGATCAACGACCAAGCAATTTCCATTTGAACCATGGCTTGTACCACAAGGAAAATATTAAAGATGGAGAATGGGGGTTCGGGATGAGGAGCCTCAATTCATTATCCTATCATTGATGGTTCCCATGTTTTTGCCTGGTGAAAATCAGGTCCTGACGTTTCCCGTTTTCGGGATGTTTTCCTGGATCTTCATTGGTTACACTCTGGTAATTCCACATCACTATGGAACATCGCCATTTTAGATATAGGTAAATCATCTATACATATCTATACATGGTCCATTTTCCAGTTCGCAAATTCTGGGGCCGTTTTCCCTAAATCCTATAGATTTCATCTACCCTGGGGCCGTTTTCATCCGTTTTCCCCATGGCTTTCCGAAGAAATCGTCGTTTCTGAAACGGTGGCATTTTCCCAGTGGCCGGTTCCAAGGACGCCATCTTCCACTTGAAGGCGTAGCGCAGGGCGTGGCGGGCGAAGATCTGGACCAGCCTCGGGTTTTTAAAACGGCAACCATGGCACCAGCCATGGGAAATATCAGTTGCTTATGTAACCACCATAACTATATTTATATATATGATGCTATATTTCTAGAAATATTTATGGTATAACTATAGTTATAAATATATAGGTATAACTATAGCTTATCTTATATAACGATGATATATTTATATATATGATGCCATTTTTTTCTCGACAGCGCTTCATTTGGGCATGAGGATGTAGCCTTCCGAAGATTGAAGATATTGGAGATTGACAAATTTTGGGAGATGTCACCAAAAATCCATGGAGGCCGATTATTGGATACATTGATTCACTGGGTTAGCTTAAAGATCTTAAAGGACAAATTGCAACAAACCTGTGTCTTGTTGCGAAGTTCCCTCAAACTCATTCTCGGACATGCGGATTCTCAAGCTAAATTCTTCTGTGCCAACTGGTGGGGTACCCAAACATGAACAATTTGCATTCCTGCTCGCATTGACCCCATTCTGTGGTTTCAAGATGTTTCAAGGCCTGCCACTTTATGCACAAACCAGTGCGCCCCAAAAGTATAGCCGTATATTCATATATATATATATACATAAACATATATATATATATAAATATATATACATATAAAGATATATAAAATCATATATATATATATATATATATAAACACATGTATATATACAATAAATAGCAAAATGATCTTGCACTGCCCTGGTTCACGTTGCATGTTGCTCGCAACAAACGCCCCGATTCGATTCACTTTTGGAGCACCTCTTGGGATTCGCGACCCACCAGAAATTCCAACTCTCAGGGGCTAAGGTACCATTAGTAACATTACTCCCTATGGATCCAAGTACCTTCTTAGACAGTGTTTGGATCCATAGGGACTACTATATGTAAGGTACTTAAGGTACTTGACATTACTTGACATTACTTGACATTACTTGACGATCTTGTGTAACTCACAAGCCCATGACCAGCAGTTGACTAATGTTGGCTATGGTGACCCTGCTGAAGTCACAACTTTGGGTGGTGAAAAAATGGCGAATCTCATCCCGAAGCTGCGAATCGAACGAGGCACCACTGCCAACTCTTATCCCTGCAGCTGCGGGATAGGCTGAAGTCTTCCCCAAACAAAACAAGTGATTGAGTTCTGAGTACCTACGTGTTTCTTTCAAGGTTCATGCAAGCTCCTCCTAGGTTGCACCTAGTTTCGAAGTATGATTTGAGTGTACATTTGAAATCCACTTCAGCATCAACTCGAAATCAATGCTATGTGTTGGCTATATGTGAAGAACACAAAACATTTAATTTATGCAGATTTATTTACATTGCATTTCCTATGTGACCATGGGTGGCAAATGCCAGAGTAGTAGCTTATAGTAGCTTAATCATTCAAGTCGTGGGGATCCAGGGAACTCTAAAATTTCCTGTCGTCTAGATGATATGTCTATTATTCAATGGCCATTTCAAGGCTTATGTAAGGGAATATCCCAGCAAAATATGGCCTTATATGGTACAGTACCTCCATTTTAGGATCCTGAAATTCCCATTGAATGATTTTCTATTCCAAATCAACATCAATTTCCATGACTGTGCGAAAACCTACCCAGTGGGGCATAAGAAAGAAGCCAAAAAAATACAAGCACAAATCCTCAGCGACAAGCAGAATCACCCCCCAACGTGCGAATCGCAAAGAAACACGTGCACGTTTTTGGATTTTTCGATGCAGAATAGGGCATATAATATATATGGTTGGTGGAATACTGGAATACCTACCCCTCTGAAAAATAGGAAAGTCGGTTGGGGTGACCATTCCCAACTGAATGGAAAAATAAAAATCATGTTCCAAACCACCAACCAGTATAATATTGAGTTTGCTCCTCCCTGTGCCAAAAATGCACCTTCCATAGGCAGATTCAAGGAACTTGTGAGGCCCCATAATTTCATGCCGCCCCAAACCCCAACATCAGCAGGGGCACGTCACATCTTCCACGTGCATCTCCTTCATGTCTTCCAGCTTCCCTGAGCTGCCAATCTGAAGCAATGCGGCTAGGATAGCCATATAAGGATACAGTTTACAGAAAATCCATGATGGATTTCAGAAATGGTTTGCCCTTAGCTTTGGGAAGTTTCAATGTCTTCCCATATCCAATTGGGTTTCTATATGTTTATGTCATTGCTCCAAAGGCCAAACGACTTGCCTGGATAAGAGGTTGTAAGCTTTCATAGCCAAGACATGCCAATGAGAAAAGTGCGATCAATGTTCACCATGCAAAACATTCACATATGCATACACACACATATATCTATATCTATATCTAAAAATATGAATATATTCATCTACAGTATCTATGCATCCGTCATTACATATTGTAGATACAATTTCACATATTTGACAATGTTATCCAATCACATCTACACCAACTACGAGATCAAAACACATATCCAGCTGCAAACACACGACTACGACGAATATGTGATCCAACTGCATGGTAAACATACAAAAACATGTGGAAAAACCATGGTTTCCCATTCGGAACATGATCTACATGTTATCTACAGTGTTACAAAGGATGGGTTTTCCATAATTTTCCACATCGAGTTGATGGAAGGGTAAGTCATGGTAAGTCAAGTTCCCACCCGTCTCGCAGGCCAAGTCACGACTCGTGAGGTTGTTCAATTGGTTTCTTAGACCTTTTATGCCACGCCCCATGTGTGACCCATTACACAAAAGCATACAAAAGCAACAAAGAACAGCAGCAACTGCAGCGGAAAAAAACAGCAGCAGTTGAACAACGAAAAAAACAAGAAGAACAAGCTGAAGAACAACGACAACCACCACCAACTAGCATGATGACGAGGATGAGGACGACTGGATGTGTCAACCCTAAAATGTCTGAAAAGTACATTACAAATGCTGAGCAGCCAGAGCAGCCTCAAGATAATCATCCTACTTTTCTTGGGAGATAGAAAATAGATGAAAATAGAACGAAACTGCCCTGCAGCAGACTGCAGCATCACATTTCTCACTGATCTGGTTTGATATTTCCCACTTATCTGGTGAAAGGGAAGCATGCACAGCAGAATCCACCGTTTTTTCCCAGTAAAAACATCCGCGGTACGTCCCAGCTATTGCTTGCTGGACCGACCATCCGCGGCCTTTGTGGGACTGCTGCTTCTTGAAATCCTCATAGGCTGGAAGGCCTGGTAATGTCGGACGGAGAGGAAAAGACCACCATGTTGAAGTGGTCTCAATGGGCCATGGCTTCCATATAGCTATAGTTCGCGGAGGCTAGTTGGAGCTATCCAAGAAACTTATGCGGCAAAAAAATGATGAACCATCGCAAAGTTCATCATATATTTTTAAATAATTTTACCATTTGGGGATATCGGCATGAGAAAACAACACATTTGCAATTACAAATGTTGACTTGCAAACCATCCCAACTTCATCAGATTCGCAGCAAACCGTACGTTTGCACACCGCCTATTGGCTGAAATGAATTTGGGACCATAGCGTGTTGTAAACAATATTTCAATGCAGCAAAGGGGTTTATACTTGGCTTCCCCATGCTTCCACCATGGTATATTGTGCCATCGTAACCCAAGCGCACTCAAGTGTATTTTCATTTTTCCACGACCAGCTGTACGATTTTGGTCGTTGGCTGCAGTGTGTCTGCGCAGTTCAACCAACCGCGCTTCACCCGCGGCGCAGGCGCTTGAGAAGGACGGTTCCTTGCTAGGTACTTAGCTTGGTTAGCTCACTTAGCTAAGCATGTGCTAAGTATCTGCTAAGGTTCAATTTCGTTCACTGGAATCCTTTAACATATAGTGTTTTGGT